>Ga0307513_10003974_pt1 | contig 19847 bp, 23 predicted proteins | sample 15_EM_MG_FD_202174 | JGI IMG/M metagenome (GOLD analysis project Ga0307513, IMG submission 202174) | Populus trichocarpa ectomycorrhiza microbial communities from riparian zone in the Pacific Northwest, United States - 15_EM | ecosystem: Host-associated > Plants > Roots > Unclassified | place...
GAGGCCCTAGTGTTAACCGGATGAGGACTCCCGAGTTCGTGCGTAACCGGAACTCTACTCAACACTCACAAGCATGGCACCATCACGGTGTAGACCGAGTGCCTGCGCAGTTCGCACCGCAGCGCCCAACTGGCTCCAGCATTCCGTCACTCTGCGATCGAATATGAGGAAGCGGGCGCTCTTGATAACGAGAGAGGCAGGGAAGCGAAGTGAAATACGTCAATTTGCTTTAGCGAAGTTAATGGTGGGTGACGACCCACTTACCAAAAGACGCGCCAAAACGAGTTCCAAAGAATCCGTCTGGATGGCGGCTGCTATCAGAAGTGACCTACGGGCTGGCAAGGTGTGGGCGTGAGAGGCGGTTCGCACGGGGTGGAGTGGGGAGTCACAAGGCTCACAGCTCCAGTAATAGCGTAAACTCGTTATCCGTCGCTGGTGTTCGTTTCCTAGCAGATGGTCAGGTGCTAAGCGGGCGGCGATGGCCAGGACGACAAAGAGGAGAGGGAGGAACCGGACGTCCTCTGCCTGGATACGGAAACCCGTGCGAGTGATCGTTTCGAATGCGCGTCGAAAGCCCGGTTCATCGATGGGGTAGCGGGTATAGTTTATGGCGGTGAAGTAATAGTCAATCAAGGTGTCGCAAAGCTGCCGCGGGGGTAGCTCCTCGAGAAGATCTGGAAGTACACGATTGCCTGAGCTGAGCATTATCGTATCAGGGGAGGAAGAGCAGAACTATACCTGGCAGTTTATGAGGAGGAACGCCGCACTCGTGAACCAAACTCTCTAGCTTTTCAGAAGCTGAGACCTCTTCGATAGCGCCAGTCATACTTTTGGTATGCAGCTGTTCGAAAATGGGCGCATATGTGAGGCTGCCGAGTGCGCTATTGCCGTAATATTCTCCACCATTGACGAGGGCACCACCGGTGGGGATGAGAGGTTTTCCCTCGTCCTCTGGGCTGCTCCCACGAGACATATCGACATCGCGGTTGTTGAGCCTGGGCGAGTCGTGTTCTGGGGGTGAGTCGGACCCGTTATAGCCAGGGAGGGCGAGTTCAATGATGCGTTCGAGACGAGAAATGCGCTGTGTGAGGTCTGAGGTGTCGTTCTTGCCCGGGGTATACCCTTTGCAGAGCTCGGGGACCTTGCGAGCGATGCACTAGGGAAGAGGGAGTGGCCGATGAGCTCACTGGGACTGGCAGCGGCGATGGCTCAGCGACTTACATGACCGCATGGCTGCTGACGGTCGCACTGTAGTGCTGATGGTAAGCAGAAAATTTCATCGGTGGCAGGCATGGGCTGACCTTTTGCTTTCGTCGATGGCACTCTGAGCAGCTGTAAGACACCCTGGTGCGCGTTTTCTTTCGAGGTGTACCATTCGATCCATCCACAACGTCCTCAACACGCTTCCGCTTTGATGGTGTTGGCGCAGTGCCGTCCTCGCTAGGCATAATCCAAGTCACCGAGTCACCGTTGGGTGGAAAGGTCGAACTTCTTGTTGGCCGTACGTCAGGCACACCTCTCATTCACACAATTCACACAACCCTCTGGGCGGCCCGACCCCGACGGTTTAATTCTCATATTCGTTGTGGAAGTTTTTTTTGGTCCCGTAAAATACACTATGCTTGTATTTGTTAATACCTTTATTCCTACATATGACAACGGCAATCGGCGGATTTGGGGTCTGTCTTACCTTTACCTCAGTCAATAATCTTACGGGGGTCCCGAAACGTGTAGCTGGGACTCAAAGACCATCACTTTAGCTAGCATTACAAACGCATTCCAGACAGGCACATAGCACGCGATTCCAGGGCGAGTTCATGCGGTGATCACTTGTTCCCGCTCCTGCTCGCATTCTCCTTCGCATACGGGTTGACAGCATATACTTTGATCACAGGTGGGCTCTTCATTAGGTCCGCCGTCACGATGACCTGCCCAACCAATCAGAGTCAGTCAGGAACCCCTCAAACCGCAAAATCAAGAAAAAAAAGTATACGCACCGGGACCGTGATGAGCTCCTTGACCTGTTGGATACGGTGTCCAGCAGCGGTCGTGCGAACGCCCTCAAACTCAGGCTTGACCGTGGCCATCGAGATCAGCCTCTGCTTCGACGTCTCCTTCTGCGCCGGGCCCGTCCGGTTCACGACAATTTGCTCATCATCCTCGTTATCGTCATCGAACAGCGCACTCTCGTCGGTGACAGACCGCGAGGTCACCTCCATATTGAGCGCGTGCTGCTCTGCTGTCTGCTTGACCTTCTTCAGGTGCTCATCGTCGCTGTTCTCGGCCAACCACGAGATGACATCACGCTCCGACCAGTAGATCTGGAGTATGTGAAGGTGCTCATCGTAGACGTGGTTCTATCGTCCAAGGCGGCTTTGTCAGTCTTCCACCCTGCAGGGCAGATAGAATGGACTCACCTCGATTGGTATCTGGTCAATATGTACGCGCTTCTCGATACCAAACTCGGGGACGATGACATCGAAGGCGGCATCCAGAATGCCAACGACCTTTGCCTGACGAACTACAGGGCCATAGCGCTGCGTCAAATCACCAATCATCAAGCAGAGGTACAGGTGGGCAGATTGTTCTTGGGCCAGTTTGGCCATGTCCTGCTTGCTGTTAAACACCAAGACTTGTCAGCACGTCAAACGCAAGAAATGAAATCTTCCACCCACATGTTGCAATGCTGAGCGACCTTGGCAACAGAGTCACGGTCCATGGCAAACTTCATTTCACCCTCAATGGCACTCAGGATGGCATCGAGCTGACGGTGAACGAGCACATCCGCATAGCGGCGAATCGGTGAAGTAAAGTGCGTATAGAGAGGCACGTTGAGCGCATAATGCTGGTACTTGGCGATATCGAGCATACCAGCGCAGAAGTACTTGGCACGCTGCATGGCTTTGGTAGCAAGATTCTCGAGTTGGTGCCTCGCGTCCTGGTTCTCAATCGCCTCAAATGAGCGGTAAAGTCCACCAGCCGAAGAGATGTCCATTTCGAAACCAACCCGCCTCGCACGTTCTTGGAAGGCGATCTGTTTGTGGTTAGCACGATTTCGAGGATTTATAAACAAATCACGACTTACAATGCGACGTTCCATGGGTTCTTCATGGCGACGAAGGAGGGCTTGCTCCGGGAGGTTAACAGCAATCTGCTGCGCGACAGCAAAGTTAGTCAAAAGCATAAACTCTTCGATGAGCCGGTTTGAGTCGCTCAGAGCGTAATTATAGCAGTCGATTGGCGTGCCATTCTCGTCAAGGTGGAACATGAGGCGGTCTCTGTCGATACGCAACGAGCCGTTCTGTGAGCGACGCTTACGAAGTTGCTGGGCGAGGGCGTTGAGAGCGAGGATATCTTTTGCGATCTCGGCCCTGTCATGGTCACCGCAGACGGCAACGGAACCAGGCAACGAGCCTCCCTCAATCACAGCCTGAGCATCGGCGTACGTGAGCTTAGCAGCAGATCTACAAACATTGTCAGCGTAGGATATCAGTGAGCAAGAATCGCAGCATACTTGATGATCGTCCTGCCGAACCACTTGTTGATGATGCGAGCGTCCTCCGTCAAAGTGAATACGACGGAGAACGCAAGCCTTTCTTCTCCAGGGACAAGACTGCAAAGTTGCTCACTCAACGTAGGAGGCAGCATCGGCACTGCACGCTGGACGAGGTAAACACTCGTGGCCCTCTTGCGCGCGTCGCGGTCAAGGGCGGTATTAGGCTTAACGAAGTAAGAGACGTCGGCGATGTGAACACCAACGTCAAAGGTGCCATCCTTGTTCGTTGTAATGGTCAACGTGTCATCAATATCCTTGGCACCATCGGGGTCGATTGAAAAAAGGCGTTGAGCACGCAGGTCCTTGCGAATCTCAAGTTCGCGTTCAGGAATGCTGTGGTCTTGTCAATACAAATGGTAACACCAAATCAGAGCCACGCACGTCCAAGGGATCGGGGGCATGCACTTGAGAACATTGTCGCTAAATTCCTCGGTTGGGAAGTTGCAATCCTTCAATAAAGCACTAGTCTCAACCTCCACATCGCCGATGGGGCCGAGCTCTTCAACGAGAGTGCCGAAGGGATGGAGAGAGCTTATAGGCTTTAAAAAAGAGGTTCTGTCAGTAACCCTCGATGAACACCTGTACCTGTACTTACATGACGCTTGATGCAAGCAACAAATAGGCGGTCAGCATAAGCTTCCGAGTTCTCAACAAAGTCAGGAGGAGCCTGCTCAGTCGGAATGGCGATAAGTGGCACGCGTTTGTCGGTGGGCTTGAACCAGACGATCTTGGGCCTCTCCGTGGGTACACGCTTCGCACCCTCGTCTCCGCGGTCGCCTTCCCGTTCCCTCCTCTCAGCTTCCTGCTTCTCCTTGGTGGCAGCGGACGAAGGGCGGAGCAACCCCAATGTACCAGAGAAAAGCTGGCCTGGCATACGCTCGACGACAGCAACGACATGACCGGCGAACTGCGGCTTGACATCATCCGTGACTTCTTCGTCTTCAAACAAGCCTAAGCCTTGGCCTTCAACTTCAACGTCGTCTTTCTTCTTCTCGTTCTTCCTGCCGACCGGAGCACGCATATCATAGGCGGCATTCTCCTCCTTCTTGCGCTTCTTCTCCTCTTTTTCTTTCTTGGTAGCCCAAACCTCGTCGACGTTGAGAAGTTCGACAGCGACGATATCGCCCTCGAGCGCGCGGTTACGGTCCTTAGAGCCACAAATGTAGATATCGGCGTCCAAGACTTCAGTGGCGACATAGGCATCGGAGCGATTACGCTTGTTGACACGAAGGATACCAACAACGAGCTTGCCGGCAGCAAGAAGCGGGGGTAGGGAGGCTTGAGGCAGGTAAGGGGCGAAAAGAGACTTGCGCTGAGGTTGGTTCTGTTGCTGCAACTGCATCTGGAACTGTTGCTGCTGCTGAAGGAGATTAATTCCACCTAGGCCCATCATGTTTGCAGCCATCATATTCGGAAGCATGTTCGGGAAGTTGAACGAGGGCATCTTGGCGTGATGTCCGCCAGAGGCAGCGCGGAATTGGGCGAGGCTTTGGAGTTGTGCTTGTGCTTGAGCAAGATCGGCATGATACCCGTTGCCTGCTCCGACAGCGCCTGCACCACCATCTAAAAAGTCGAAATGAGCTCGCAGGCAAGCAAATTGTAGGGCATACGTACTGATGCGCCAGCTAGAATCAGCGCGGGACTGAGCACGAGAGTGATTTCCATTCCCGGCAGCAGGCTGAGCCTGGAAGCCGTCATCGAACCCCTCGAGGCCGTTGTATGAGAAGAATTGAGAGGGTGCAGAGGCATGACCCTTGTTGACTACGTTGACTGAATGGCGGCGACCATGGCCACGGGGTACACCAGCTTGATCAATACCGAGGCCACCACCCTGATTGGTGAAAGCGTTGACGTTCTGAGGAGGGTTGGAGGCACCAGGGAAGCCTGGTCCACTAGGAACCTGCTGACTCTGGATCCGCCTATGAGCCGCACCTCGCACGCTGAGGTTGGGAGCGGAGATGGAAGTACCCATGACCTGTACCTATGGTGAGCAAATGCCAAAGATAGTGACTTTCACACGTACTTGACCGGTGGCCATCTGCTGGGCCAAAAGCTGCTGCTGTTGCTGCTGAAGTGCTTCAATCTGGCTTTGGATAGCGATCTGCTCGGCCATGATCTGATTGATCTCACTTCCGGTGCGCTTGTGCGGGTTCTGTGGAGTTTGAGGAGTTTGAGGGAACTGGAAGCCGGCGTCTTCTTCGCTGATGGGCGGACCAATCGACACACTGTTGGTCCTGCGCTTGACACCAAACTGGAAGCTAGGGGCGAGTTGCGGACGGCCAGAGGAGGCGGAGTTATCACCAACGGACTGAACGCCTTGCCCTTGAAGAGCGGCAAATCGAGGAGCAGTGAAAGACCCCATCGCTTGATGGCGACCGAACTGGGCCAAAGGAGAGACGTTCTCTGTGGGTTGAAATTCGCCGTCTTCGTTCATCGAGTCAAGACCTGGTGTATATTGTCCGAGGCCGGTGTAATTCTGAATCTGTTGTTGAGGGGTAGACTGAACTTTCCGGTGCCTTGGAGGCACTTCAGGAGAGGGAGCGACGAAGGAAGCCGGATGGAAGGGAGGGGCATTTGGTGTAAGGGTTGATTGCGTGGGTGGGACTGGTTGGGTGGTACTAGCCGTAGATGCTTGGTTGCCGCTGTTAGGCATGGCCCTAAGGTCTGCAATAGCCTTCTGGAGGTTGGAAAGAGCGGAACTCTCGCCCTCGGCCGGGCTTGTTGCAGGGGAGACTGCGTCCTTGTTATTAGGGCGTTGGTTAGCAGTAGAAGGCTGCTTTCGACCCCCACGGCCACTACGACTGCCTTGTGCACCACTGCGCCGGCCCGTGCTGCCTTTGCCATCACTCGAGGCGCCGTCTGTGTTGCGGGCGCTACTGGTCCCAGGTTGCGTGCTTGCTGGTTGACCTTGCGACTGGAACTTCTTGTTCGCGTTCCTGGAATGCGGCCTAGAGCCATTTCCGGAGGCGTTTGAGCCACCGGTGGACTTTGCCGAGCGCCTACCACGGTTCGAGGGGCCTCCAGAATTGCCCTGCTTGGGCTCACCCGAGGCTGCAGGGGGGGGTGAAGGATTGGGGTCGGACATGATGTACTATCGTTATCGTGTAGCCGGCGTCAAGAATCTGAGCGGGTTTTCGTCTTTTGGGGTTTTGTAGGAGTTTTCCTGGAATGTTTTTGCGGGTTTTCTGCAGGCTTTTCGAGATGAAAGGTTTACTTGTGCAATAGGATCGTACAAAAGGACTCTGGGAGGACGAACGTGTGCTGGGGAGGACGAACGGTGAGCGACACCCAGCGGCTGGCGTCATATGGTGGAGGACTGACCGTTCTGGGTTTAGAAGGGTTTATTCTGGGATGGAGATGGACGTAATTGCCTGTACGAGGCTGCGTTGGAGAGGGGACCGTGGAATTGCCTGACGAGGCGGTAGAGGTAGTGGTTAGAAGTCCTCAATCCCCACCCGTCGGGGCCAGCACTCAGCAGCTCACGCTCACACAGCTTCGGTCGGCTATCAGAGCGTTTCCACTAGCCGTCTATTCACCTTTCAAATTGGGAATATGTCCCCATATGTCGTACCTTGTCACACGCACCACGCCACAGTTACAGGCGCTACTGCTCGCTACACTCTATCCAGATATCCGCTCCAACACACTTAAACATCACTGCTTGCCACCAGTGAGCATCCCCATGCTTTCAGCTCGCTCAGGACGTTTCCAACGTTTGCTACATCTACCGCTCGAACGGCGTCTGTGACGACCTTGGTCTTGAATCCAAACTTGCACGCATCGATAGCGGTAGAGCGTACGCAATAGTCGGTGGCCAGCCCGCACACGACAGTGTCAGTTATACGGTGCTCGTGAAGAATCTTCGCAAGTGGGGAGAAGAGCGTGTATTGGTTGTCCGCAAATGCCGAGTACGAGTCCACCCGCTGGTCCAAACCCTATCAAAGCACGTTAATCTCGGCTCAGAGGAGCCGGCTGAGACGAAAATATCAACTCACTTTATGCACGTATTCTACCTTGCGCTTGAGCTTCTCACTGTCTAGTCGATCTTGTATCCCATTTTCAATATCACATCCCTAAATTGGGATATAGTGAGTGGAAGCCTCCGATCGGACCATCAACGGCGCTTACACGAGTGCCCTGAACGCAGTGGTCTGGCCAGAGCATTTGGGTTACAGTCTCGCCCTTTGCGTGAAGCCTGGGGACCTCGATAGCCGTGAATGGTGCCTTTCCATGTGTCGAGGCGAATGAGACATGTCCGATCGGGTGGTCTGCGTGTTGCCCTTCATAAATATACATTTCGGCGACATCGGCAGCACATACAGTCCTACAAGCCTCAAGGTCAGTCCAAAGAAAGGATGCAAGCATGGGAGACATGCTCGGGACGCCACAATCAGGTCGAAGTGGTCAGCTGCTTCGTCGAGAATTCGATAGACCGGGGTTAAGATTTGGTCACCTCCGTGTACGGCAAGTGATCCATTCGGTGGGATAAAGTCGTATTGGATATCGATGAGTAGAAGGGCCGTTTTGGTCATTAGTCGAGTCAAGCTGGGGGCAAAGATACTAATATCGGCGCAAATCGGTCTTCTTCACCCATCTTCCACTCATTAAACGAAACTCATTAACCCTTCGCATACGAGGCCCAGACCTCGCATAGTTGTTCCCTTTGCTCGTAGGAAGAAGGAAGCCAGTCTCAACCCTGCCATCTTATCCTTCCGACGTGTTGACGATGCCGTAAAGCGGCACTGGAGAAGCCGAGAATGACTAAATGATAGACTCAAGTCGTTGCTGGCAGCAGGGGTGGGAATATCGTCAAAGAACCTCTCTGCAATGCTTCCATCCCAATGCCATTGACTCAATCATGGGTTCCACGGTCATCCCTGTAAGGCCAGGACCTGTGGAAACAAGGGTCAGTTGAACAGTTGGCAGCGGTCAAAACTGGAAACGCGCTGGGATATATTTGATGTCACGATGTGTCATATTTCGGGGCATTTAGTGACAATATATACGGAGAGTTGTGTGTACTCCTCCATTGGTAGTGGAAGACACAAGCAAGCAGACAAAATCCGTTGCTTCGATCCACACTTCAACACCAAACCCATCGCACCCAGGGAAAACGAATAAGACACATAAATAGTGGATGCCATTACACAGTCCCATCCGTGATGCATGTCAATTCCCATGTCTATTTTATCGCGCGCATGACGAGGTGTAAGTCATTTTATGCGAGTTTGGCGATGATGGCGTCGGTGAACTGCTTCGTCGTCGCCTTGCCACCAAGATCACCGGTGATAGTCTTCCCCTCCGCAATCGTCTGTCATTAGAAACGGGTGAGTGGGCAGAGGGAAAGGTGGGGATCGAAAATACTAACCGACAGGGCCGCTTTCTCAATCCTGAGAGCGTGCTCGTTTAGGTTCATGTGCCTGGTAGGAAGGTAAGATGTCACTGTTGTATAGTGAGGGCGAAGACTGCTCACCTGAGCATCATAATGGAGGAAAGCAGAAGAGCCGTAGGGTTTGCAAGGCCCTTGCCAGCAATATCGGGAGCAGATCCATGGACGGCTTCGAAGATCGAGGCGTCCTACAAAATGCGAGATAAGCCAAGGCCAGAGGGAGGAATGTAACACACAAACCTTGCCAATGTTGCCCGAGGGAGTTAAGCCTAATCCACCTATGAGACCGGCGGACATATCGGACAGAATGTCACCGTAAAGGTTGGGCATGACCATCACGCGGTCAGAGTATGGGCCGGGGTTGGTAACGATCTAGGTGGAGTCTATTCAGCATAAATCAGGGAAGCATCAAGAGGGTGTAGCATACCTGCAAGCAGACACGGTCCAACAGATCCTCGTCATACTTGATATCCGGGAAGTCGGTGGCAACTTTACGGCAGGCGGAGAGGAACATGCCATCCGACATTTTCCTAGACGCAAAACCACTGTCAAACCACCATTTGTAACTCAAATATCAAATGCGCACATGATGTTAGCCTTGTGGACAGCAGTGACTTTGTTCCTTCCCTGAGCCTTGGCATAATTAAACGCGTATCGGGCCACGCGCTCGCTTGCTTCCCAAGTGATTAGCTTGATGGATTGGACGACACCATCAACAACCTCATGCTCGATACCCGAGTATTCGCCCTCAGTGTTCTCTCGAATGAGCACGGTGTCAACATTATCATAGGCCGTTGGGTAGCCCTTGATGGATGCGCAGGGTCGAACATTTGCAAAGAGGTTGAAGGTACGTCGGAGGGTCAGGTTGAGGGATACGTGGCCTTTGCCAACTGTGAAGTAGGAGCAGAGTGTTAACCTTGACGAAGTACACGGAACAATGAGTAGACACACTGGGTGTTGCCAAAGGACCTAGAGGGACGATGAGTATTGACTTAGCGAGCACAGACGAGTTAACCCACCCTTGAGAGCGACGGTATTTTTCTTGACCGACTGAATTGCGACGTCTGGGATTGCAGTCTTGCCGTTGACGAGAATGGGAGTTACATCAACTTCTTCCCACTCTATAGGCGCCTTGAGACTCGTCAGTTGGGCGATACTCGTGAACTGCGCAGTCCACAGACCTTCACGGCGGTGTAGATAGCTTTGACGCTCTCGCTAATTTCCGGGCCAATACCTGGATGTTGTTGAGCTCATGTTACAGACATTGGGACTAATTAGAGACCGACCGTCACCGGGAATGAGCGTGACGGTGTACTTTCCCTGGGCAAATTCACAGTTCAGCAGTGGTTCTGCAACTCCAAGGGACCTCAAGAGAGACGTACGTTTGCGTTCTTTTTGCCTGCAAACCCTCCAGTTGGAGCAGCAGCGGCATACCCGCGATGTAACGTAAATGCCTACAAGAGAAACCGCACTTGAGTGCTGGCACTCTCGACGACGGGCAGGACAGAAAGCACCTGAGCTGGACGCGCGCTCCTGGAGACACGGACGAACGAGCGAGTGGGCAACATTTCCAGTCGGACGATGGACGAAAGTGTTGGTGAAGGTTTTCGACAAGACGAAAGTATAAAGCAGTGAACCGGGATACGAGATAAATGGAAACAAAAACATAAATAATCGTGAGAGTGAGAGTGAGGTAAATATGCGAGTACATATGCTCGTAGAGCGTCTATTATCCACTCAGCAGACTGTTCAGCTGAGCCTGCATCCGTGCCATCTCCCGATCGTTGGCTGCTTCCACCTCGGCGTCGTTGAGATTCTATTATACGCATAAGTATCCAATAGTGTAAAGCAGGAAACACCTCGCCACGTACCGGCAGCTCCTTGCCCGCACCCGCCACGCCCAGCTTTCCGTCTGTAATCTCGTATAGAACCCGCTCAACCTCCTCTTCGGCTTCCTCTTCAAGCTCGGGGTCCTCGTCTAGCCCTTCTAGTGTGTCGTCCAGCATCTCCTCCATGATACCCGCCTGCATTCTGGTTAGGATGCAGGTGAAGATTCTGAAGCAAGCCGTGCACCTTTGTCATTTCCATGCTCATTTCCCGCATAGTAGCACTGATTTGAGGAATTTTGATGAGGTCATTCGAGAGCTTCATGATCTCTGTCGACTTCTGAAGTGCACCAGTCACCTTCATCATTGCTGGAGTGCCACAAAATTGAGCCACAGAACGAGGATAGATAGCGAATATGCACACCCAGTTGCTGCGATAGCTGATTATGTATCGAGCCCAGCCTAGCCTTTGTGACATGCAGCCGATCCTTCTGCTTGTTACTGCGTACGACCTCCCTCGCCAAAGTCTTTGCATTCTTGCTGTCTCCCTTGCTAGCCAACTGCTTGAGCTGCTGCCGTGCTTTTCCCTGGGCGGCTTCCAGCTGGCTTCACAACTCAGCGCCTCTGCGGTCTTTGCGGTCCAACGACCACGTACCTGGCGAATTTCCCGATCGACGACACGCTGTTCTTGCCGTAGCTTCTGGTGCCATGATCGTACTCGCTCCTGTGGCGTCGGTCCATATAAGAAGCGGTTGATCGACTCCATGACAAGCAATGGTACCAGAGGTCAAGTCACTTTCTGTTTGTCCGCAGCAGCTTGGATCTCCCCTCAACGGTCTCCTGGTTGGATTTGTAAAGAAATATGGACGAAGGAACTAGCTCTGCTGCGCCGGAGAGGGTTCTCTCCAACCACCAGCCATCTTGGAAGGACACCAAACTCTCACTCGAGCGGCCATACAAGGACGCAAAAGGCGCGCCAATACGACGCGTTTACGACATTGATGATGCCGGGGCATGGGTTTACGAAAATCCCAAGGTGTACGAGGAGCAGTTAGGTGTTCAACTGCAACGAATTTTCGAAGAGCGCGGCACCACCATCTGGGAAGACTACACACCAGAATGGATCAACGCTGTAGAGGACGAACAAAAGGGTAATATAACTGAGGAGGAAGAGTCGGGTGAAGAAGGCGAAGGAGACGACGGAGACGAAGCCATTGTGACGAAGAAGAAACCAATGACGACCGCAGAGCTGCAAAAACTACGCGAAGATGTCATCCCAAATCTTCTGTACGTCTTGCCTGAAGAATTTTATCTCCACCCTCTCAACGTTCCTTAGCCAGGCCCTCACAGAATTCACAGTCTCGCGCGACATCCTGAGTGTCTACCTCAAATCCGTCACAGGTGCTCCAGACTCATCAATCACCCCTGAGCTCTCCGAGCTACCGCCCCGCGGTCTGCTCTCCTCGATGATCAGCAAGCCCGGGCCGCACCCGTCGATGCAGGCGTACAACGCGCAGCTAACGCTCGGGTGGAAAGACGAGTCGTTGCGCAAGTCGTCAAATGCATTCAAGGAGGCCGCGTTGAGTATGAGACGGGCATTGGCTTCGGGAGAGCGGTATTGGTCCGATGCGATCAAGGCTAGGAATGCTAACTGGGCATTGGTGCCTGCTCCTTTCCCCGGGGAATTTACCTCAAGGAGGACCACGGACAACTTGGCGAAAGACATTTGCATTTCCTATGGTCTTGAGAATTGTACGTGCCCACGGCTCCGTCATCCTTTCGTTCCTAACCATATTCCAGCTCCCATCGACATCCGAATGACGTCTGTGGCATTTTTAAATACAGAGGACGGGAGAGGCCCAATTGCGACTGGGGATCGACGGCCCATGCATCTCATGGTTTCAATCGTCCAACGGAATGCTGGTGGCGAGTCTCGAGTCTCCCGTAGTACATTTGTACCGTCCGATGTCGAGGAAGAAGACCAAGACGTAGACACGGTTATCAACTCCTTGCAACGCGAGGCGGTCGAACGCGAAATCTTCAACGCATTGGTTACCAATGCCTCGGACTTGGTGACGGCGCCGGCTCGTGCTCTCGAGAGGAGCCTATGTGTTGATATCTCACCAACTATGGAGCTGCGATTTGAGCAGGTACGCCTTCGAAGGACTTTGGTAGGAACCTGCTCACTCTGTCTAAGGTGTACGAGGAGGATCTCGATCCGTCTCCCCTCCCGGACTCTGATCCAGAAACAAACAACATCTGTGACATAATCTACACGACGCTCCAGCTCCTCTTAATCAAGCTTCATCGCTGGAACCAAGATGCTGCACGGCGGCACGCCCAACCACGTCTCCCAGACCAAAACTCTACTATCCCGGCGTACAGGCTCCACCAGCAAATATACCCCGAGCGACCCCTGCTCCTCCATCCCATCGTCGAGCTGCTGCAGTACCGGATCTTCACGGCGGGCGTACAACAGCACCTGGAGGCCGTTGCGCAGGGCATCGGTGAGGCGGGGATACCGGCCAAATGCCGGTTCTTGAAGATTGGAGAGACGACGGACATGCTCGTAAGGATGTTGTGGGAGAATGTTAGTCATGAGGAAGCGAGGGCGAAGGAGAAGACTGGGAGTAAGCTTGGGAAGGATGCTACGAAGGGCAAGTTGGAAATTACTGGAGAGGCTATGCTGCGACTGGACGATCGGTACGTCTCACGATCTCGGTGGCGCACCGCTTGCGGGTGGTCTCTGACCGGAATATAGGCAAACTATTCGGTTCACACTTGCGGGCCCTTCGGTCATCCAAATTCATCTTCCTCAAGCGATCTCGACTGTTCATTCGCTTGTGCAGCTCCAGCAATTCCTGGTGCATGAAATTAACCGATGCTTGCTGCAACACATAGCAGAGATTGGGCGAAAATTGTGCAAAGCGAAGGACAAGGCATCTTGGTTCTCTGATCACCTCCAGGCCAAATGCGTCGGTGCTTGGGAGCAGACAATCATGTGCGTGAAACATGGTTTGTATGTTTGCTTGGGTGATTGACATCTTCATTACAGGAACTTCACCACGTCATTCAACGCACAATGGCAGCTTGACTGCGTGGTCGCGCTCAAGAGGGATGGACAGGGCATCCAGAGCCAGAACTTCCGAAAAGACTCCCCATTCTTTGAATGGGTAGAAAAAGTCGTACAGGAAGCTGTCGGTGCATGACGTCTATGTGTTTTTGTGTGCAACTATCGTTTGTTCTCGCTTACAACACAAAAGCGTGTTCGTGAAACCCACAAAAGGACGTTAAAGGTAGTGATAGGAAAGCTCGATCCAAACAAGGGATGGTATGAGTTAATGTGGATTTGATCGAGATGTGACGAAGTGCAATGAATGAAAAACGCCTAGGGTATGCCCACCATTAAGATATATATGTGTGTGTTGCTGTGGGTATGAGATGACTGCTCAAGATGTCCCCATACAAAGTGATGTCGTGGTCTCTTGATGGTTCTAAGCAAGGTATCGGTCAAACGGAAAGACGCGACCAATGGTTGAATTCACCCACAAGTTTAGGGGTCTGCATGTCACACACAAGTAATATTGAACAATTTGCGGGTAGGGCTCAATATGAGACTTCACGGGTCGCCCGAACGTTCTCCAACTCATATTCTGGGAAGTCGGCGCCGTCCACGTCTCTCCACGGACCATAATCGGACCGTAGGCGACGATACCTGTGTGTTGTGGCCGAAGAGAGTGACCTTCGGGTAGGAGTCCCAAGACAAGAGGAAAGGAAGAGCCACACGACGAATGCGCAGCTCAGGAAAAGTGTCAGTTGTCTCAGACATCCATTCTAGCACCTTGGGGGCTTACAAGAGCACGACTACGAAACCAACTAGTAAATGGAGAGACTCGTCCATGTCAAACCCAGCTGGCATAAGGTCTTCTCTGACCAAACATTAATATTCGCTGCTCTTTCATTATGTTGATTAAAGAAATCGTTCAAGCAGTTACAGGTCACAATTTAGAGGGGCTAGTCACAAATGTACAGGGAAGCATCAGATTACAGCTCGAATTCGGTAGCTATATAGTCCAGCGCGGATAATGTCCAATGGTACTGGAAAGAACTGGATCTAGGGAATAGGAGTCCAGGGTGTTAAGTATTGGGCTGTTTGCGTTGAACATTTGGACTTTCACTCTCGTTCTCATTTCTTTCGGCCCTCCTCAACACCAAAGCGTCGATAGGTCCTTGTTGCCAAGAAGCACTAGGATCGGAACGAGTAAATGATTGTCGCTTCGGGCTTCTCTTTGGGCGAGGGGGTGGGGGTCCGGTAGGCGGCCGCCTTGGCGGAGGTGCAAGCGCTCTCATCGCTGAAGGTGGAGGTGCGGTCCCAGAGTGGTTGGGATTCACCCTCGTCGTCGTTATTGTCGTCGAATACCGGGACCCGACGGAGTTGTTGTCATCGTCACCTTCTTGACCAGTATAATATGGAGATAGACTGAATGCAGTATCAGCAGTCTGACGATTCTTATTCCCTCGCGCACGGAATAACTCTTCTTGCACTTGAGCAGGTTCGTAGGGCATATTGCCATTGGACTTCTGGTTGTGCTGCAAAGGACCAGATGCATACTCGCTGCCCAGAGGTTGAGTTTGGAGAGGTGATTGGTCCATTATTGCATTGGAAGTAGGTCTGGACTGCGGCTGAGAATTCGGAGCAGCAGGGAATGGGTAGGGGTACGATCGTGTGCTGGTAACAGAGGATTGGCTTGAGGAGACGTTTGGGTTAAAAAATGCAGAGAGGGATGGCACGTTTTGCCGCATTGCTAGTCCTTGAGCTGCTAGAGACCTCACCAGTGTATCGTCATGCGCGCCATACGGGCGACCTTCCGGCAAGTTTGGATCATCTGTAGGAACAGCGGTATATACTGGTTGGCTCATCTGGCTGAGCGCAGTATTTGGGTCGTTGGCACGCACATAGCCAGCTCCAATGCTGACATATTTGGCGCGAGTGAATTCCCCTGATACCCTTGGTTGGAGTCCCGCCCGGGAAGCACCTGCGGGAATTATGAGACCCTCTGAAGAGCCTTGCTGGCCAAGATAAGGGGCCATTCTAGCGCTTGTCGTGACGTAGAATGAATTGCGCTGATCCACTGGTGTCGAAATGTCGTTGGTTCCGGACATCCGGAACTGCGTCATCGGGGTGCTCCATACTCGTTGGGAGCCTCTGGCAGTTTGAATCGACAGCCAGGTGGTAATCACCACAAGAGCCGTGATGACTGGACTTTTTTTAGTATGTATGTCACCAAGAGCGAGAAATAGCCGCACAAATCGCAGTGTTTATCCACCAAAGAAAACGCGTAGCGTTGAATTCCATACAAGCAGACCTGTGATAGAGCTAAGAAACGACCTGGAATGTCGAAAAGTTAAACTCACGGAGTTCTTGCCTCTGAGTTCCTCAATGTCGGAAGGTGATTGCAGGGGAGTGGTACATTGACAAAAAGGATAACAAAGGATCCGGCTTCCCAACAGAACTTAGTCCAATTTAGGTGCAATAGAACGCTGCTTACCAAGGTAGAGGCCGCTCCCTACAAAAAGCCACGCGACTTCGACGGCAGGCATAAAGAGGCGAGATAAAGGTGCCATATATTGAACAAGGAGTCTAGGGTATAACTGGTGAGTCCCTTGCCGTCCAAAGAAAGAAAGTGACATGCAAACATGGCAAACTGAGAGTCCCCGCACTAACGGAGAAGAGGAAAACTTTCGGAAAACCTAAAACGAACTCCATATTGAGTGGGTCAAACATACGAGGCAGGACTAAGGATCTCGCACCTGAGAGAGCCTGGCCGGTGAGCACATAGAGCTGAACGTGCAGAGTAATAATAAATATAACGATGTCCAGCAACGAAAGTAATACTAAGACACGACCGACCAATGTTTCGGCAAGCGATTGGCGTCAGAACGGTTACAAAGCATCAGCTTAGCCTCCTGTCGTCAAGAATGAGCCGGAAGCACTTACGATAAGTAACTAGGCGAAATCGTACAATGTTCATGACCAAATTTCTGCAAGGAGTGGAAGAGGGCAACCTGAGCGCGAGTTTGACGCCCGGGCTGGACAGCTGGCGTGCCGGACCGCTTGCCTCAGATGCGAGTGGAATTCCACTCAGTCAGTCGCTCGGGTGTCGTTCTCCGAAAGTGACAACGGAATGACACTTGGTAACAAGAAACGCCCATAGAAGGTGGGGCTCAAGGGAATCCATCATAGAAGTGGACTTTAGTGAACGGACACATATATAAGCCCAGACGGTGATATCGAGAAAGACTGCCAAGCAACAGGGGGTTCCGTTAAATATGGGAGTGCATATCGTTGGAGGGACGTTCGAAGGATTGTAAGTATATCACATAGAGCACAGATTGTGTAAAGGTAACTCGGTGAATAGAAGGAACGTGCTAGGAGAGCTGCTAACCGTCTAGAATATAGATAGCAGGACCAAATCCTTTCCATCATAGTTTAGTCCGCATTCATTTTCCGCTTCTTCGCCGACGGTCGCGCGTTGAGGGCAGGAACGTCAACGTTCTCATCCCGGACTTTCTTTGGTCGTCCTCGTGGCTTCGTTGCCGGAGTTGTTGCTGTTGCAGCCATTTCTTGTGCAGTACCGCGATCTTCTCGGCTATTTTCTATGTGTTTTCCGTTTTCGACGAGGTTGCTCGGAATGGAACTCTTTATCTTGGTAGTGGAAGCCTTTGCTTTTGCAGGTATTGGCTTTAGCTTAGGATCCTCCATTTCTGTGTCGGTTTGGGCGGCCTGCATACGGCTGCGACGCTTCGAGCGAGCCTCGACGTCACTTGCTTTGCGAGTGTGTTTTGCTCGAGGCTTCAAACCGGACAGATCCATGGAATTGCGTTCCTCTTCCGCGTCGCTATCAAGCTTGGCGGTGCCCCTTGAACGCTTGGGCTGCCGCTTGCGCTTGACCTCTTCGCCACAACGCCGCTTCGCACAGTCTTCTAGTTTGTCATCGCCATCTACCGCATCCTCGCGATAGCGAGCCTCGAGTCGATCCGAAGTGTGGGGGCCCTCGTAGCACCAACCTATTATATCACGCGTCAGGTACTCGCAATCGCAACGTATACCAGTACTCACCAGTTGGGGGCCCAAGGTCTCCGTCACCATCGACAGTTTGTCCACAGCAGTGGTAAGTGGTCTCGTGCAGCCCTTATCGAATTCTGGTCAGCTTTAACGTCTTAACAACTACTAGAAAGCTTACACACCTTGTACGCTACGCACCACCAATGCACTTTCATCGTCATGCTCCATAACACATGAACGGGGCCCATTGTCGACATCGTAATATTCTAAATGGCATCGCATGCAGTGTTTCGCTTGAGGTGGCTCAAGCCTACTGAAGAGCGCGGAAATGGTCGGCATATCTGCTTCTAAGGTTGGGAATGCAATATGTGAATCGGGGTCGAGACGGTCGAGGATCCATGAGTGCAGAGTTTTCGGGGGGCACGCTTTGATGACTCCTCGCAGAGGAACAAGTCCGGGGACCAATTCAACGCCTGGAATAGGTTTGACCCTCTTACGTCTGATCTTTGTAGACGCGTTGGGGTTTTGTAGGGGTGCCGCTGGGAGGTCGGAGAGAGTCGATGGCGGCGGTGGGCTCGACGACTCTTCTTTTGACCGTGGCCAGAGGAAGGAGAGCATTGTCGTAGATGGCTGGGGCGTTATACAAGTCTCTGGAGAGCAGCCTGCGCGTCTTCGAGGTGGTGAGAGCCACAGGATCGAAGTGGGAGAGTTCAAGGCCCCGCTGCCAGAGGCCGGGATGCGCGTTTCCGACGCGTGGGTGTGGGAAGGCGCGACGTGCTTAAACGATGTCCTCCACATCGACACGTGGATTACGCACGAAACGGAGCTGGATACATTCCAAGAAAACTGTACATGCACACAACATGAGGTGAGAACAAAAGGTTAGGTCGTTGAGGACGCCTGGTTGAGAAGGATATCGCGGACGTGCACCAGTGCTTGTCCGAGTTCGTTTGCTCCAGTCCCATCCAAGCCGTCGCCGAAGAACTTGTCAATATTCCTGTAAACAATGGGCCGCAGCTGAGTATCCAGCATGTTCTTGCGAAGTCTATCGTGTTGTGTAAATTTGAGATATAATACCTCATCGAGCTTCAAGGCAAAACAATTAGTACCTTTGTGCGAGCAGCCTGAGTCGAGCGCACCTTCGGTTTCCAGACTGAATGCAAGTCTGATCTCTGCCTACCCTTGCTCTTGAGCTGATTGACAAGAGATGTGAGAGCATCTACGTCCAGCGCAGCAAGAACGATCCTTGATTCGTCCGTGGCCGCTCGGGTCAACTCCATTGCTTCCTTACGAGTCCGCTCCTTATCAAAGTTTCCGAGCAGCGAGCGCATCAGCCCTCGAGTCTGCCCCCGATTCTTCATCCACTCGCTGGGACGCGCGGCAGTTTCCATACCTGTGCCTAACCCATACCCAACAACCTCAAATCTCCCGCTCTCGTACCAGTGCAGTGCCGTTGCACCAGTCGCGCCTCCCCAGTTGATCGCGTACTCTGAGCTCAAGCAGAAAGGGTGGCTTCACTTTGCGCTTCTGAGGGCACGGGCGCAGCTCTTGCCATTCAATATCGCCAGACCAAGGGAAGTGTTGACTACCAACGATCCCACTGGTCTCTGATCAGCGACATTCGCCATGGACGAATTCGCGCCTGTACCAAAGTACGCGACCTGCATTATCAAATCAATACTTGTGCTTTCATGCTGAGATGGCTTGCGTGTATGATGCTCGGAACCAGTACCCGACTTGAGGTTGGGGATGATAGGTTCCTCGTCGACGGGGACGCCGGTCGTTCGGGGGGCAGCGGGATGTTTGGCGGAGTGGGGATAGTACTAAGTATTGACACTTCGTCCTTGAAAGAAGTTGGAGCGAGTAAGAGCATGGTGTACACGAGAAAGTTGATAACCTCTGGAACGAATCGCTTTGAATCTTGCTCATACTATATATGGATGAGCTACCATCACGGAGGGGAAGGACATGACTCACCTAGTAGAATAAACTACACAAAGGGGAGACTAC
>Ga0307513_10003975_pt1 | contig 19847 bp, 15 predicted proteins | sample 15_EM_MG_FD_202174 | JGI IMG/M metagenome (GOLD analysis project Ga0307513, IMG submission 202174) | Populus trichocarpa ectomycorrhiza microbial communities from riparian zone in the Pacific Northwest, United States - 15_EM | ecosystem: Host-associated > Plants > Roots > Unclassified | place...
CTCTTTTTTCGGCGGCTTCAAGGCTCGCCCCGTCAAGGCTTGGACTTTGTATTTCGACGCGGCGCGCGGCCAAGCCAACGACGTATTCACGCGCATTGATAATCGCAAGTCAATCAACTTCCGCGTTCGCAACCGCATCACGCCGACGCCCGGACTCGCTCTCAGCGTCTCGCTCATCACGCGCAACAACGACAACCCCGGCGACACCGTCATCGATCAAACGCTCGTCGGGCCGCAGTCGTCGCGCCAGTTCGACGTGCGGATCAGGGATCGCAACTTCAGTACGACGGTTGACTGGACGCCACAGCAGGGCAGGTATTCTTTGAGTGCCGGTTATACGCACCTGAACGCGGAGAGCGACGCCGCCATCGCTTTCTTCCCCCTCCCTGCGGGTTGCGTCGGCACGACCGCCGTGCCGCTTCCTCCGTGCGGGCAGGGACACAGCCAGTATCACCTGCGTAACCACTTCTTCTACTTCAACGCGAACGTCCAATTTAACAACCGCTTCTCCGCCTTCGCCAGCTATCGCATCAACAAGGACACGGGACAGGGCGACCGTGCTTCGGACATCCCCAACCGGCTGTTCATCGGGTCAATTCCGCTCAGTTTCCAGTCGCCCGAAGCACGCCTCGTCTTCAAGCTTAGTCGCAATGTGGATTGGAACGTGGGCTACCAGTATTACGCCTACAAGGAGCGGTTCTTGAACGCGCAGAACTATCGCGCGCATCTTCCCAACACCAGCTTGCGCATCTACTTCGGAGGCGGCAGCGACGAACGCTGATTGGCGAAGACTTTTTGAGACGGAGCGCGGCCTTCACGCGCCGCGCGCTGGTTAACATCACACAACGTCATGCTTGGAGCACGCGCGGCGCGGCGTAGCTCACGAGCATGGCTTCGACGTGCAGGATGAGCGTTGTCAACAGGCCGGGACATGACTAGCAGGGCAGCGGAAAAGAACTTGCGATACAGGGCATCCGGGTTAGCCGCGTTCATCGTGCTCGCGGCGCTCGGCTTCGCCGTCCCGCGCCAGACTTCGACGGCCTATGGCCTCGCCTCGCCCGAACCACAAAGGCGTGCGCAAGGGGCGCAATCCGGTGCGTCGCGCGTGGCGAATCGAAGGCCGCGCCGGATTGATTACAGAAAGTTCTCTCACAGCTCAGTCAAACACCGCGAGCAGGCGTGCGACTCCTGCCACAAGTTCCCTTCGTCGAACTGGAAGTTGGCGCGCAAAGTTGACGCGGCCTTTCCCGACATCACCGAGCGTCCCGCACATGCCTCCTGCCTGAACTGCCACCGCCAGCAATTCTTCGCCCGTGAACGCCCCGCGCCCGCGATCTGTTCCGTCTGCCACACGAACAGCACGCCGCGCAACACTGCGCGCCACCCCTTCCCTAATCCGCCCGAAGCCTTCAACCTGACCGCGCGCGCGCGGAACTTTGTTTCCGACTTCCAAATTTTCTTTCCCCACGACAAGCACATCGAGATCGTCAGTGGAGCAAAGCCCGCGCATGAATCGGAGGCGGGCGGGCAACTGTTGAAGGCATCGTTCGGTCGCATCAGTACCACGCAGCAAAAAGATGCACAGAAGCAGGAAGAGCAAAAGCCGAACGAGAGTAGTTGCGCCGTCTGCCACCAGACATACCAGCCGCAGGGCGAGTCCGAAGAGGAATATGCGACAAAGTCGCCGCCGGATTTGGGCGAAGCTTTCTGGCTGAAGAAAGGCACGTTCAAGACGACGCCGAATCATGCTTCTTGTTTCACCTGCCACTCGCAGGAGTCGGGCGTCTTGCCCGCGCCCAACGACTGCGCCGCCTGCCATCGTCTCGCGCCCGTGCTACTGCGCCCGCGCTCTGACTTCGACCCGAAGTTCGCGGCGACAATGGGCGTCAACGATCCGCTCATCCTACAGAAGTGGCGGCGGCGCACAAGCGGCACGTTCCGGCACGAGTGGATGAGCCACGCGGAGTTGAGTTGCAACGCCTGTCATAACGTGACGGTGATGAACACGCTGGACGACGAGACGAAGAAAGTGCCCATCCTCTCGTGCGGCGTGTGTCATGTGACGCCGACCACTGCTGATGGCGGCGCGCTCAACGTTGCGCTCGACGAGCGCAAGGCCAAGCCGGACTTCCAGTGTACGAAGTGCCATCTCACTTTGGGCAAAGAGCCGACGCCGAAGTCGCATGTGGACGCCGTCGAGCGGGTCAAACCGCCGGGCGGGTCGTAACAACCATGTCTGAGACGCCTTCACCACACGGACTTGCTGCCGAATCGCCACGCGCCACACGCGCGCGTCGCCGGTGGCTCACGCTCGTCGTTCTGGTGATCGCGTGGCTCGGCTTTGCCCTGACATTGGGGTTGAACTCACGCGCCTCGGCTCCCGTCTCAGGCGAGTCAACAGAGCGCGAGCCGGAGGCGAACTTTGAGACGACCGCCGCCGCGCAAACTTCAGACGGCGACTTCTCAAAATTCGCGCACACGAACCCGAACCACTCGCGTCTCCCCTGCCTGCTGTGTCACCGCCGCGAAGACAACTCGCCGAGGCCGACGCTTCCCGGCCATCTGCCCTGCGCCGGTTGTCACACGCAGCAGTTCGCCGATACCAACAGCCCCATCTGCGCGATCTGTCACACGGACGCGCGCTCCGGCGCGGTCAAATCATTCCCCGCACTGAGAAGTTTTAACGTCCGGTTCGATCACGCGCGGCACACATCGGGCGCGGCACGACCGCGCGCTGGTTGTGTCGCCTGCCACCAGCCTTCGCGCGGCGGCGTCGCGCTCTCGATCCCTTCGGGACTAGGTGCGCACACTACCTGTTATCAATGTCACTCGCCGCGAGCGCAGAATGCTTCGGGGAGCGACATCTCTTCGTGCAGCACGTGTCACCAGACGGGGCGACACGCTCGGACGACGGAGACGGCGCGTGCGTATGCGGTTAATTTCAGCCACAGCAGACACGGCGCGCGGCAGCGTCTCGGCTGCAACGATTGCCACAGCGTGAGGGCGGGGATGGCGCAAGGGCGGCAGGTTTCCGCGCCTCAGCCGCTCATGCACCACGCCGCGCCCCGCGCGCAGAGTTGCATGACCTGTCATAACAACAGACGCGCCTTCGGCGGCGATGATTTTACGGACTGCAAGCGTTGCCACAGCGGGAACGCCTGGCATTTCTGAAGTTCAACGGACGGCAAGAGGAACGGGGGTAAAAATGAGACGCGCGATCACACTGACGGTGTTGGCGGTTTGCTTATGGCTGATGGCTGGAAGTGGACCTTCGACCTCCATGCAGGAAACGGCGACGCCCCCGCAGGAGATGAAGAAGCCGCAAGATGTTTACATCCTGGCGAAAGATAACAAGCTCGGGACAGTGACGTTTAGCCACCTCAATCACACCACGAAGAATCGCAATATAGACGCCACCGGCCCGGTCGCCTGCGTCGAGTGTCACCACACAGCGCAGCCCGCGTCCGAAGTTGTGAAGACGCCTCCACTCAAAACCGCATGGCCTGCGGGTCGCACGACCACGCTGACGCTTGAGCTTCTGGCGAAAGACCCGAACCCGCTCGGCGGCGCAACATGCCATAGTTGCCACACGCGCGCGGGCACAAAGCCAGAGGTGTGGCCTGAGATTCCGCAGATCAAACACGAGAGCAGCACCGCCATGATCACGCTGACGAACCAGCAGGCTTTCCACCGCAACTGCGCGGGGTGCCACGACGAAGTGGTGAAGCACCGGAAGGACGTTAAACCGCCGACCTCGATGAAGTGTACGTCCTGCCACAAGAAGTAATCCAATGTCTCTTGCCTTGCGGAAAGTTCCCCACGGCAGAGGGTGAAAGCTCGCAAAAGGGCGTTGGGCTGAGCGTGCATTACGCGTCAATTCCTTCGAAAACCCGGCATTTCCGCCCTGTGCGGTGCGGCACGGGCGTTGCACATTAAAGAGTGCGGCGGGATGAGGCAGTAGAACGCTTCCCGCCCTGCCGGGTCATTTTGAAAGGAAATCGCAAATATGAATGTCATAATCAATCGCTTGAAGAAACTCGCCATCGCCTTAGTCGCGCTCCCTTTGCTCGCGTTCGGGCTGCTGAACGGGGCGTCTGTGTCGGCGACAAGCCCCGTCGTTCAGGATGATGGCGCGGCCATCTACAAAGCCAAGTGCGCGATGTGCCACGGCGCAAGTGCCGATAAGAAATTCGACCCGGCGAAATCGGATGAAGAACTCTTGAACACCGTGATGAAGGGCGGCAAACCCGGAATGCCCGCCTTCGAGACGAAAGGCATCACCGGGGAGCAGGCGAAGAGCCTCGTCTCCCACATGAAGGGGTTGAGAGCTACGCCGCCGTCCGAATAGCGTCGGTGGGGACACTTCGACAGTAACACTTCGAGCTTCAAGCCGCGCGGAAACCTACTGCGTTTCAATTAGCGGCGGCTGACAACTAATCACACCTCCTCTGTTCGTTCGCCCGGCGACGATCAGGGGAGGTACGTGTGTTTCCGAAAGAGACGCGGGGGTTCAAAGCCCCTCGCTTCAATTCGAGGGGTAAAGATGTTCGCCACGTACTCTCATCATGTAACCGTAGCGGAGGATTGCCATGAGCGATGAGGAGCAAGCTGTTGCCGCCAACGAAGAGGAACAAGCTGTTGTCCCCAAGACCCCGACCCTATTCCGCAACTACATCAGTTTTGCGGGGGCAGCCATCGTCGTCGCCATGCTGTCGAGTATCCTGCTACTGTTTCTCATTGAGGTGACGGGGGCGGCAGATAATCCTTATCTGGGCATCCTCACTTACGTTGTACTTCCGGGCATCTTGATTTTCGGTCTGCTGGTCATTCTCGCCGGAATGCTTTTTGAGCGGCGACGGAGGCGACGGTTTGCGCCTTCGGAGATAACGTCCTACCCGGTGCTCGACTTGAACGACCCGCGCCGCCGCCGCGCCTTCTTCATTTTCCTCACGCTCAGTTTCCTCTTCATCTCCGTGAGCGCGTTCGGGAGCTATCGCGCCTACGAGCACTCGGAGTCGGTCGCTTTCTGCGGCACGACTTGTCACACCGTGATGAAGCCCGAGTTCATCGCCTTTCAGGCTTCGCCGCACGCGCGCCTGCGCTGCGTTGACTGCCACGTCGGCGGGGGAGCCGAGTGGTACTTGCGCTCGAAGTTTTCCGGCGTGCGCCAACTCTACAAGGTGGCGTTCAACAAATACTCCAGACCCATCGAAACGCCCGTCCACAACATGCGTCCGGCAAACCAGACATGCGCGCAGTGCCACTGGCCGGAAAAGTTCTACGGCGATCAACTGAAAGTTTTCAACCGTTACACCTATGACGAGGGAAACACTTTGCGACAGACCCGGATGCTGGTGAAGGTCGGCGGCGGCAACCCCGACACGGGCGCAGCATCAGGCATCCACTGGCACATGAACCTGACGAATGAAATCACCTTCGTCGCCACGGACAAACAGCGTCAGGTCATCCCGTGGATTCAGGTCAAGGACAAGCAGGGAAACATCACCGAGTACATGGATCAGAACAGGCCGCTCTCGCCCGAGCAAATTGCCAATGCATCGAAGCGACGGATGGACTGCATTGACTGTCACAACCGCCCGGCGCACATCTACGTGCCGCCCGACGCGGCGGTGGACGATGCCCTCGCGGCGGGCAAACTCGATGCGACGCTTCCCTACATCAAGCGGCAGGCGGTCGAAGTATTGAACAAACCTTATGCCTCGAACGACGAAGCGTTGAACGCTATCGCCTCCGACCTCGAAGGGTTTTACCGCGCCAACTACGGCGACGTGTACGCCCGCAAAGGTGATTCCGTCAAAGGGGCGATCAGCGAAGTGCAGCGAATATACCAGACCTACTTCTTCCCGGAGATGAAGACGGATTGGCGAACCCACCCGAACAACATCGGGCATTTTTATTCGCAAGGATGCTTCCGCTGTCACGACGGCGAGCATAAGAGCAACACCGGCAAAATCATCGGCAACGACTGCAACACCTGCCACACGATTCTTGATCAGAGCGCGGCACTGCTAGCACCCGCTGCGGGGCAGACGCCAAACTTCCGGCATCCGGTCGCCCTCGGTGATCTGGCAGCGTCGAACTGCGTCCTGTGTCACAAAGCGACGGGGGCATTCCGGCATCCCATTAACCTCGGCGACATCTCGCAGTTCAAGTGCGTTGATTGTCATTCAGGCAAGGACTGGGGCAGGAGCACCGAACAGTAATTCGGCGTCTTCAAATACGCGACTCGCCCTTAGCTTCAACTCCAGCCGCATCACCCTCATCGCGTAAACCGGCGCGGCGCAATAAATTGGCTATCGTTGATAGCGTAGTTATCCTGCAAACCGCCTTATGACGCGCTAATTGAGAGTGAAATGCTGTGGCTCGCAGTATAATCAGTAGTTAGGTTGCTGTCTTGGCAGAGACTAATCAGTTATCAAGAGGTAGGCAGATGCGTAAACAGATAATCACTCATGATTCACAAAAGCCTTCAACCGTTGAGCCTGACTGGTTGGACCTGGAACACATTACACAAATTGAGGTCACATCCGAGGAGGCTGCACATCCCATCGAGTCAGCCCTGATACCCGATACCGGCTTGGGCTGGCGTGCAGCGGAATCGGGAGAGCAGACGATCCGCCTATTATTTGACGTGCCGCAGAGAATCAGGCGGATCCGCCTGAAGTTTGACGAGCAGATGGGAGGGGCACGTACACAGCAGTTCGTGCTGAGCTGGTCGCCAGGCGGCGAGCAGCATTACCGTGAGATTGTGCGCCAGCAATATAATTTCAGCCCACCGGACGTGACTTCCGAGGTCGCGGACTACGTCGTGGAACTCGATGGCGTGGCGGCGTTGGAGCTGGTGATCCTACCGGATATAAGCGGCGGTCAAGCCTGTGCGTCGCTGGCGCAGTTGCGCCTCGCATGAGCAACGGGAGCTTGTAACATTGACCGGGTGCGCAACCTAACGTGTCGCACAACCGGACTCGCAATTTGCAGGTCTTTTGTCATCCACATCAGTAGCTCGCCGGTTAGCTCCGGCATTCAGGCTGCTAATAAAACTTCAGAGGGGGGGCGGAAAGTCTAATGCTTTTCATCCAACCACTCTTCCGTCCGTCTCATCACCCGGCTCATTTATCAGCAATCAACGACTCGCTCTCATCTTCGAGGGCGGACTGCGCGGCGGCGAGTCGAGCGACCGGCACGCGGAACGGCGAACAACTGACGTAATCCAATCCTATCTCGTGGCAGAAGGCGATGGAGCGCGGGTCGCCGCCATGCTCACCGCAGATGCCGACCTTGAGACCGGGCTTAACCCCACGCCCGCGCTCCGTCCCCATCCTCACTAACTGCCCGACGCCCTCGCGGTCAAGTACCTGAAACGGATCATCCGGCATGATCTTCGTCTCCACGTACTTTGAGAGGAAGCGTCCCGCGTCGTCGCGCGAGAGTCCGTAAGTGGTCTGGGTCAGATCGTTCGTGCCGAAGGAGAAGAAGTCGGCATGAGCGGCGATCTTGTCTGCGGTCAGCGCGGCGCGCGGCAGTTCGATCATCGTGCCGACCGTGTAAGCGATGGTGATCCCGTGCTCGCCCATGACTTGTCGCGCCACTTCGTCAATCAGTTTTCTCTGCACGCGCAGTTCCTCGAAGGTCGAGACGAGCGGCACCATGATTTCCGGCCTGACCTCTAGCCCCTCGCCCTGTAAGCGCGCGGCGGCCTCGATGACGGCGCGCACCTGCATGCGCGTCACCTCCGGGTAGGCGATCCCCAAACGACAACCGCGATGGCCGAGCATCGGGTTGCTCTCGTGCAGGCGTTCGACCTGTTGGAGCAGTTGACGCTTCCCGTTGATCTCGTCGAGCAGCCTGTCCATCTCTTTGAGGTTCGCCGCGCGTTGCAGGGACAGCTTCAGTTCGGACAACTCGCCGAGCAGTTCTTCGCGGTTCGGCAGAAACTCGTGGAGCGGCGGGTCGAGCAGGCGGATGGTGACGGGGAAACCTGCCATCTCTTTAAAGATGCCGATAAAGTCGTTGCGCTGGAGCGGCAGCAACTTCTCAAGGGCCTTCTCTCTCGCGCCCACTCCGTCTGAGAGGATCATCTCGCGCATCGCGGCGAGCCGCTCCTCTCCGAAGAACATGTGCTCGGTGCGGCACAGCCCGATGCCCTCCGCGCCGAACTCGCGCGCGACTTTCGCGTCCGCAGGCGTGTCGGCGTTGGCGCGCACGCGCAAGCGGCGGAAGTCGTTGGCCCAGTCCATCAACTCACGAAAATCATCGCCGAGCACGGGACGGATGGTCGGCACGCGCCCGATGAAGACCCGCCCCGTGGAGCCGTCAACAGTTACCCACTCGCCCTTCGTAACGGTCGTGCCGTTGACGCTGCACTGCTGTTGGCCGTAATCAATGTTGAGCGCGCCCGCGCCGCAGACGCAAGACTTGCCCATGCCGCGCGCGACCACCGCCGCGTGGCTCGTCATCCCGCCCCGCGCCGTGACGATAGCCTGTGCGGCGACCATACCGTGAAAGTCGTCGGGACTCGTCTCCAGTCGAATCAGGACAACTTGCTCGCCGCCCTGCGCCAACTCCTCAGCCTCGTCCGGGTCGAAGACGACGCGACCTTGCGCCGCGCCCGGACTCGCCGGTAGCCCTTTAGCAAACACCGTCGTCTCGGCTTGCGGGTCAACCGTCGGGTGCAGGAGTTGATCGAGTTGCTCGGGCGTGACGCGCCGAACGGCGGTCGCGCGATCAATCAATCCTTCATGCACCATATCCACCGCGATGCGCACCGCCGCCGCGCCCGTGCGCTTGCCCGTGCGTGTTTGCAGCATCCAGAGCTTGCCTCGCTCGATGGTGAACTCCACGTCCTGCATGTCGCGGTAGTGGCGCTCTAGCAGTTGCGTGATGTCGTTGAACTGTTCGTAAATCTCCGGCAGATCGTCGCGCAGACGGCTGATCGGGTGCGGCGTGCGCGTGCCCGCAACCACGTCCTCGCCCTGCGCGTTCAAAAGATATTCGCCGTAGAGCACACGCTCTCCGGTTGAAGGGTTGCGCGTGAAGGCGACGCCCGTTCCGCTCGCCGCGCCCATGTTGCCGAAGACCATCGCCTGCACATTGACCGCCGTGCCGAGGTCGTCGCTGATGCGGTTGACGCGGCGGTAGTCCACCGCGCGGCGTCCCGTCCAGGAGTTGAAGACGGCGGCGATGGCTACTCGCAGTTGTTCATAAGGGTCTTCGGGGATGGCCGTGCCGCGCTGCTCGGCGAGGATGATCTGTTTTTCGGCGGAGATGATCTCGCGCAGTTGTGCGGGTTGGAGGTCGGTGTCGCGCCCGCCCGCTGTCTGCCCCTTGAAGCGCTCCATCACGCGCTCGAACTTCTCGTGCGCCACGCCCATGACGATCTCCCCGAAGAGCGAGGTGAAGCGACGGTAGGCGTCGAGCGCAAAACGCAAGTCGCCCGTCTGCACGGCGAGCCCCTGCACGGTTTCTTCGTTGAGGCCGAGGTTGAGCACCGTATCCATCATGCCCGGCATCGAGAAGGCCGCGCCGGAGCGCACCGACACGAGCAGAGGGTTGTCCGGATCGCCGAAGCGTTTGCCCGTCTTCTCTTCAATCTGTCGCAAGCCTGCGACGACCTGCTCCCACAGCCCCTCAGGGAACTGTTTATCGTTCGCATAAAAGGCGTTGCACGCCTCGGTCGTGACGACGAGTCCCGGCGGCACGGGCAACCCCGCGCGCGTCATCTCGGCGAGTCCCGCACCCTTGCCGCCTAAGAGAGACTTGTTTTGCCCGTCCCCCTCTTCAAATTGATAGACCCATTGTTGTTCGTGCTTTTGCGACATTAATTATCCTTCCGACTTTCAACTAGAATTTTGTTCATCTCGCTCATATGGCTATGACCTGCTCTTCTCCGGTTTCCATGTACGACGGGCTATTCCCCTGTTGGACAAACGTGGAAGGCTTTAGCGGACGCGCCACAAACACGGGGCAGGGCGCTTGCCTGAGCACCCGGTCCACGTTCGAGCCGAAGAGCGCGCGCATGCCGTGTCCCGCGCCATGCGCGCCCATGCAGATGAGGTCGATCTCTTGATCTCCGGCGTAAGAAAGTATCTCGCGGTAAGGCTTGCCCCATCGCACCGAACACTTCACGGCCTGGCGCTCCGGCGGGTTGATCTCTGCCGCTACGGCTTCTTGCAACCTTCGCGCGGCCTTCTGGTAAATGCTCTCCGTACTTGAAGGCAGCCACGCGAGTTCAGGCCCATCGTCCGCAGGCTTCGCCAGCACATGGAGCAGATGCAACTCTGCCCCGTACTCCTTTGCCAGCGAGAGTCCGCGCCGGAGCGCGAGTTCGGAATCATCCGAGAAGTCGTAAGCCACGAGCACCTTACGGAGGCTGATCTCGCCTGCGGTTTCACCCACCCATTCGCGCTCCTGCGGGTGTATGACGAGGACGGGGCACGGGGCGGTGCGGCACAGCGCCTCGGCGGTCGAACCGAGCAACGCAGCGGCGCGCGGGCGACGGCTGGAGCGGATGACGATCAGGTCGATTCCGCTCTCGGCTGCCACTTTTGTGATCTCTTCCGACGGGTGGCGGCTGCCCTCAACGACCATCGCTTTCCATTCAACTTCAGAGAAGTCGCTTCCGCCCAAATGTCCGCCGATCATGTCAGCTAACGCCACCCGAATCTGCCCGGTCGAAGCTTGTGAGCGAGAGTCGCCCGCCGCCGCGCCTTCGACGCAGTGGCAGAGATAAAGTTCAGCCCTGTAAGCGCGGGCGAGTGCCAGCCCGTAGCGTAACGACTCGGCTGATCCGTGCGACATGTCAAGGGGGCATAAAATTCGTTTGACGTTAGACATTTTCAAAACACTCTGCCGCAAGGGTCGGCAGACTCCTGACACCTGATAACTGCAACGAGCGTGCCGCGTTCGATCCGTCGAATAGCGTGGAGAAAAGACGGGATGGGTGTGAAATATCGCCGCTGGGGGTGTGGATAATTACTCAGTTACTGGAGGATGACGCTGCGGCTCGGGAGGTTGCTGATAAGGTGTTCACCAGCCTACTTTCGGTCGAGGCATTAGGAGTTATTCCCATCCCTCGCTGATGCCCGTGATGCTGTCAACGCGAATGCAGAACATGACGGGTGCGGGCGACGCTGCGTCTCCGGCGCTGAGGGATTCGACCGGGGTGAGTTTAGGAAAAGACGAGAGCAGACGATTCAGCGCCCGCTCGCGTTCCGCTGGTTCGATGATCTCTTCATATTGCCCGTAGGCGATGATGCTCTTCCAACTACAGAGGTCTTTGATCTCATCTACCTGCACACAGACGCGCGGGTTCTCACGCATCGCCGTGAGTTTGCGACCGGGCAGCGAGTGGCTGAACACACAATGGTTGTCGAAAACATAGTTGAGCGGCACGACGTATGGTTCGTTGCCAGCCACGCAGCCGAGCCTGGCAATCCGCTTGTCGCGGAGCAGCGACAACGATTCTTCTTCACTCAGTTTGCTGATCATTGTCTTCTAGCCTCAGATGGTGTGACGCCCGTAGATCGCTTCTGGCCAGACGCGGTACAACACGACTTTGCTGGAACGCTTCCACGCGCCGATATTGGTTTCGTTGAGCGCGGGCGTGAGCGTCGGGTTGCGCTCGGTGATGAGTTGCATGGCGCGCTCCATCTCTTCGGCCCCCGTGATTCGTTCGGCGCGTCCCGTGACCATGACGCTCCGCCAGCGCCGCGCGTCCGTCACCTCTTCAACCTGAAAACAGACCTCTCGGTTGGCCGCCATGAATTCGGTCTTCGTCCCGTCGGTCGTGAAGAAGTACAGAGCTTGCGAATCAAACGCGTAGTGCATCGGGACGACATAAGGGTGGTTGTCGCGCGAACAGCCCAGATGGCCGTAGCCGCCGCGCAACAGGAGGGCGATCCTCTCGCCCTGCAACATCTCTTTAACTTTCAACATCTCTACTCTTCCTCCTCATGCGTTCTAATGTGGGTGTAGCTACATCAAACAGAAGACGCGCCGCCCGCTACGCGTGTTGCGCTTGGAAGTATCTTTCATGCACGCCCTTAACCCAGCCCCAGAATCGTCCCTGCCTGATTGTTGTTTCGTCGCCCCAGAGATTCTTATGGAAGTAGATCGAGTCTTTGCCGCCCTCGTCAACGATTAGCATCATCTCGTGCTCGTACACGGCGTCCGCCGGGCGGCCTGCCAGTTCTGCGACGAGATTGTCGGCGGCAACCTCGGCCTGCCTGACGGCCATATGCCCCATCTTCGGCCCGGAGAAGTAAACACCGTCGCCGACAGCGTACATCCGCTCGACGCCACACACGCGCATCGTCTGATCGACACGGACATAGCCGTTTTGGTTCGTGACGCTGGAGTCTGCCAGCGCGCTTGCGCCCTGGAACGGCGGGACGAGCATCAACAAATCATATTCTAGTTTCAAACCGTCGTCCGACAACAGGTGCCTGGCGGTTATCTTTCTGACTGGAAAATCCGTCAGAAATTTGATATTGCGTGCCTCAAGCGCGGGGCCCACTGCGCGTGCGAGTTCTGCACCGCCGAGTTGCGCGTTCGTCGGATGCTCGGCGGTAATCACCGTAATCCGTGCCTCCTCTCCACGCTCTTCGAGCAAGCGCGATAAGGCGAAGGCCGTCTCGTAGACCGGAACATCGAGGCGCGCGCCGGGACAGGAACCGATGCAGGCGTGACCCCCGTGAAAGTTGCCGAGAGCCTCTCCGAACCGGAGCGCCGCCTTAACTCCCAGCAGATGGTGTGCGTGTTCGAAGAATCCCGGCACCCCCTCGGTCGCCAGACGCCGCCCCAGAGCGTAAATCAGATAGTCGTATCCGATCTCGCCCGTGAGATCACTTCCCGCGAGCGTCACCTTGCGCGCGGCGGGATCAACGCGCACGACCTCTGCTTCAATGAACCGGACGCGGTGGTCGAGCATCGCCTCCCGCAAATCATAAGAGATGTCTTCTGTGTTGCACTTGCCGAAAGCGAGCCGGACGAGCGCCGGATAAAAGGTGAATCGGTTGCTTCGTGAGACGAGCGTGATCTGATGCTCCGGCGCGAGTGTCTTCGCTAACCGTTCAGCCGCGACCACGCCACCGAAACCTCCGCCCAAAATAAGAATTTTTGCCATAACAACTCCGCGAACGGCGCGCCCGTCAAATATGTTTTGTGGATGCACGGGCGCGCACCGGTAAGCGCGAGCGGGATGAGCGGCCACCGTACCGGCATTGACCCCTTAGACATCTTTCCGGCAACGCACGATCTCGACCGAGCACCGCGCGTGCGCCGCGACCGCCTGCGAAACCGAGCCGAGCAACATGCGCTCCCACGAATGGTAGCCGTGCGAGCCGACGACGATGAGATCGGCGCCCCACGCTTCGGCCTCCTCGACTATCGTGCGCTTGGGCGATCCCGTGAGCACTTGTGTGGAAACTTGCGGGTTGCCGTTTTGCCCGCTCCCCAATTTCGCGGCGGCTTGGCCGACCGCGTCCGCAGCCTGCCGGCGGCATATTTTTTCCGCCTCAACAAAATAACTACCCGCCATCATGTACGGCTCGGCGACGAGCGGCGCGGGCGTCTCAACGACTGAGACGATTCGCACCTGCGAGTCCACCGGCCACGGTCTGCGCGCGACCTCTTCGACTGCCGCCTCGCTACACGGCGACCCGTCAATTGCCAGAAGAATCTTCATCGCTTTTATCTCCAGTCGGAAAATAATCCCAGAAAGTGTGTGGAGCGATGCCGGGGACTTTCGTGCCCGCGTCCGAACGCGTCAGCACCTGTCCAATGTTCGTTGACCATTATGCGCGGGCGCGTTCGGCAAAGCTCGACCGGAGTAACTGCACGAATCGTGCCAACATTAATTCCGTTTTATCGCGCTCATTTGCACGCATTTTCGGCGTGGGCGTTGGGTGGTTTTACGCGGGGAGCGGACAATTCCCCAGCGTCAGGTTTTATTTACCTTCTGTGTTGCGGAGGATTTCCGCGAGCATCTTCAGAAGTTTCTCTGCCGTGAAGGGCTTCGGCAGGAAGGTGTGGACGCCGACGCTCGCCGCTTCGGCGGCCTTATCGCTCGCGCCCAGCCCGCTCGCGGCGATGATCCTGACCTTCGGATTCATCTTCTGGAGCGCGCGGATCGTCGCCGGGCCGTCCATGAACGGCATCATCATATCGGTGAGGACGGCGGCCACCTCTTCGCGGTGCTGCGCGTAGAGCGCGACTGCCTCCGTCCCGTCGCGCGCCGTGAGCACGCGGTAGTTGAAGGTTTCGAGCGTGCCTTTCGTGATCTGGCGAATCGCCTCCTCGTCATCCACGACGAGAATCAGTTCGCCGCGACCCGCAGGTAGATCGAGTCGCTTCCGCTCGACGCGCTCGGCGCTGACCTCCGATTCGATGGCCGGGAGATAGATGGCGAATTGCGCGCCTTTGCGCGGCTCACTGTAGACGTTGGCGAAACCGCCGTGGCTGCGGACGATGGTGAGGGCGGTTGAGAGTCCGAGTCCGGTGCCTTTGCCGATCCCCTTTGTCGTGAAGAACGGCTCGAAGATGCGCCCCAAGACTTCGGGCGACATCCCCTCGCCCGTGTCTGCGACCGAGATCATAACGAATTTGCCGGGCTTGGCCTCGATGTGCATGCGCGCGAAGTTGTCGTCGAGTGTGACGTTCTCGGCGCGGATGAAAAGCTCGCCCCCGCCGGGCATCGCGTCGCGGGCGTTGACGCAGAGATTCATCAACACCTGATGAATTTGCGTGGCGTCGGCAGAGATCGGCCACAGGTCTGAGGACACGTCGAACTTGATCTCGATGGATTTTGGAAGCGTGTCCTTGAGAATCTTAATGACTTCTTTGACGAGGTGTTTTGGCTGGAGCATGACGCGCTCGCCCTCGACGCCGCGCGCGAACGAAAGCACCTGCCGCACCATGTCCGCGCCGCGCTCGGCGTTCGTCTGAAGGATGTCGAGCCACTGGTGCGCGCTCTCGTCATCGTCAACCTTGAGTTTGAGCATTTGCACGGCCATCAGGATCGGGGAGAGGATGTTATTGAGGTCGTGCGCGATGCCGCCCGCGAGCGTGCCAATGGACTCCATGCGCTGCGCACGCAGGAGTTGCGCTTCGACCTTCTTGCGCTCCGTCACGTCGGTGTTGATGACGAGGATCGAGCGCGGCTCGCCTTGGTCGTCGCTCAAAAGCGTCCAACGGCTCTCGACGATGATCTCGTCGCCCCGCTTCGTCCGCTGGCTCAACTCGCCCGCCCATTCGCCCCGCTCCATGACGGATGCCCGGCCACGCTCGAACTCGGCGGCGTTCAACTCGTTCAGTAGTTGTAGGCCGCGCCCCGTGTTCCCGACGGCCTCCTCCGCCGTCCAGCCGTAGATGCGTTCGGCTCCCTGGTTCCAGTAGAGAATTTTGTCATAGCTCATGTCGTGGACGACGATGGCGTCCCGCGCCTTATCCAGGAGTTCGGCCTGTTCGCGAATGTGCTGCTCGGCGCGCTTGCGCTCGGTGATGTCGTAACGGATGGCGATGTACTGGTAGGGCTTGTTCTCGACGTTGAGGAACGGGACGATGGTTGTGTCCACCCAGTAGATCGCGCCGTCCTTCGCGCGGTTGCACAACTCGCCGCGCCAGACGCACCCGGAAGCGATGGTCGTCCATAAATCGCGAATGAACTCCTTCGGGTGATAACCCGAGTTGATGATGCGGTGATCTTGGCCCAGCAATTCCTCCCGCGAATAATTCGAGATTTCGCAGAACTTGTCGTTGACGTAATTGATCGTGCCGCGCTGATCCGTGATGGCGACGATGGCCGATTCATCCAAGGCGAACTTCAGTTCTGCCAAATCCTTCAGCGACCTTTTCAACGCCTCTTCGGGGTCGATGTTGCGCGCGGCGCCTGTTTTTGTTGTGTCGTTCAAAATAGTCTCGTTCATGTCGTGCTTATTTTTTCAACTCGCGGGCTGGGGCGCGGCTGGTTCAGCGTTCGTCGCGCTTTCCATTTTCTTGAGACGGTAGCGTAACTGGTCGCGGGAGACTCTGAGGAGTTCAGCGGCGCGCGTCTGATTGCCGCCGCTCTGCTCGATGGCTTGGCGCACGAGCGAGTCTTCCACCTCTTCGAGCGCAATGCCCTGCGGGGGAAGCACGAAGACGTGGCCGCCCATTACGGCTTCGTTGCCAACTGACGCTGGTCGTGAGACATCTTCACGCCCTGCCGTTCCTGTCAGGTCGCGCGGCAGATATTCCGTCGTGACGAGGTCGCCGTCTTCGAGGATGAGCGCGCGCTCGATGACGTTCCTGAGTTCGCGCACGTTGCCGGGCCACGCATAGCCGAGGAATATCTCTCGCACGTCGGGCGCGAGGCCGCGAATCTTCTTTTTGAGCCGCAGCCGCTCGCCGAAGGTGTTGATGTAGTGCTCGGCAAGCAGGAGGATGTCGTCGCCGCGCTCGCTCAAGGTGGGGATGTCAATCTGGATGACGGAGAGACGGTAGTAGAGGTCAATGCGAAATCGCCCCGCTTCGCCCTCCGACTTCAAATCGCGGTTCGAGGCGGCGACGACGCGCACGTCCAGCGGGATGTCTTTCAAGCCTCCGACCCGGCGGAAACTTCCCTCTTCAAGTATGCGCAACAGCTTCGCCTGCAAGGCCAGTTCGAGTTCGCCGATCTCGTCAAGAAAGAGCGTGCCGCCCTCGGCCTGCTCGAAGAGTCCCTCCTTGCGCGCCTTGGCGTCGGTGAACGCGCCCTTTTCGTAACCGAAGAGTTCCGACTCGATGAGCGTCGAAGGGATGGCGGCGCAGTTGATGGCGACGAAGGGGCTGTCGGCGCGGCGCGAGCCGTAGTGGATGGCCTTCGCTACGAGGTCTTTGCCCGTGCCCGACGCGCCCTGCAACAGAACGGAAGAGGCTTCGGATTCGGCCACCTTGCGCGCGAGCGTGAGCATGCGCCGGATAGCCGGCGACTCCCCTATAATTTGCTCGAAGCTGAACTGCCGCGCCCGCTCGCGCCGCACCTGCGAGACCTCTCGGCGAAGTTGGCTAGCCTCGATGCCGTTGCGGATCGTGACGCGCAGTTCTTCAAGGTTGAGGGGTTTGCCGACGAAGTCGTAGGCTCCGCCGCGCAGAGCCGAGATCGTGCTCTGGACGACGACGCTGGCCGTGATCATGATGACGACTGCGTCCGCATGTCGCCCCTTGATCTCGCGCAGGACATCGAGGCCGGAGCCGTCCGGTAGGTCTATGTCGAGGAGTACCGCTGCCGGTTCTTCCGCCTCAAAAGTTGAAACCCCGGCGGCCACAGTTCCGGCTTCGACGGGCTGGTAGCCCCAACTCCTCAACGCCTCCGCCAGTGCCCAGCGGATCGTCTGATCGTCATCAACGATCAAAATCTTCTCTCTGGTTGATTTCAGTGCGGCCTCCCGAAAGGTTCAAATCCTTTTTCTATAGGTTGACGAATGATTCGGATTCGACGGCGCAACATCATCCCGCTTCATGTGCGCCCGGCACGATTTTTTGCGAAGCTGCTTGAGGCGTGAGTCGCTCTCTGAAGAGTTGAGTTGAGGCGACGAGAAAATCCTGCGCCGTGACGATGCCGACGAGCGCACCGTCCTCGACGACGGGGAGACAGCTCACGCGGCGCGCGTGCATCAACTCGATGGCGTCGAGCGTCGGCGTCGTGGGTGCGACCGTCACGGGATCAGCCTTCATGATCTGTCGCACCGCAATCCCTTCGCCGCCGTGCGGACCATGCGCCAGCAGGCGCAACAGAGTCCGGTGGGAGAGCAGCCCGACCAGTCGCCCCTGTTCATCAACTACGGGTACGTGGCGGATGTGCCGCCAGTCCATCACGCTCGCGGCAAGGTCAACCAAGTCGTCAGGCCGCATGGTGAACAAATCCGTGGACATGAACTGCCCGACCGTCCGGTAACTCTCAGACCATTCCTCCGGCTCGCTCTGCTCGATGACAGGCCAGCGATGTACGGGTTCGCCCGTCTGCCGTAGTTCCTGCATGGCGGAAGCGAGCGCGCGGTGGCGCATATCGGGCGTCCCACGCTTCCCCATTGAGGCGAGCGACGAAAGCGTCCACTGCGCGCCGGTCTGCCCCGTGCGGACGCGCTCTTCGAGCGTGCCGAGGTAGAGATCGATGTCCGCCGCGTCAATCTTTTGCGCTGCAAGTCCGGCGCGGGCGAGCGGCAGAAGGTGTTCGAGAATGAGCGCGGCGGAGGTGTGACTCCGTCCGTCAATCCATGTGAATTGCGCCTTCAGGCCGTGGCGCGCGGCAGCCCAGAAGTTTGATCTGGCGTCGTCGAACGTCATCCGCTCGTTTATCGCGCCGTACTCGCCGGGGAGCGCCATCATCAACCCGAGAAAGAAGGCCGCGTTCGCCATCTCGTCGAGCGTGGTCGGCCCCGAAGGGAGCACCCGGTTCTCGATACGCAGGTGCGCCTTTCCTTCACTGACGCCGTAGCAGGGGCGGTTCCACCACCAGACCGTGCCGTTGTGCAGGCAGAGCGCGCCGAGGCGCGGCACTCCGCCACGCGCGAGCACTTCAAGCGGGTCTTCGTCCACTTCGGTCGTCATGATCGGTCGGAAGCGCGCGATGTCCTCGCGGAAGAGTTCAATGACCGACCCCTCCAGCCAACGCTCGCCGAAGCCGACGCGCGTGGGGAAGCCGCGTGACTGCTCGGGACGCGAGCGCGCGTCCGCCGAGTGCTGGAAGAGAGCGATGCGCGTCTCCTGCCACAGGCGATTGCCGAGCCAGAGCGGCGAGTTGACCGCCGCCGCTAAGACCGGCGCGGTCACGGCCTGCGCCATATTATAGAGCGGCACGAACTCCTCCGGGCTGACTTGCAAGTGAACCTGAAAGCTCGTGTTCGACGACAGCAACATCATATTGTCGGAGGCGACGGTCACTTCTTCGAGTCCCTTGATGTGGACAGAGATCGCGCCGCCGCGCAGGCGCATGACGGCCTCGTTCAATTGGTAGTAGCGCGGGCTCGGCGTGATGTTATTGAGGGTTAAGTCAGACCTTTGCAGCGTCGGTAGAATCCCGGCGAGCAACACGTCCGCGCCGCAGGCGCGTGCGCCCTCACGCACCAGCCCGATCACGCTCTTGATCTCCTCCTCCATCCGGCGGAAGCAACCTCCTGCGAACAGGCGCGGCGTGAGATTGGCTTCGAGGTTGAAGCGCGCGATCTCGGTGGTGATGCGCGGGTCTTTTACTCGCTCGATGATCTCGACGGCGACCGGCGCGGGGCGGAAATGGGCATCCACGAGGAACATCTCCTGCTCCGAGCCGATGCGGCGCACCCCGCTCTCGATCCGTCCGGTGTCGAGCATCTGCTCCAGCGCGCCGAGGTCGTTTAGCAGCGCCTTCGTGAAGGCACGCATCTGCCGGTCGTCTGCGCTCTGCTCAATGTGATGTTCGCCCATAACTTGTCTAGACCGCTTCTACCGCCACGGGAATGGTTGGCGCTTTTATCGCCGGATCGGGAGCGACGTTTTTCTCAGGACGTTGCCACATTAAATTGAGTGCGAAATAAACGAACGAGATTGCACCGAGGGCGAAGATCGTGTCGCCGATCATCCGCAGCCAGCGCAACGTCTGCATCAAATTTGTCTGCATGAACTCGGAACTGCGCGCCGACCAGTAGCCGACTGAAACCGATTGATACGTTTGCATCAAACCGACCGGCAGCAGGCTCAACAGGATTTCCAACATCAAGCCGATATTGATCGCCCAGAACGCAAACCAGATCGGTCGTTCCTTCCACTTGAGTTCCGGCTTCATCGCCCGCAGGCAGAACAGCATCAGTCCGAGTCCGAGCGTGCCGTAGACACCG
>Ga0307513_10003976_pt1 | contig 19846 bp, 22 predicted proteins | sample 15_EM_MG_FD_202174 | JGI IMG/M metagenome (GOLD analysis project Ga0307513, IMG submission 202174) | Populus trichocarpa ectomycorrhiza microbial communities from riparian zone in the Pacific Northwest, United States - 15_EM | ecosystem: Host-associated > Plants > Roots > Unclassified | place...
CTCGTTGTTCTTTTCTTTTTTTTTTTTTTTACATCCAATTCCCCCTTTTTGGGTCGGGGGGGGGGGGGGGCCCAGAAGAGAAAGGAGTTTTTGGTTTTTCCTTTCTCGCCCATTTTGATACGACGGGAAGGTATGCGTGAGTAACGTTACTCTGATGTAAATTTGCATCGTACAGTATCGTACAGAATCGCACAGAATCGTACAGTATTTAGTGCTCAAAACTACTCTAGCTCCCTTCCTCTCTCCTGTGGTAATGCGAATTGCGGTATACGATCATATAATATCGTAGCTAGTGTATAGTACTGTAGTCTAAGAGCCCAAGGCGCAGTGGATAAAGCACAGTAATACCAGCACTATCCAACGAATTGGGCAAACTGAACCAGAGGTTTAGTCCCGCGAGTACAACTCCACTCCATCGGGCATTATATTATCATTCGCGGGGTGTATCCTCTCTCTCACATCATCCCCTCCGCCCTCCCTCCTCCCTCTCTCCCTCGCCCTTCTCATCCACCCTAAAAATTATAGAAAAAACAAATAAATTCGAAACTAGGAAGAGAGTTGCGGGAGAAGAAGAGATGGAAGTGAGAGAGGGGAGGATAGGAGATGGAAGTGAGAGGGAGGAGGGGGGCGTGGGCAGCGACCACGACGGCATAACCCTCAGTACCAATTCCACAGCTTTCTTTCACCTACATGCACTTCTCTAACTCTGGGTATCTTGGGGGCTATCCACAACCCATCCACCTATCCTCCTCTCCCCCAATCAAACAAACAAACAAAACAAAACAAAACAAAGCGAACAAAAAAAATAAAAAAATGACCAGCGAAAACCTCGATCCTACCTCTCTCTTTTCCTTCCTCCCCCCCCCCTCACTGCCACCAACGTGCGGTCTAACGAATAGCAAACAATCAGTGGGGGTTACCGTGAGTTATAATAAAAGGGGACGTGGGGGAATGGAAGATAAACAGAAATGTAGGAAAGGGAAAAAAACACCCTAACCGCGGTTATCGGATTCGCGCATACTACAGGTGCCACCACTACCGGTCCCCAGAGGGGAACTGGGGGAATGGGACTTCCGGAATGGTTGAGTTTTTTTTTTCTTTTCTTACTGCGCTGTAGTGCATTGTGTGGGTGCGTTATTGTCGGTCTGTCACTCACTCCCTTTCACATGGGATGATTGTGGTATTGACTGGGGCTTTTCCCGCGTTTTTTATTTGGTTTTTTATTTGGTTTTTTTGGTTTTTTTATTTGGGTTTTAGGTTTTTGTTATCAATTATTGGGGGCTCCAAGGGAGTGTGTTTGGTTTCGATTTTGTTTGGTTTGGTGTAGGATGCAAGAGGAGGGAGGGGGGCGGAAGAGGGCGGGTGTCGTTGTCGTTGTTCTGGTGGTGGTGGTGATGATGATGACGATGGAGGTTGTGGTTGGCTTGAAGTGGTGGTAGTTGTGTAGGGTCTGGGGTAGGGAATTATTAGGCCGGGTGCCGTAACCGGTCTAATATTCTCACATATACGGCAGTGGTCACCAGGGTGCACTGTACTGTCCCGGTAGAGCACGGCTTGCTCTGGTAGGGAAGCCTACTCGTAGCGCAAAGTCCAATTTTTACCCACACACACTCACTGGCGGAAGATGGGACAGATGTTACTCGCGAATTTTAGGGAAATCCGTCCTTGGCGTCAAGGATTTGTTCTTTTCACGGACCTTGCTTTCCATTAAGGTGTCCGGATACTTTTGAAATTTGAGAATACAGTAAAATCTCGTATAATCCACTATCCCCATAGCAGGGGTTAATCTCCACAAAGACAAAACATCCAAGAAGGATTAGTGTTTTCTTAACACGGGAAAGCTTGAGTGTGCTGAGAGTGTCGGATCTCATTAACTGGGATTCGCAATTCTGGTAACCCGCAAGACTAAACCTACAAGTATCGTGGGCGGATAGGAGATTAACCCCTGCTACGGAGGTATCATATCATAGTGGATTATACGAGATTTTACGGTAGGTCAGGGTGGTTTGCCTAGCCCAGTTTAATAGGAACGTGCTGCCGGTTTATTATATTTTATTTCCTTAATATTATCATTATTTATTCATTTTTTGTTAAACCCTCCTTAATAATATCATTATAATAATGGCGATTTTATACGTTACTGCTCGGCATTCCCTTTCCGTCATCATTTCTCTACTGTTCCTTGTTTTCCTAACAATTTCGACAAATAGTGTGCGAGTCCAGGCGCAGAATTGCATAGGTCTGTTTTAACCTCCCCCCTTGAGGTCCTCTCTCTCTTCATACTATACCACCCGGCGCAGCCCTCCGACCGGCCACCCGGACTATACCCCTTTGGTGCCACAGTCCCTACCACCACCGCCCTTCATTTTATTAAACAGCTGAACTATAAACGCAAGCCGTGATCCGCCAAAATTAAGATCGAGGGTCCCGGCAGTCCTCCCCCATCGCGCGTGGTGGCTATCTATCTACCTATCTCTCTCTCTATCTATCTAGCCAGGGAAAAGAAAATCACGGAAGCATGCATTTTATTAAGTCCTAAGTCTTTATGCATGATATTATATGATATAATACAAGGATTATTGCTATCGGAGCCGGATGAGAAGCGGGATAGCAGAAATGAGGGATGAAAGGGTTGGTCCCCCGGCGCTCTCGCGGGGAAGGGTGAAATATTTAATTATTCTTCGGAGGGACCGACAGAGGTTGTTCTAAAGGAAGGGAGGAGGCGAGGGGGGCAGTTTCGAGGCAGTCCCCTTGATGGGGGGGGGTTGCCGTTACGAGCGCAGTACCGGATTTGTGGGGCGTACAAATGTTGGTCTGGCAGTGAGGATGAGTCTTGTGCGGCAGTTTTGCCAGTACCGTAAAAGCTCTTGTAAGTTGCAATTCGCTGTCCCCGGCACGCCCGCAGTTTCCGGGCTTAGGGATAGGAAGTCTTGAGAAGGATTAGTGCGCTCCTGTCATTGTATATGATCAGCTTCTGGGGAGTGTTGGATCTCATTAACTGGTATACACAACTCTGTTAACTTGCTAAAATAAGCCTGTCTCGGGCTGACGGAGATAGCGAGTCGCGAGAGTTTTTACGGGAATTAGGACACCGTAAGATCTCGTAAATCCACTATCGCATCCTCAGCGGGGGTTGCGGCATCGACCTAAAATATGCTTAGTTTGACAGGTTACCAGAATTGCGAATAGGGGTTAGTGAGATCCAATACACTCGGAGTGCTCAGGCTTTACAAGTGTTAGGAAAGCACTAATCCCTCTTAGGGGTTTTTATCCCTGGGTGCGGAGATTAGAGATCTAGCGGGATATCAAAATGCGAGTGGACAATCACGTCCGATACTGGACCTTCGAGGGCATCAGCAGATGGCTTACCCTACCACTCTGTGCCCCTGTCGCCGGAAGGCGAAAGAAAACGTTAGTCTGTTAACCTAGTGATCAGTGCATTATGGTATACTATTGATTCTCAGGTCTTGTTACCGCCCTTGGCGGGAGCGGAATGATAAGTTAAAAAGATTGTCACCATTGGTTGGTTCTAAGAAGCCACGCTACCCTTGGCTGAAAGGTGGGAGGCACAGTCAGGGAGATATTAAGATCTCCTAGAACTAAGCTCTGCACAGGCTTGAAGTTCATCCCATCTCTAGCGGGAGGGGAGGAGTGAAAGATCAAAAAATCAATGAAATCAAAAAAATCAGAGGCCCTTTTCAAGAGATTCAAGCTCCAGGGTGGGAGGGTAGAGTATACTCCATGGTACTTGGCTATTATGGGGGAAATAAAACCTGTTGCGGAAGCCATTCTGCCCTTCCGGATCTCCCATAGTGACGAAATCTGAGGAAGAAAGTTAGCATCACCAGTAATCACCCGTCCGCGAAGAACAGCGAACATCAAGAGAGAAAAGAACGCTAAAATTGAGAGCACGTTCGCAAGGTAACAACACAGCCTCCAGCCTACTCCCGGGGATGGTGACAAGGGCGAGATGGGACGAGAGGGGGTAGGGTGGGGTGTGGCGCACAAAGGACTTAAGCATCAAGAAATACCGACTATTCTCTCCGAAACTACGGGGGGTCCCCTCCCTCCAACCCCCACCTCTCAGCTAAGCCGAGAAGTAAAGACAAAAAACTATCATGGAAAAAATAATCCCAATCACTCACCCTCCCAAGAATGGCAGAAGCCCCCATTCACGACTTATCACTCTTAGATATACACCCTTTCGCATCGAAACACCAGGCTTCGCTGAAATTGGGAAATATAACCAGTTCCGTGTCCGCCGCAGGAGTGCTTCCAGTTCATGAATATAGTATAGGACAGTATCCCACGGCAAAGCGAGTCCAGCAGTGGGAATGCTCATACAAATTACCCCTGTCTTACAAAGGTTGTACAGGCGTTCTTAGTCGCCGTGTTCTCGCTTTGCTGTCGTAGTGTCATAATCGTTTTCCTTACAATAAGCGCGACAATCCTTCACTTTTATTTTTATTTTTATTTTTATTTTTTTCCCACCTACCTTGTAAGGCTCGGTGTGAACCGGCATTCCTCGGTAGGCACTATTCTTACCCCTTTTGTAGTGCACATAGGTATAGAACTTGACTTGCCTCGTCTGTTCGGGAGGAGTAGAGGCACATACAGAATGGTGGTAACGTGCCAAAATGCTCTAGGGGGAAAAGGGAAGGAAGAAAGAAAAAAAAAAGAGCAGGTCTGGCAAATGTACTAGTACTCACTGTGCAGCACCAAATAGGTACACGTGCATTAGCTATCAGTTAGATTGCTCGATCTGGACATGTGTATATTATTGCAATTACTCACCCTTCTGTTTAAAATCTAGCTATCATCAAAAATACGGTTGTTAGAGGAGGGAAGGCTTTCCGCGAGTAGAGCTACTCGTATGAGAGAGAGAGAGAGAGAGAGGGAAGTGTGGGATGATGACATGTGAGAAAATCAAAGAATTAGTTTTTTTAATTTTCCGACTTGTCGGGATCTAGGAGCTGTGGGGGGAAGAGGCCTTGCTCTATTTTTGTCAGCCGACTAATCGGGTATCGGGGTAAGAGCTGCTTTCTTGCTGGTAGTGGTGGTGGTGGAGGAAGTGGTGGTGTTGGGTCCTGCTATGAGCACAAATTATCTGTCTGGTTCGGCTTTCATGTAGTCGGCTTAGAGAAGGCTTACGGCACCTTCTTCTCTAGTGTTTGTTTGGAGATAGGGAGATAAGTGAACGACTGTTTCGGCTAACGGTTGGATATGGAATATGGGGGATGAGAAGGAGGTGCCGTTATGGTTTGGGGCAATGGTAGAGGTGAAGGTGTTGGTAGAAGGGAGTGTGGTGGTCTTCTTAGATGTTATTTGCCATGTGAAGTTTGGTTGTAGGCTAGATAATATATTGTCGAAGAGGCTTAGGTCAGAAATTACAAGTTTTAGGATTGGGGGTTTTTCTTCCGTTTACTTGTCGGTTTTGGACAACTTGTATCATATGCATTACCAAGGGTGTTGGTGAGGCTTTTGAGCACGATAGAGTTGGGGCTGGTGTCACTTGGGTGAGTGAAGCCTACACACTGTACAGTGCCAGTGTTCTACGAGTTACTCTTACAGATTATACAATTTCCTGGCAGTTCATTTGGCGCATTTATGGGGGTACCGTCAAAGCTGGAATCGCACTCGGATATATCTCAACCACTCGTCTCATTGGATCATAGCCATGATTCATTGCTAACGCTGACCAACTTATTGTCTTCCAGCTCAACTTCCAAAAGTATATTTGTTAGGACCTTGCACCATCTACCTGTTCTCGTCCTCCTGCTCCTTCAGACACTCCATTGTACATCCTATTGGCGGTTCAGTTAATCGTGAAGAGCCGAGACAAATACGGTATCTTTTTCCTTAACTACCTGCCAATTTCCTGTCGTAGGGTGTCCTGACGCCTTGGCGCCAAGATAAGCATAAATCAGTGCCGAGGTGTCTAGACTCTTTCCGGCCCGCTGAGCTATGGCTTCGCCATATCTTTTGTCCATACCTCACCCTCAAGATCTCTTGACGTAAAAAATCACTAACCTGTGGAACATTCTTAGGATCGGGCCTCATGTATCATAACCACCTCTGCCGTGCCGGTCGGTGAGTTTTTTTTTTTTTTTCATGACCGATTTGCCGTAATCGCTCTTGCGATTCGCTATCGGATTATCCCTGTAAATCGCGGCATCAGCCTACCAGCACGATAGGTTTAATTTGGCAGGTTAGCGGAATTGCGAAAATCGGTTGATGAGATCCAACTAGGCTAATGGGCTCAAGCTCTACTGTGTCAGGAATATCACTAATCTTTCCCAAGAAGCTTTTGCCTCTGAATCCCGAGATTAGCGATCTGACGGAGATAGGGGATCGGATGGATTTTCACGGTACTTGCCCACACCGTTTTTTTCTTTACCTTTAGGAGATGAGCGAAGGCAGCCAAGCCAAGCCGTGCGGGCTGAGCGGCTCTGGTGAGAGGAGGGAGGGAGGGCGAGGAGTCTGAATAAAGCCCTCGCTCTAGAATGGTTCGCGGAAGCTTCTGTGATGTGATATGTTGTAAAATGCGAAATGAAGGCGGGAGGGAGAGAAGCGGGAGGACATTGGCGAGGAGAGGCAAAGAAAATAAGTAAAGAAAGGTGTGGGGGGGGGGAAGCGTATTAACTTAGAATTTAACACGGTACAAAGTAAGGACGTCAAGATTGGCTTCTCTGCTTGCATGCAATAATAACATACTTCATCGTGCTTGATCTCCATCACCGTCATACTCGTATGATTTCAACCCCACTACTACCCATTGGCCTTCACCATTCATCCCTTTCTCCTGCGGTACGGTATTCTCCTTCTCACCTACTCCAGTTTTGCCCGTCCAATTTTATATCTCTTTCCTGGGGGTTGTTTTCTTCACCTTCTCCCCCTGAAAAATCTCCAAGTCACATTCTCCGGCAAGGCCTAATCGCGTGTTCCGGTAGAAGAATCCCTCCCCCAATAATTTGTCCCATTCCAACTGTAGCAAAACTCCAATTTGACTTACCAGCTTGACTACACTTTCCTAAAAGGTTACCTGGTGACATAACAGCCGAAATATAAGCACAACTTTATCGTTCTCATGCCGAGAGCAACGTGTTGCCCTTGCCCTTGAGCCAATCCAAAATTAATAGTGTGAAACCAATGGGGGTGGGAAAATTTGGGGGGGGAGGGCAAATGAGATTAGATAAAGAGAAGAAAAAGAAAGACTAGGTAACCTTAGGGAAAAAAAGATATAAGAGCGGGGCGTTTTGGGGGTGGGAGGAGAAGGAGGGGGAGGAGAAGGAGGGGGGGCTAAAATTATTTCCTCTTTTTTTTTCACTTGCCTTGCCTTGCATTGCCTTTCTTGTTTCTCCCCGGAATGATAGAAAAGAAACATTGGTGCTTTTTTACGCGGTCAAGTCAAGCCCTACGGATATGATAACGCTGGCTACTGGCTACTACAACTTGGGTTGGGTCTTGGGGCTAAACCATTTATGCTTGCTCCTATAGATTTGGAGGGTGAAGTAATAACGATAATAACAATACAATGCGATATTTGACCAGGTGTGTGCGAGCCCATTTGTGAAACGATCAAAGAGAAAAGAAGAAAAGAAAAAGCCCACAAGAAAGGGATAGTCTTAAAGTACCAAGCTTGCGCAATACCGGGAGCCCGTAGACTTCCGTATGACATTTCGATTTTATTAGCTGGAGCAACACGCATGAAAGGTTCATTGAACGGGAAGCCAGCCGTCAGCCGAGGATCGCTCTGGGAAGGGGAGGAAAAAGAAGATGAACAAAAAGGAAAGAAAGACGGAAAAAAAGGAAAAAAAAGACAAGTTCCACAGTGTATACCTCGTACAATTGGACGGAAATCAAAAGCGAGAAGGTGCCGATCTTACTGTTGGTATAATAATATTATAATAGAATAATGAGGGAGGAGGGGTGTGTGGAGAGCGGTGGACTTTCAATCTAGGGAAAAAGAAGCTTTTTGGCTTGTGGGGTTTAAACTTTGTTTTGAACCGCCTTAAGTTAGTTGTGCTGTGCATGATTTCAAAGATTTCAAATAGTCAACGGTTTTCATTAAATGAATTTGAGCGATGGTGAAGGGGAGAGTGACTTTGTTTTGTAATCCTTCTCGGAACAAAAAAGCCGAGCGTTAGCTTCTTAGATTCGCGGCGCGAAGGGGAACGGGGATCGTTTCGCGGTAAGTTAAGGTCGGAAGCGGGAGGGGGGAATGTGTGTGTGGGGGGGGGGGGAGGTGCCTCCGGGAGGAATTCGAGGTGTGGGCGGAGCCCCCCACAGGCTAGGACTACTAGAGCTGAGGGGCTAGGGTTCTATCACTAAGAACACGGCTGTTGTGATGCGAAAAACCATGTGACCGATTCGCGGCATTTTTCTATGATGGGCTTAGAAGTAAGAAATGGGGTATTTGGGGTGAAAGGGGGGTGGAAGGACCCCATGGTAGTTGCAGCTGGGCGCTTGGATAGGAAAGTGTTGAGATGGCAATTTTCAGGAACCTTCACTGCCGGTCCTCCGATTCGGGGAGACGGGGGTTTCAGATCGTCATCACATCTTATCACTCGGTCTGGGTTGGGTTTACCGGCCCGAAGTGTGTCTGGAGGCGGGCCGTGAAATCTGACGTTCGGGGAAGGTAGCGGGAAAATAAAGGAGGATGGCTGTAAACTTTAGGGAAAAAAATCAAGGGAGGGGGTCATATGAGACTTGTATGTCTAAAAACACAACATTGACTTTCTGATTATGGAACTCCCCGGCCGGTCGCAAAACAAACAGGAACAGCAATACACTAGGGCTCGGGAAACGAGAAAATCTAATGAAGTATCCTTCGCACACACGCACACTTTCCCCACCACGCATCAACCTAAAAGCCACTGTTCTTCAAGAATTTGATAGCATCTTGCATGAACTGAGGACCTGAGTGGTGGAATAGCACTTGATGGCCAGTGTTGGGGTAAACCTTGATATCGTAGCTGGCTGCCTTTGGAATGTAATTGTAGGCAAGCGCAGGGCTGTCCCCGCAGTGAAGACCACAGAAAGTAGCATCCTCTTGTGAATCAAAATAATAAGTAAAACCCCGGTTTCAAAAATGAAAACAAAAACATTATTGGCTGTGGAACAAATCGAATATACAGGAGAAAGAGAAATAGAAGGAAGAGGAGGGGGGGTGGAGGAATGGTGAATAGACCTACCATCTCCGTTCGCAAGCATAACGTGACCCTTATACTCTGGGGCATCAAGCATGTGTAGTACAAGTGTGATAGCGGCACCCAAAGAGTCGAAGTCTCGGTGCTCGTGGTCATACACTAATTGCTCACGGTCATAGTTCCCTGCGTAGCAGGCGACTACCCGTGATTCTAAAGTCGAGGTGGATTGGTAAGTGGATGGGATGTCACCCCATTTATCGGGGTCGATCTGGTTAGCGGAGGCTTGAAGGCCGGCGAGGAAACCTGGGTACACCCAAAGAGCGTTGTGGGTAAAACCGTAGAGAATTATGGCATCGGCATCTTCTGGGTACTGGTCTACCAGCGAATTCAAGGTCGCACTGCCGATCGAGAAGCCTGCCGATACAATATGCCCCCATTTCTTGCGTCCAATGCTCCCGGACCGGAGCTGCTGGATAAGCTGGTGGGCAGTTTCGACGTGGCTCTGCACTTGCGCTTCGACTAGGCCATCCGGGCGAGTACTATTCCCGGCTCCTGCAGACTCATGGTTAGCAATTTGCACTAGAAGAGCATCTCTGTATCAGGGAAACAGCACCAATCAGATCCCAGGTAAACGTAGCCCACCCTTCCTCATTCATTTTTCTGGTCCAGCTGTATGTTTCACTCTCCAGTGGCCAGTCCCTATGCATGGGGATTACAGCTATTAGCTGAGTAATACATGGATAAGGATAAGGATAAGGATAAGGGGGGGATGGTAGATGAGGTAGGTTGAGACAAGGAGGGGTGAATGCACATACCACATTATGGAATTATACGTAGCACCATGAATGAGAAATTGAATAGTGTCCACGCGTCGGCCGGAGACTTTATGCTTGGAACTTGGAGTGCAGAGACGAGTGCTAATATCGTAAGTCCCCGTGACCAGGATCTTCTTCTTTGCTAGAGCGTGGAAAAGGCCGATGTCATATGCGGCACCATCACTACTATATGTCCTTTCACTGGTCTGTTCCAAAGTGATAGGAACAACTCGCGATATGCACTCCGCACCCCATTCGGTGGTGGAAATAGACTCAGCTCTGTTATGGGAGCGGAATCTGTGTTGCTGAGGGCGGGTCACCGGAACACCCACAGCTGGGATCTTGAATCCCGATGCTAGTAATGAAAGGAGGGAAAGGGTGTAAAATACAGCAGGTCCGGCCATGATTGTAAGAGGGAGATATGGGGGAAGATATGAAGTTCTTTGGGAGGAAGAACTATCTTGGGAGATACCGAGGGAATTGTATTGCTACTACTCTATTGTTCTGAGGTGATTTGAAATTTATATACTGGTTCATATACCACGACATAATTGAACTCGAGTTACATCTCATGATGGGTTGGAAAATATCTGCTATTTTGAGGCAAGGAACACTGTTCGAAACCCGAGTAACATGGCATAAGGGACATGACATAATGTGGATTTGTCCCTCAGCCCTTCTATGCTGAGATTAAGGTTGATGAACATTATCTCAGCTGCCTGGGTGTCTGAAATAAGGTCTATTCAAAGGGTATCTTTGCTATATTGTATTTATACAGAATTCGTACTTTGTAGTGGAGTTGACATGATATCACAGAGCAATACGGGGGGGGCTGCGGTGTACTGCGCTCGGCCGTTCCCAAAGGGCCCCGAAATCTTGGCGTCTCCCGGTGTTTGAGTGCGGTTATGGCTTAGCCGGCCCCATGTCGCTCAGATTTGTCACATCAGATTTTGTCACAACATTGCCCTACAGTTGGTTATACTGACAGAATACTTTTTTTATGTGGATGGGGTTAGTTTTGTGCCTACGGAGAGTACCAACTAGCACTTGGCACTGTTGAGTTTCCCCCTAGGAACTTGAACCCCTTCTGCCCATAGGATAGTGGCGCTGCGCTCCGGCAGTCACCCTTGCTGGGGAACTTGCACATGGCGAAGCACTAAGCTCCGTTAGTGTTGCCAATCGTGCCAGTTACAAAAGGCGTCGCTCAACCAGCTTTCTTCTTTTTGTTTCTATCTTTGAAATTGGAAGAATTTGTCTCTCTAATTTGAGGCGGACGTTTGCACTCCTGTTTTATTCGTGCGATCGTGTGCTATGTTTAACTTAAAGCGTTTAGTAGTATTGCGGAGAAGCAGTGCTGAAATCTCCGGTTGGGTGCCCACACTTTTATCTGGAAAATTCTTTCATTAGTGGTACCTGTACCACTCTCAAGGGCGTTTTTGTGGTCATCCCGTATTACTTTTTGCTCATTCCTCCCGAGAAGGGAAGCTCTCATGCTAGCAGAAAGCCTTAGCCATACTTTACGGTCCCACCCGCCGAGCCCCCTCCCCTGTAATGGAACAGATCCCGCAACATCTTTCGCCCAGTTTACTAATAATTATCGCGATTATAGTGTTGCATAGCGTTATGCGGCGAAGCCTGAGGATCTGTACACTTCGGCGTCATATTTGCATAACCCAAATTGCCGTCCCAGGTGATGGGGGTGAATGAATCGTTCTGTTGTGGTGAGGGTTGGAGATGTGGAGACGTGTGTTCCTCTACTTGTATTGAGAGTTGCTGGCTAACATCCAGTTAAATAAGGGAAAACTACTACAAGCATAACTCCATGCATCCTTTCATGTCCTAGTGCGCTCGGGGGCCCGTTCGCTCGCACACCCACACACATCCACTCTTCTGTGCTCCCCCGTATCTGCCCTCCCATGATGCTTCTAATACTACAACGTTCTACAACTGGGGCTACCATGCCATCATAAGGTTTATCTATCCTTCTCTCTTATTCATCCTTGGGCAAACTAGGCACAGTGCTGTGCGCCACGGTGCAGTACCATGTTCTAGAGTATTGCGGGGCCTCAATTGCGATATCCCCGATGTTCGCTTTTTAGTATAGAAACTGTTCGAATTTCTTGTTTTGGATACGGACTGCGAGGGATTCGCCCAGTGAGTCTTGCACAGTAATCCAATGTACTGATAGCATTCTCCCTTGTATTTAATTCTTTTTTTTTTGACTTTTGACTAGGGGGGGGGGTTAAATAACAACAAATCGTGCACTTGGAAATAATAGTTGCCGAAAGAGCTTTAACTCTTCCAACTGACTTAGGCTAGCTCGAAACCTAACAACTTTCTTTGCCGATGGCGGTGGAGTGTTTAGGGAGAATACCCCTAGTCTTTGCTCTCTGACAGAGCAGTCGGTTTATCACGAGAAAAAGAAAACTACACGAAGCTTACAGCGCCTACAGGACCCTGCGGGTAAGCCTGTAGCTTCCTCCAGAACTGGAAATCCCGAATATCGGGGACACTGGGAAGAGAGAAAAAGACCGGAGGGGTGTACCGTGTGCCTAGCGTATGAGATCGCTGAATATGAAGAGGTGTTGCATGAGAGATACCTTTGCATAGTGGGGGGTTGTAGAAAGCACGGAACTATAAGATCTGAGATACACGGTGTAAGCGCTATGCAGGAGGCGTCCCTTGAACAGGTTGGATATTGCTGATATTCCCGAATATACCAGAGATAATCAGTGCGGATGGCAGACAGGTAGGGCAGGTGGGAGGAGGGCTAGGGAAGGTCTAGCGCAACTTCTTCCAGGGTGATATCTCTACTGCCGTGATCACCGCCGCGTGTTTAACATAGGTTTCACGGTAGAGGAATATTCAGCCTTTCGCATGCCCTACTTGCTTACCATCCATCGGAGACAAAAATTAACTGAAGATTTCTGATATTTAATTTTATGTAAATATATAGATACACGTACGGTATATAATAATATTAAACATATATTTTTCCTTTTTCTTCATTCTTCGCTTGGAATAGGCGGGCTATATTTCTTGCCCTTTCGGCTTGGTCCTTGCGAAGTTAATCGTGGGGGGGCAATCGATGCCTTGTTTGAAAATGAGCTTGACGGGATGAGACAAAATGGCCTCCGGCCGGATGAAGTTTTAGTAAGGGCATGGGGCGGGCAGTGAACGGTACGCCGTTAAGGTGCGTCCTGCGAAAAAGGATGTTGTGGTAGGTGGTTGGTGATTTGTAATATCTCCGTTTTTGAATCACGCATCGTAGGGAACGAACGCCCTTTGATGTTCTTTGCGGTGAGTGATATGATGTGCCGTAGCGACCGCTGCGGGTATTATGAGTCTCTTTTACATTTTCCCATTTCTTCATAATGGTTTATTATATTTATCTAGTTAGTTCTAATAGCGCTCAACCCAAACTCTCACACCCCCTAGCATGGAAGACCTCTGTATTACCATCCTTTTCACTCATCCGTTTATTCCTCTATTGATCGAGCAGACTTTCCTGGCCTCTTCTAAACACTGATCTACAGATTTCCGCCTTTCGTATATACTCAACATAAAATGTTCTCTTGATAGGTTAAATAGCCGTCAGTGCCCTCACCATCTTTAACCACAGGACCCTGTAACCTCTGGGCCCGCCAATCGAAATGTCTTTTACTTTATTCTTGAAGCATTCGCTGCCGATAACCGGACCACCGGGTATCCCCTTCCTTCTCATTGCTTGAGGCTCAGCTGCGTGTCACCTACCATTCATGGCCTTGCGCGTGGGCTACCGGTAGGCTTGACCCGGAAAGGGTACTCGAGTAGGATGAGAACACCGCCGTAGTTGGTCATTGTAAGGCAAAGACACGCATCACATTTTCCCGACAATTCAGTCAAGGTCTCTTCGAGGGGAGGCAGATTGGGCGCGTTTCCTCTAGGGGGCACCTGCCTAGGGCAGCTCAGTATGATAGATGGGTAGGTACAGTTCCAGTAAGATACAAGTACTCGCTATTCTTCACATTTCCCGTATGTTTGTTTTTTATTTTAAGGTTTCGTATTCACCGCTCGAGGCATCAGTCACTTTTCTCTTGTTGTTTTTGCAGGTCTGCTATCTATCTTGTCGGGTTATATGGATAGTGAAACAACCCCCTCCCCCGTCCTGTCGTATCCGCGGGGTGAACTGAGGGGAAAGAGCTTACTCGGCATGTCTGAGCCCTATATTAGATGTAGATGTAGAGTCAAGACTTGATATATTTGACGGGATTAAACGCACTCCGTATGCGAGTTCCAGAGGTATCATACGAAATTATAGCGTTCTTTTTCTGTTTTTCTTTTCTTTTTTTCCTTGTTTGTCCACTTCTTTCGAGCATTACCCTTTTCGACAAGTTACCGACAGGTGTGTAGACTTAGTTGCTTTTTTTTCTTTTTCTTTTTTGCTCAATAGAACTAATTTCTTGAGTAAGATGGATGTACTGTACTAGGACAAGTACTTGTATTGCCGATATGTGTTGGGCGTTTTACTGCAGTGTATCGTGGAACCCTTAGTTTGATCCTGAGCTTCCCTCTTGCGCCGCATTGTGTTGGATCTAGATTAAAATTGAGGCTCAGGGTACTTGTCCCAAGCAAGAAAGCACCAGAAGATGGGGGGGGCACATTTTCGATTGGCTCTCGGGTATGAGCAGATTTTTTACTACTAAATTTTGTTTAGTATCTGTCTCCGGGGACATTACCTCTTACTCGTACTTGGAGCGAGTGGCGGCTTCCAAGTTCGTTCCTTCCTCCAAAGTTTGACGGGCCTCCTAACCGTAAACATGATTGTGATTTCTTTTAAGCTCAAGGGTTTCTAAGCGGGCTAACTGGTTTCTATCTATCAGGGGCTACCCTATGCATGGAAATTACCCCAAGTGTGGTAACCCGGGGGATCGTATTGGTGGGGAAGGCTTTGATGGTGTATCATAGCCAGTTCTGTGGATCTGGGACCACATGTAGTTTACCTGAATTACTTTGTTCACATACACTAACGCAATTGGCGTAAGGTGTCAGTTGTATTATAATTAGTCTAGTCTAGTATTGTTGGGAAACGTTACGCACCAGATGAGAAACCGAGTACCTGAATTCACGGAAACCCTCGCCGATCTAACAGACGAGGAGAATTCCCTACTTCTCACCCCAACCAGGGGCTCGGCTAGCTTAACTAGCAGGGAAGAGTACTATACAGCCCAGCAGCGGAAGCAGAAATTAAATCAAAAGATACCTGCTTAACCCAAACGCACAAATTGTCGCATCTCATCGTCTAACCTTTTGGGCTTAGCTGAATTATGAGTGGCAAACGTATCCGGGCAATATCTCCCTGGTATCATAATAGAATAATGGGCATCCTAAGGCAGAATTCCGCATTGATATCCATTACTGAGTCTCTTTTTTCGTTTCTCCTGATTGAGCATGAAAAAACCTTGAGCGCAACGACTTGAGACGTTCGTATCACAGCACGCAATACACGTGCCGACATAATCGTGAAGCCCGGCGGCCGGTATCCACTGCTCTTACTCCCCCTCTCACCCACCACTACCACCGCCCCCCACGCGCGGTGAGGGTTTCTGACTTTTATTCCCCAGTTAAGTGACGACCGCTGCACTGCCCTTATTGCGTTGGAAGGCAGGCAGCTGGATCATTTCTCCCCCTCCCCGGAAAAGCGTTGTAGCTCACTCACCCCACTAACTCACCTACATCCATAATTAGACCCCACTTACTCACTCACCCATTCACTCACAGCCTAGCAACTCGTGGGAAATTCTTTTTTTTAAAGTCCTTGTCCCGAACTTACATCCTCTTTTTTCCCTTTCGTTTTCCCTTTTCCCATTCCTCCAGATAACAACCTCTGTCAACCCCGCCCGAATCAGCCTCCAGTGGTTGAGAAGTTGTCGCTGCCTTCCTAAAGCCACCCAAATAATCCTATATCATCCCCCAGATTCCGGTTCCGACTCTCAGTTCGCTTGCTTGTTCGAAGATCTTGAACTTCCTTTTCCCTGACTAGTTGCCTCATCTTACTCGGCACTGCGCTGCTCGTACCTTACCTCAGCTCTCACTCTCACTCTCACGTACCTTTATACGAGAATGCCTAGAGAAAGAAGAAAGTGGACCGAAGGTGAAGATGCTATCCTTCGTGACGCAGTATTGAAAGGTGTGAATCCCACTACCTTTACTTGGGGGTTTTGCGGGGTTTTGAGAATAGCTACTGACAGTCATCGATAGGTGGGGAAGGAGCTTGCGACTGGCATCTCATTGCTTCCTGTATTCCCGGACGTACAAACAAAGATTGCAGAAAGAGGTGGCACTATAAAGTAGCTGCCACGGTAAATAAAGGACCCTGGGAAGTTGCGGAGGACGAAAGGTTATGGGCTGCTGTTCAAGAACATGGAAGCCGGTATGTGTTCATTCTCTGTGTCTTGGCATGTTGTCGTAATTTCATAAAGAAACCAAAGTATCATAAAACTGACGATGAGTAGTTGGGCGCTAGTAGCACAGGTAATTGACAGAAACCTCTCTATCACATTCAAGCCAACTTTGGCTGGGTGGCGCTTGCTATGATCTGAACTGACATGTGTCCTGCCAATGTGAAAGGTTGTCAAAACTAGAAATGGCGACCGTGAGTCTACCCATTCATCCTTACTCCCCAGTTTTCCTAACTATTCCTCATATTTACGCCCTCCCCGATCTCACCATCAAGGGTTTCAATTTTTTTCTGTGTTCTAATTCATTTGGATCGGTAGAGTGTTCCAAGCGTTGGTACGATGCATTGGACCCAAGTATCGATCATAGTCCATGGACTCCAGATGAGGTATGTCTATTCGGCCCAAATGCGGACCCCACCAAAGCTGTGGGGAAATTTATATCCAAAGATCTCTGACATATGCTCTCGGTGACTAGGATGTTCGGCTATTAGACGCTATTGAGAAACATGGGAGAAACTGGAAGGCAATCGTTAAAGCTTACTTTCCTCGACGGACCAGTCTGTCGGCCAAAAACAGGTACTATCTCCGAAACCCCCGATCGGCCTCGAGAGGATCTCTGGTTTCTTTGGTTCTCCTTCCGTCCCTTTGTGCAAATAGGCTCCCACAGAGAGGAGACGTGCGCATGAGAAAATTTATGTTGACTTGCATTGGATTGGATACCCGCACATTCGTTCATACATATACATATATAAGCGTACATACATACTGGACGTGTAGGATTAAGGGCTAACGGTCTAATTTCCGGTTTTGGGAAAAATACAGGTACTCGCTGCTAATCAGGAAGATGGAACCCAAGAACAAGCAGTCTCAAACCGGAGGGTCCAAAAAGGCAAACCAAAAGTCTTCTCAAAAGCTGCAATCTCAAGTGGATACGCTGGAAGTTAGCAAGATACCTGCTCCCCAGTTTCGCCAGGAGCCAACAAATATGGGGGTGGAACGAGAGGATGAGCACTCGCGATCGCATGCATACGGAAACTCTCTATCTGGGGGGACCGGAGGCTCACTAAACGTCCTATTCGAGCCCACTTGTCAACCCGGGAATGCCAATAACGGTGGTAGCGGCAGGAACGCCAATCCCAGCAACGCAAAGCAGGATCAGCGGTCGCAGCAACCGGTTGCGTTTGAAAGTCCGTTGTTGAGTCAAAAGAGTACGCCGGGCATCTCGAGTTATACACCCCCATCCTCCGACTGCCCAGCACTTTCGCCAGCGGACTGGTCGGGTCTGGTCACGAATGGTAATGCCGGGTCAGAGGCTAGCTTCCCGGTTGCCACGCCCCCCGGCCACAGCGAGGATATGTCCTTGTTCTTCAATGATTTGCATCTCACAACTTCACTCAGTCAAGGGGACCTCATACAGTTCGCTGCCAAGCATCCTGAAAGAATGGTTGCGAGGTCGATATCCCTAGACCAGGGGACTATGGGAAGCAACAGGGGCATAGACTTTCGAAGGAACAGAACCCCCCGTCTGTCAAATGCCGGTCAGGATACGAACGATAATACGGGCTCCCGTGTTATTACTGTCATGATCAATAGTGAAGTCCCGGAAACCGTCAATAGCATCGTCAATCATATTGGACGGGAAGAAGGCGTAAGCATTGCGATTCATCTGGGCTGATCTCTTGAGCACCTGATACATTGGTATCCGGCTGCATGGGCGTTGGACGGCGTTTATCTCTTTGGGTTTTACTTTACTTTTTGTTTTTATTTGGATTCCGTAGGTATTTATCGTTTCTTCGTTCCGATTATTATCACTTCGCTACTGGGATCGTCCCTTCCTTTCCTTTGTTCGGATTGATGGAGATCAGGTTTTATGCGCGGAAGGTCTTTACCGGGCTGAAACCTTTGTTTTTTGAACTGTCTGTATAGTAGCCAGGTTCCCCCACGAGCACCCTGCAACCCAGCTTTCTTAGACATGACGGATTACCACAATGATGAAGGGAAAAAAAATCCCAAGTCACAAAAATCTCCAGGATGAATCCGGTCTTCCCCAAACGACTCCATTGCATAAGCTCTACAGAATTTTCGCGTTAGTTCAGGGAGCCGGGGTTCACAGATTATCAAATGATAATAATCCGAACTTCATAAACCTGTCCTATTTTGATGAATAGTAACCCAGGGGCACTACCCCGGAACCGAATCCCATAGATTCATTAGGGCAGCCATATGATTTCAAACATACTTTCTGCAGGGATGCCTCCTCATACCGCATCATAGCAGGGGCGGAAGAAACTAGCGATATTCTGGGGGGCTTTTGAAAATCTCGCCCATTCTTATTTGAGAAAACCGTGACTTGGGGCAGACTACTACCATTGAAGTTAGGCAGATACCTGGGACGCGGTTCTAAATTATGAGCACTTCCCAGGGATTCTAGGGCGAGCCTGCTGCGCCTAACGGCGGTGCCTAGGCTCAGCAGAACTCCACCTGCACTGTAACAGTATTTCGTCTCCCGGCAGTCTGGTGCGCTTAGAGGCACAGGTACAATATAGTCAATTCGACCCAATCAAATGCTTGGGGCCAGAGTAAAAAATAAACGTGTCTCCCATGGGGATCTGGAGGGTGAGAATTCCTGAGAGCCACCTGTTTGCAAAAAGACTACGGCTACCATGTTCAATATTTCCCTCATTCTCACCCTCTAGCCAGAGAGCATTGAAGGACCTACAGGCAGCCATATCCCGACTCTGATGGAGGGGGGGGGGGTGTCCGGTAATAACCGCTGGGGTTTCAATAGTCACAATTAAAACGTTACCTTGTTAGAAGAGGTTTTTTTCCCCTTTTTTTCTCTTTCACCTCCCTCTCAGGAACCTTTAATGTCAAAGCAAAGGCATCGCCAAGCACTCATGTCGATCCGGGCAGTAACCACCAGACGACTAGCGCACGCCACAATCTAAACTATGGGCGGCAAAGTTGATTGCGGTTACAATCCCAAACCAACCCCCATATTTCTTTGGGGGGGTTCTTGGGCAAACCGTGATAACATTCGATGCTGGGTGAATCGTAAACCACTTACCAATCAAGGCTTAGGGCCACCGTGGGACAGTTTACTATCAACCCAATTTCGTGTGCCTCGGGATTCTTGATTAGTAGCGATCCATTCACCCTGGTATTTTAACGGGTTACGGCCAATCTGTATCCTGACCTCCGGTCCTCGCTAGCTAAAATACCCATTTCTGGTTCGGCTTTTATCACTTACTCCCCCATCAGTCTCTACTCAGACGGATCGGATTTCCTTGCATCGATTATGAGTAAATTGAACGCAGCAGATGAAGTGAGCCTTGTGTATCCTGAGCCCAGGCGACCAATTCCTGTTAAAATCCGAGGGAGATGAGAAATAAAGCCCTCTGCTTTATCACCCGGCGAGTGACAAGGTATGATGAAGTGGGGT
>Ga0307513_10003977_pt1 | contig 19843 bp, 18 predicted proteins | sample 15_EM_MG_FD_202174 | JGI IMG/M metagenome (GOLD analysis project Ga0307513, IMG submission 202174) | Populus trichocarpa ectomycorrhiza microbial communities from riparian zone in the Pacific Northwest, United States - 15_EM | ecosystem: Host-associated > Plants > Roots > Unclassified | place...
CACGCCGCGGTTCGGCGGCAACTTCCTCAACAACAACTTCGGCATGTTTCCCAACACGCCGCTGCCGTCGTATCCGACGACGGGCCTGGGCGCGATCGCCATCGTGACGCCGCTGCCGTGGCTGGTCGACAAGCTCGCGATCTACGAGGGCAGCCCCACGGTCGGCGGCCTGGGCCTGGGCTCGGCGTTTCACCACGGCGCGGGCTACCTCGTCGCGGCCAGCGTCGCCGCGACCCACCACGTCGGCCCCCGCGCGCGCGACGGCGGCACGACCAGCGTCGGCGTGTGGCGCCAGGCCCACGAGGTCGACGAGGTCGTCGAGGTCGGCGCCACCGGCGCGCCGCGCACGTTCGCGTCCGACGCCGGCTGGTTCGTCCAGCACGACGAGCGCGTGTTCAGCCATCCGCGCGATCCCAAGGATCCGCGCGGCCTGACGGTGATCCTGCGCGCCAGCTGGGCGCGGCCGGATCGCAGCGCGTTCGCGCGCTACGCCGGCGCGTCGGCCGCGTGGCATGGCCTCGGCGCGCGCCGCAACGACACCACCGGCCTGGGCGCAGGCTACTTCACGATCGCGGATCAGCTCGGCGGCACGCCGGGCCGCGGCAGCGAGTGGTTCGTCGAGTGGTTCTACAAGCTGCGGCTGACCAGCTTCGCGAGCCTGTCACCGGACGCGCAGTGGTTCCGTCACCCGGGCGGCGACGGCCGCGACGCGTGGGTCGGCGGCGTCCGGCTCAAGCTCAAGCTGTGACGAGCGGCCACGCACGCCGTGCCTCCCGACGCGGCATCCGGGCTACAGTCGCGCCATGGCCCGCCCGGCCGACGATCCGCCACCGGCCGCGTCGGTCTCGCCGAGCGGCGAGGCGACCGCGCAGCTGAGCGGCGACGGGGTGCCGGCGATCGCCCCGATGATCCGCGTGCTGGTGCCCGACGCCGGCGAGCCCGAGCTGATCTCGCTCGCGCCCACGCTGGGCACGCCGCGCGACGCGATGCGCGCCGAGGAGATCGAGCGCACGCGGCTGTTCATCCGCATGGGCTGGCTGCTCAGCGTGTTCGTGATCGCGACCGTGTTCGTCGTCGGCGCGCCGCTCGTGATGACGCTGGTGTTCGTCGCCGGGCTGGTGCTCGGCATGGTCATCAGCTTCGCGTACCACCAGGCGTTCGCCGATCCGCGCAACTACACGCCGCGCGCGCTGATGACGCTGGCCGGCATCTGCGTCATCAACGGCAACCTCGCCGTGCTGCTGTACGGCGCGTACTCCGCGGCCCCGCTCGTGGTGGTGATCGGCATCCACTTCGTCGCGCGCACCGAGGCCGAGCGCGTCGCGCGCTGGATCTTCGCGAGCGCGACGCTGTCGTACGCCGCGCTCGCGCTGGTGATCATCTCGGGCGTCGTCGCCGATCCCGGCGTGTTCGCGTCGGCGCGCCCGGTCAGCCGCGCGACGCTGATCACCGGCACGTGCTTCGTGCTCGCGACGTTCTGGCTCGCGTACTACACGGCGCGGCAGTTCCGCCTGGCGTCGCTCGCGGCGATCGGCGACCTCCAGCGCGCCACCCGGCTGGCGTCGCACCGCGAGGCGCTGATGGACGAGCTGCGCGACGACCTGTCGCGCGCGCTGCGCCAGGGCCCCGGGCGCTACACCGACCAGGTCGTCGCCGGCTACCGGCTCGGCGCCGTGCTCGGCCGCGGCGCGACCGGCGAGGTCTACGAGGGCCACGCGCTGGCGACCGGCGCGCCGGCGGCGATCAAGCTGCTGCGCCGCGAGCTGGTCGCCGATCCGGCGCACCGCGAGCGCTTCGCCCGCGAGCTGCGCGCGACCCAGGCGCTGGCCTCACCGCACGTCGTGCGCGTGCTGGGCGGCGACGCCGGCGCGGCGGTGCCGTTCCTCGCGATGGAGCGCCTGCACGGCCACACGCTCGCCGAGCTGTTCCGCACCACGGCGCGGCTGGCCGGCCCCGCGCTGATCGAGCTGTGCCGCCAGGTCGGCCGCGCGGTCGACCTCGCGGCGGGCGCCGGCATCGTGCACCGCGACCTCAAGCCGCAGAACCTGTTCTACACCGACGACGGCACCTGGAAGGTCCTCGACTTCGGCGTCGCCGCGCTCACCGACGATCCGGCGCTGGCGCACGAGACCGGCGTGATCGGCACGCCGCACTACATGGCGCCGGAGCAGGCCCAGGGCGGGCGCGGCGATCCGCGCACCGATCTCTACGCGCTGGGCGCGATCGTGTACCGCGCTGCCACCGGGTGGCCGCCGTTCGACGCCGACGACCCGCCGGCGCTGCTCTACGCGATCGTCCACCGCATGCCGGCGCGGCCCGGCGAGCTCGTCGATCTGCCGGCCGACTTCGATCGGTTCTGCGCGATCGCGCTCGCCAAGGCGCCGGACCAGCGCTTCGCGAGCGCGGCGGCGCTGTCCTCGGCGCTGGCGGCGGCGCTGCGCGGCGAGCTCGACGGGGCGCTGCGCGAGCGCGCCGACGCGGCGATCCGCGCGCGGCCGTGGGAGCCGGCGTGACGACCACCACCCGCGCGACCTTGCTGGCCAGCCCCGCCGACGCGCTGCGCGTCGAGGAGGTCCGCCGGACCCGCGCGCTCTTGCGGGTGAGCTGGCTGATCGCCGTCGGCGCGGTGGTCGCGCTGCCGATCGTCCCGGGCGACCGCCGGATCGCCCAGGCGCTGCTCGCCGCGCTCGTGATCAGCGCGATCGCCAGCGGGTGGATGCACCACCGGCTGCGCGATCCGGCGAGCTATCGGCCGGCGCGGATGAACCTGCTCGCGCTCGCCGGCATCGTGTGCGGCCAGCTCGGCATCCTCTACGTCGGCGCGTTCTCGGCGGCGCCGGTCATGGTCGCGCTCGGCGTGTACTTCTTCTGCCGCACCGAGAGCACGCCGAGCGCGATCGCGATCTACGCGATCGCCGCGGGCGCCCACGCGCTCGAGGCCGCGCTGGTGATCGCCGGCGCGATCGACGATCCGGGGTTCTACCCGGTCGGGCGCGCGTCGGTGGCGGCGCAGATCGCCGGGCAGGCCACGCTGCATCTCGCCTACTTCATGTGCTTCTGGCTGGCGCGCGCCACCCGGCGGACGTCGTTGCGCTCGATCGCCGAGCTCCAGGACGCGACGCGGCTGGCGGCGCAGCGCGACGTCCAGCTCGCCGAGCTGCGCCGCGACCTCGATCGCGCGCTCGAGGTCGGCAAGCCGGGCCGGTTCACCGAGCACGCGGTCGGTGGCTGGCAGCTCGGCCACCTGCTCGGCCGCGGCGCGATGGGCGAGGTCTACGAGGCGCGCCACGTCGAGACCGGCGAGGAGGCCGCGGTGAAGCTGCTGCGCCGCGAGCTGCTCGCCGACCCGCGCCACGTCGAGCGCTTCATCCGCGAGGTCCGCATCGCCAGCGCGCTCGCCTCGCCCAACGTCGTCCGCGTGCTCGAGGCCGCGACGCCCAACGACGGACTGCCGTTCCTCGCGATGGAGCGCCTGCGCGGCCGGACGCTGGGCGAGCTGCTGCGCGTCCACGACACCTGGACCGGCGTCGATCTGGCGGAGATGCTGGCGCAGATCGGCCGGGCGTTCGAGGCCGCGCGTCAGGCCGGCGTCGTGCATCGCGACGTCAAGCCGCACAACCTGTTCCGCTGCGACGACGGGCGCTGGAAGGTGCTCGACTTCGGGATCGCCGCGCTCGCCGATCACACCGGCACGCTGACCCACGGCGGCGTGATCGGCACGCCGGCGTACATGGCGCCCGAGCAGGCGCGCGGCGAGGCGGTCGATCACCGCGCGGACGTCTACGCGCTGGGCGCGGTGATCTATCGCTGCGTCACCGGCCGCGTGCCGTTCGCCGCGGGCGACACGCCGTCGCTGTTGTTCGCGGTGGTCCACGACATGCCTCTGCGGCCCTCGGCGGTCGCGCGCGTCGATCCGGCGATCGAGCACGTCCTGCTGCTCGCGCTCACCAAGCAGCGCGCCGCGCGGCTCGCCACCGTCGCCGAGCTGGTCGCCGCGTTCGACGCCGCCATGACCGGCGCGCTGCCCGACGAGCTGGTCCGCCGCGCCCGCACGCTGGCGCGCCAGCGGCCGTGGAGCGAACCGGAGGAGCGGCGCTCCGAGCCTGCCCTGCGGCGCTCCGAGCCTGCCCTACGGCGCTCCGAGCCACGCCTGCGGTGATGCCGGCCTCGCGATTCGCGGCGGCCGAAAACTACGAAAGGCCCGTGCCGAAGCACGAGCCCTCGCAGTTTCCCTCTCGGTGAGGAGACCCGATCACTATCGCGAAGCGACAGCCGGATGCACGAAGCAGACGGAGACCTGCGACGCAGGTCCAGCGTGCCTCCTCCGACGAGAAGATCCGAGCCTCCCACGTGAGCGGGAGGCGCGGAAACTAGTTCGAGCCAGCGGCCGGGGCGGCCGGGGCGGCGGCCGGGTCGGCCGGCTTGTCGCCAGCGGGGGCGGCCGGGGCGGCCGGGGCGGCGGCCGGGTCAGCCGGGGCGGCGGCCGGGGCGGCCGGCGGGGGCGTCATGCCGGCGGTCATCGCCTTGGTCATGCACTTGGTCATCTCCTCGGTGACCGACGCCATCTTCTTGGTGTCTTCCTCGCTGATCGCGGCCTGCTCCTTGCCGGCTTCCTTCGCCATGTCCTGGCCCCACTTCGTCATCTGCTCGGTGACCTTGTCCGCGCACGCCTTGTCGGCGCACTTGCACATGTCGTCCTTGAAGGTGGTCATCTTGGCGATGGCGTCGCCGGCGCCGCCCTTCTTCTTACAGCCAGCGGCCGACATGAGGGAGAGCGCGGCGAGGAATGCGATCGAGAGGTTCTTCATTGGTGCCGTCGTTGTAAGGCATCCGACCGGCGGGGACCGGCAAAATAACGTCGTGAATTGTCGCGACTTGTCGCGCTTCTCGTCGCGGATGAATATCCGCTGGGACGGCGTTGACGGCGTTGTTGGACGTCGGGAAGCGGTTTTCACGAGCGCGCTCGGCGGGCCGGGCCGGCCTGCCGCTACAATGAACCATGGCGCTGATGAACCTCGACGCCGGCGAGCACGCGGACGAGCCCGAGGAGCTGTGGGCGATGTTCGATGTCCTGAACATCGCGTGCGGCGGCCACGCCGGCGACGACGCCTCGATGGAGCGCGTGGTGCGCTGGTGCGCCGGGTCGCGCTGCGCGATCGGCGCGCACCCGTCGTACCCCGATCGCGCGGGCTTTGGCCGCACGTCGCTCGCGATCGAGCCGGCCGCGCTCGCCGCCGCGATCGCCGCGCAGTGCTCGGCGCTGGCGGACATCGCGCATCGCCACGGTCGCGCGGTCGCGTACGTCAAGCCGCACGGCGCGCTCTACCACGACGCGTCCGCGCGCCCGGCGCTGGCCCGCGAGCTGGTCGGCGCGATGACCGCCGCGCTGGGCAACGCCGTGGTCGTGATCGGCCCGCCGAGCGGCGCGCTGCGCGACGCCGCGCGCGAACGCGGCATCCACTACGCCAGCGAGGGCTACGCCGATCGCCGGATGCGCGACGACGGCAGCCTGGTGCCGCGCAGCGAGCCCGGCGCGCTGCTCACCGACCCGACCGAGGCCGCGGCCCAGGCGCGCGCGCTCGCGATCCACGTCGACACGATCTGCGTGCACGCCGACACCCCGGGCGCGCTGGCGATCGCCGACGCCGTGCACCGGGCGCTGCATGCCTGAGCCACGCGCCGGCGAGCGCGCACCGGCGTGGCTCGCGCTCGGCGATCGCGCGATCCGCTTCGCGCGGCCACCGCGCTCGGCGCGCACGATCACGCGGGTGGTGCGGACCTGGCCCGGGGTGAGCGACGTCGTGGTCGCGCGCCACGACGTCGCGGCCTACTTCGACGCCGCGCCGGCGCCCGAGGACTGGGCCGCGCGGATCGCCGCGCTGGCCGACGCGCCCGACGACGCCGAGGCGTCGCGCGAGATCGCGCTCGGCGCGCGCTACGACGGCCCGGACCTCGCCGAGGTCGCGGCGCGGCTCGGCTGCCACGCCGACGACGTCTGCGCGCTCCACGCCGGGGCGACGTACACGGTCGAGACCATGGGCTTCGCGCCGGGCTTCGCGTACCTCGGCGGGCTGCCGCCGGCGCTCGAGCTGCCGCGCCGGACCACGCCGCACGCGCGCGTACCCGCCGGCTCGATCGCGATCGCCGGTGTCCAGACCGCGGTCTACCCGTTCGACTCGCCGGGCGGCTGGCACCTGATCGGCGCGGTGGTCGGCGTGCAGATGTTTGGCCCTGACGGCGCGCTGCTGCAGCTCGGCGATCGCGTGCGGTTCGTGCCGTGAGCCTGGTCGTGCGACGCGCCCTCGGCCTGGTCACCGTCCAGGATCTCGGGCGGCCCGGCCGGATGCACGAAGCGATGCCGCGCGGCGGCGCGCTGGTCCGCGAGCGGCTGATCGCGGCCAACCGCGCCGCCGGCAACCCCGACGACGCGCCGGCGATCGAGGTGCTCGGCGAGCTGGTGATCTGCGCCGAGGCGACCTGCGTGGTCGCGAGCGAGACGTTCGCGGCGCGCGCGCTCGCCGCCGGGGACGAGCTGCGCGTCGTCAGCGAGCCGCGGCGGGTCGCCTACCTCGCGCTGCGCGGCGGCGTCGCGGCGCCGTGGGTGCTCGGCGGCCGCGGCGCGCTGCTGTGCGCCGGCCTGGGCGGCCTGGTGGGCGGCGGGCAGGTGCTCGCGCCGGCGGGGTGCCCGGTCGGCGAGCCCACGCCCGCGCCGGCGGCGCTTCGTGACGATCCCGGCGCGGCGCCGATCGGCGTGCTCGCCGGTCCGGATCGCGCGCACTTCCTGCCCGAGGCGCTCGACCTGCTCCTCGCGTCGCCCTATCGCGTGCTGCCGAGCAGCAACCGGGTCGGCACGCGGCTCGACGGCCCGCCGCTCCCGCGCGGCGCCGCGCCAGAAGTATCGCGGCCGATGGTGCTCGGCGCGATCGAGGTGCCCGGCGACGGCAAGCCGATCATCCTGGGCCCCGAGCACCCGACGACGGGCGGCTATCCGATCGTCGCGGTCGTCGCGCACGGCGACCTCGGTCGGCTATTCTCGATCCGTCCCGGCGGCCAGGTGCGCTTCGCGCGCGCGTGATCCGCTTCAGGTCCAGGTGCGCCAGATCGGGAACTCGCCGCCGACCGCGGGCGCGGCGACCAGGCCGTTCTCGATGGCGCCGTCGTCGCTCTCGGGCTCGCACAGGTAGACCGCGACCGCGGCGAGCGGCTGGTTGGTGCGGACCAGGCGCGCGCCCGGCGGCACCTTGCGCGCCGCGCGCTTCCACTCGACGCGCAGGTCGCCGACCTGAGCGGACTCGAGGATCTTGCGGCCGTCCTCGCTCGCGATGCCGACCACGGTGGCGACCTCGGCGTCGAGCTCGGCGGGCGCGGGCTCGACCATCAGGCCGTGCAGCTCGAGGTGCGCCGCGACCTGGGCGTCGACCACGTACGCCGGCGGGCGCTCGACGACGAGGCTGCCGACGAACTTGCTGAAGTGCCGGACCTTCACCGTCGAGGGCTCGCCCTCGGGCGTGCGCGGCGTGCGGGTCGGGATCTCGATCGGCTCGTCGAACGCCTCGAGCTTGTAGCGGATCGCCATCTCGGCGCGCGGCGCGCGGCTGGCCTGGACAACCTGGACGATCTCGTCGCGGTGCTCCGACGCGTAGCGCAGCGCCTCGAGCAGCGAGGCGTAGGTCGTCTTCACGCGGTCGGCGAACGGCAGGTACGAATAGCACTCGAGCAGCAGATCGAGCCGGCCCGACAGCCCGCGGTAGTTGCTGCCGAACCGCGGGTGGTGCGTGTACGTCATCCAGCCCTCGGTCACCGCCGCGGCCGGATCGGCGTCGCGGTGGGCGTCGAGGCTGCGCTCGTCTTCGACGAAGTTGCCGTACCAGCCGGCGAGCAGCTGGTGGCGCCGGCCGAGCGCGCCCTGCACCGACGGCATCATCTTGTCGCGCATGTACGCGATCGGCTCCTCGCGGCCGGTCGCGACGGTGTGCGGCACGTCGTAGGTCATCGCGTAGCGATGGACCGAGCCGTTGGTCGCGTGGCAGTCGATCGTCAGCTCGGGCTGCCAGACCTGGACGACCTTGGACTGCAGGAGCCGCATCTCGGGCGCCTGCTGCCGCATGTAGTCGCGGTTGAGGTTGATGCCCGACGAGGTCGTGCGGGTGCCGACCAGCGCGGGGCCGATCTGACCCTCCAGCTTGGCGAGATCGAGCCGGCGGTTCGCGGGGTCGACCGCGTCGTTGCCGTCGGGGTTGAACAGCGGCACGACGACCAGCGTGAGCTCGGCGAGGATGTCATCGTCGGCGCCGTCGAGCAGGTCGCGCATCAGCATCAGGCTCGACTCCTTGCCCTCGACCTCCCCGGCGTGGATGCCGTTGATGATCAGCACGACGGGCAGACGGCGCCGGCGCGACGCCTCGGGCGAGCGGATGTTGTGCTGCGACAGGACGCAGAGCGGCAGGTCACGCCCGCCCGGGCTGGTACCGAACGACGTGAGGTGGAACCGCTTGTCCTTGCGCGCCGCCAGCCCCGCCAGGAACTCCATCACGTGTGAGTGGAGCGAGGTTTCTTGGTAGGACGTAGCTTCCGCGCGCGTCTGTAGGGGCATCGCGTGGCGATGGTGTCACGCCTGGTCGGTGAATGCGCGCGGCGAACGCGGTCGTTCGTGCGACGAATCCCGATTCAGCGCGGCTTACGTGCCACCGCGGGCCGGCAGCGGGCTCGACACCCGGAGCTCGGTCGCGCGGCTCTTCGATTCGATCTGGATCTCGACCGCTTCGAGGTCGATCGGCACGTACCTGGAGATCACCGCGGCGATCTCGCGCCGCATCTCCTGGAGCTTGCCGCCCTCGAGGCCGACGCGATCGTGCGCCAGCACCAGGTGGAGGCGCCCCTTGGCGACCTCGCGGCTCGACTGCTTACTACGAAACATGTTCCACATGCGAGCCTCCCTTAGGCCGCGTTGGCGGACGACAACCCGAGCGCGCGGCCGATGCGGGCGAAGAACCCGCCCGCCGGCTCGGCCTCGACCTCGTGGCCGACGAGCCGCTGCGCGATGCGCATGAACTCGCGCGCCGCCATCGACTTGCCCTCGAGCACCGCCGGCATGCCCTTGTTGGTCGAGGCGACGACGTGCTCGTCGAGCGGCACGGCGCCGAGCATCTCGAGCGCGAGGATCTCGATGACGTCGGCCTGCGACAGCATGTCGCCCTTCTTGACCAGGTGCGCCGAGATCCGGTTGACGATCAGCCGGGTCGGGATGTCCTGCTGCGCGAGCAGGCCGACCACGCGGTCGGCGTCGCGGATCGACGACACCTCGGGCGTCGCGACGACGACCGCCTCGTCGGCGCCGGCGATCGCGTTCTTGAAGCCTTGCTCGATGCCGGCCGGGCAGTCGATCAGCACGAAGTCGTACTGCGCCTTGAGCTCGGTGACGAGCTTCCTCATGTCGGCCGGCGTGAGCGCGTCCTTGTCGTCGGTCTGCGATGCCGGCAACAACCACAGGTTCTCGAGCCGGCGGTCCTTGATCAGCGCCTTCTGCAGCGCGCACTTGCCCTGCACGACGTCGACGACGTGATAGACGATGCGGTTCTCGAGGCCCATCACGACGTCGAGGTTGCGCAGGCCGATGTCGGCGTCGATCAGCACGACGCTCATGCCGAGCTGCGCGATCGCGGCGCCGAGGTTGCACGTCGTGGTCGTCTTACCGACGCCACCTTTACCAGATGTGATGACGATTGCTCGACCCATGAGTTTCTCCTACATGCTCGCGGCGAGGCCGCTCGGAAGTCGTCCAACAAACCGCTCGACCACGATGGCCTCGCCGGTGACATATGCGATCTCGGCGCCGTCGCTCGGCCGGTCCGCGTCGCCCGCGCGCGCGACCATGCGGCCGATGCGCAGCTGCTGCGGCTGCAGGTTCAGCGCGACGATGCAGCCGGTGTCGCGGCCGATCGCGGCGTGCGCGACGCCGCGCAGCCGGCCGAGCACGATGATGCTGCCCACGGCGCGGACCTCGGCGCCGGGGTTGACGTCGCCGATCACGACGACGTGGCCGGGGTGATCGACGATCACGCCGGAGCGCACCGGGCCGATCACGAGCCGCGGGGTGGGCGGCAGGGCGGCGATCAGCTCGGCCGCGCGCGCCTCGGCGGCGGCCTCGATCGCCACCGCGCGGGCGGCGGCTTCGGCTTCGCTCGCGGCCGCGACGGCGGCCGGATCCACGACGGGTGGGGCCGCGAACAGCTCGCTGGCGGCGTTCAGCTCGCCGGCGATCGCCTCGAGCGCGAGATCGCCGATCAGCTCGGCGGCGAGGATCTCGCTGTCGGCCTCGGCGATCGCGGACGCGATGGCGTCGATGGAACCGCGCCCCCATTCGGCGGCGCTGCCGTCCGGGGGCGTGCCCCGGCCGTTGACGGTCGCGACGCTGGCGATCGCGTCCACCGCGTGCGCGACGGCGGCCTCGATCGCCGCCGCGTTGCGAGCCGGCGTCGCGCTCGCCAGCGCCGGAGCCGCGCCGAGCCGCGGGGCGGCCTCGCTGGCCAGATCGGCGATGCTGTACGGCGCCGTGTTGGCGAGCGCGACCTCGATCGGCGTCGCCTCCGGTGCGTCGGCCTCGGCGGTGTCCGGTGCCGCCGCGATCACCGCGGCCTCGGGCGACGCGGTCTCGCTCGGCAGCGCCGGCAGCTCGGCGCTCGGCGCGGCCGCCTCGGCGATCGGTCCGGTGCCCTCGGCGAGCTTGCCGCGCCGCGCGTCGTTGCGCCGGATCACCGACGCATAGGTCCGCGCGCGCCTGGCCGTCACCGGCCCGAGCTCGACGATCGTCAGCTGGAAGCGCGCCGCGACCGCCTCGAGGCAGCCCAGCGCGCCGCTCGGCAGCGCGCCCTCGAACGCGACGCGCGCGTCGCTGCCGGCGAAGAAACCCGGCGCCTCGGCGAGCAGCTCGCTCAGCCGCGCCGCGAGCGCGTCCGACGACGGCGCGCTGCTGATCAAGATCTCGAGCCCGCGTGTCGTCCCCTTCAGCGACACCGACGCCGGCCCGGCGACAAACGAGTCGCCATCAACAACCGCGAATGCGACGGAGGGAGCTTGGCTCATGATCATCCTCCAAAGGCGCGCGCTCTGGATGGCCGTAAATACAGCCCTGTCTCGACCCCCCGGGCAACTTTTCGGCATGCACGCGGGCACGAAACTCGGCCACGATTCGCTCCGGGTGCAGCTCGCGTCGCCTTCCGCAACTGGATCCAGCCGATGGCGAGCCACGCGCAACTCCGGGCAGCAGGAAGGATCTCTCCGTGCGTGATCGACCCTAACCATACATAATTATTACGCTGTGAGATTTTACAACAACCCACACCTGCTCGCGCGGCAGGAGCTGATCGACACGTTCGTCGCTCGTAAGCCGCTGCTCGACGAGCTGATCGACGGTCTACGGCGAGGCGGCAACCAGCATCATTTGCTGATCGGCAACCGCGGCTCGGGCAAGACCACGCTGTTGCTCCGCCTGGCGACCGCGATCGAAGATGATCCGAAGCTCACGAAGAAGGCGATTCCGCTTCGGTTTCCCGAGGAGCAGTACAACGTCTCGCGGGTCTCCGACTTCTGGATGAACGCGGTCGATGCGCTGGCCGACGCGCTCGAGCGCCAGGGCGATCACGCAGAGGCCAAGCGCGTCGAGGCGTCCCTCGCGGCGGTCGACCCGCTCGAGGAAGTCGAGCGCGCGGCGCAGGCGCTCGCGGTGCTCGAGGGCTGGGCCAGGCGCAGCAAGCGACTGATCGTGCTGCTGGTCGACAACTTCGACCTCATCCTCGAGCGGCTCGTTGACTCGCTGTGGGCCGTGCGCGAGACGCTGTCCGCGGAGAACCGGCTGGTCGTGATCGGCGCGTCGTCGCGCTTCATCGATGAGGCCATCGACTACAAGTCCCCGTTCTACGACTTCTTCCATGTCCACGAGCTCGGCCCGCTGTCCGAAGACGACGCGCGTCGGGTCGTGCTGTCGCTCGCCGACCGCGACCACACGCCGCGCGTCGCCGACGTGGTCGCGCGCGACCCCGGCCGGTTCAAGGCGCTGTATGTCCTGACCGGCGGGACGCCGCGCACGCTGGCCTTGCTCCACACCGTGCTGGCGGCGGAGCACCAGGATCGCGTCGAGCGCGATCTCGAGAGCCTGCTGGACCAGCTGACGCCGTACTACAAGGCACGGTTCGATGACCTGCCGCCGCAGATGCAGGTGATCGTGGACAAGGTCGCGCTGCACTGGCATCCGATCACGGCGGCGGAGTGCCAGACCGCGACGGGGTTCGACGTCAACACGGTGTCCGCGCAGCTCAGCCGGCTGGTGAAGAACGGCGTCCTGACGAAGGTCGCCCTGCCCGGCGTGTCCCGGCTGGGCTTTCAGGTCAGCGAGCGGTTCTTCAACATCTGGTACCTGATGCGCGCGAGCCGCCGGCTGCGACGCCGGCTCGCGTGGTTCGTCGAGTTCCTGCGCATCTTCTACGGCGAGGAAGATCTCCGGCAGCGCGCCGAGGCGCTGCTCCGCACGGCGACGCCGGAGCAACGCGCCCAGCCCGCGCAGCTGCTCGCGTTTGCCTCGGCCGTCGCCGACGACCGCCTGCGCCGGCGGCTGGAGCTTCGCGCGGTCAGCGCGCTGACGGAGCAAAGCATTTCGACGATCCGCGAGGTCATGGATCTCGAGGGCGAGGATGTCCACCTGATGCCGGTCATCGACCGGATGCACGCGCTGCGTGACATCCGCCGCCGGATCATGCACGCCAACGTCACATGGCCCGACGGAATGACCGCGACGTCGGTTGCCACGACGATCGCGAGTAATCCGCTGGCGCCGTTGCACATCAAGAAGGGCCTCGCGTCGGCGATCGAGCGAGGAGAAATCCCGAATGAGCTGCTCGCGGCCCTGATGGAGACCGCCGAGATGGGGCGCCACTTCGGGACGCCACTGCTCGAAGCCATCGCCAGCGGCGAGCTACCGACCTTTGCCGACGCCGCCTCACTCGACGAGGCGACCGAGCTCATCGAGCTTGGACTCCATCGCGAGGTCGTCACCGCCATGTTGATCTACACGACCGAGATGATCAGCAGGCCCCTCTCCGAGGAGACGCTCGAGAACCTGGTCCGGCAGTCACCCGACCACGCCCGCGGATTCCTCCATGCATCCCTTGTCCTGCTGCACAACAACTGGCCGCGCGCCCGCGCCCTGGCGGCGATGGTGGCGAAGCATGCACCGCTGGACCTGGACGCGTGGCTCCCGCTCCTCGGACGCTGCGTCCAGCACGACCTCGCGCGCGAAGCGGTCGAGTTGCTGGTCGACATCGATCTCGCCGAACGCTGGGCGCCGTTGTTCGAGGCGCTGTCGGCGATCGCCGAGAAGAGCCGAGCGCGGCTGGACGGCCTGGCGCCCGAGATGCGCGTCGCTGCGCTCGCGCTCGTCGACCAACTCGGCGGCGCGAGGCACCTGTCCCCCGCCGGCGGACTTCGCTATCACATCGATCCGGCCGATACCCTGCCGGCCGTCGGCGGCGAACGCGGAGGCCGCGGGCGCACCGGGGCGCCCGAGCCGGCGAAGGCATCGCCGCGCCCGAAATCGCCGCGGCGCGCGACGCATCGGCGAAACGGACCGGCCCCCAAGGGCACCCGGCGACCCGAGAGACGGGGCAAGCCCTGAAGATCACTGTCGTGCTGCTGATGTGTGGGGGCGCCCTATGGAAGTTGGGGGCGAGCGTGTAGACAAGAGGCAACGTGACCACGAACGAAGCGCCGCCCGCTGACGCCCCCGATGCCCCGCAAGCCCCGCAGGTCGGCGGGATCAGTCGCAAGACGTGGCTGTGGATCGGCGGCGTGACGCTGGCGTTCTGGGCCTTCGCGATCAACACGGGCAGCTCGATCGTGCTGTCGATCGTCGGCGGGCTGACCGTGGTGCTGATCGGCGTGCTGTGGTGGGCGCTGCGGACGATCAAGAAGCATCGCGGCACGATCTCGCTGCTCCAGGGCGCGAGCGCGTCGCCCGAGGCGCGGCGCGAGGCGCTCGCCAAGCTGTCGAAGGGCAAGGACGCGAACACGCCGACCAACGTGTTCGCGCGCGCCCAGCTGATCGCGGCCGACGATCCGCAGGCGGCGCTCAAGCTGCTCGCCTCGGTCGAGCTCAAGAGCTACCACCCGTCGATGCAGGACGACGTCTCGCTGCTGCAGTGCCAGCTCTACCTGCGCATGGGCCGCACCGCCGACGCGCGCAAGGCGGCCGATCTGATGAACCTCGACAACCCGCAGCGCAAGGAGATCCGCGCGATGGCGGCGACGATCGTCGCGGAGGCGTGGGCGCGCACGGGCAAGTTCAAGGAGGCGCTCGCGCTGCTCGATACCGTGCAGGTGCCGAAGAAGGACGCCGAGCAGATCGAGATGCAGGCCCGGGTCGCGCGGATCTTCGCGCGGTTCGCGGCCAACCAGCGCGGCCCGGCGCGCGCCGAGCTCGCGGCGCTCGCCGACGACGATCCCAACCAGCTCGGCCGCTTCGTGCTGCCGCAGTTCCGCGTCCACCCCGAGCTCCAGAAGCTCGCGCGCAGCGTGTTCGAGCAGCACCCGGCGTCGCGCCGTCAGATCAAGGGCCAGGCGCGCCGGCGCTAGCCTCTCCGATCGCTTCCTACAAGCGCCTCGCGGTGCTCGGCGAACGGCGCAGACGCCTCGCCGCGCGCGGCGTACATCATCGCAAGACCGGCGACATCGCCCGACGCAGCGTCGGGGGCCGGACGGGTAGCAGCGATCAATAATCGCGCGCGACCGCCGACTCAGCTGTTCAGGATGAACGAGCAGCCGCGCACCGAACGAATTCGTCACGCTTGGTTCGGCGCGCTCGTCGCGCTACCGATCGTCGCCTGGGCGGCACCCGCCGCCGCGTCACCCGACGCGCAGGTCGACGCCGCGAGCAAGACGGCCCGCTCTCCCCAACGTTCTCCGTGGATCGGCGCGATGGCCGACCTCGGTGTACCCGACGGCGCGACGGTCTCGGTGGTGTACCGACCGATCCGCGCGCTGCGGGTCCATGCGGGGCTCTCGCACAACATGATCTCGCTCGGCCAGCGGGTCGGCGTCACGCTGGTTCCGCTGAGCTGGTGGGCGTCGCCGACCCTCTCGCTCGAGTACGGCCATTTCGCAGAGGGCAACGCGAACCCGGCGGTCGCGCGGTTCAGCGGCGACGACTCGAACGAGTCGCCCATCCTCGACCGCGTCGGCTACGACTACGCCAACGCGCGCGTCGGCCTCGAGCTCGGCCGCAAGTGGTTCACGTTCTACATCCACGCCGGCGTCAGCCGGATCACCGGCACGGTGCACAACCTCGACGCCGAGGTGATGTCGAGCTCGACCGGCACCACGACGGTCTCGTTTCCCAGCGACCCCACCGTCAAGGTGTGGACCGCGTCCGCGCGTCTCGGCTTCATCGTCTACCTCGCGAAATGAACCACGCCATGATCAACCTGCCCAAGACTGTTCTCGTGCTCGGCATCGGCCTCGTGATGCTGCCCGGCTGCCCGTTGCTCAACATCGAGGCCGAGGTGCAGGAGGTCTGCCTGACCTACCCGAATCTGGAGATCACGAACGACCAGGTCCGGACGTCGACCAAGCAGAGCTTCGTGTTCGACGATCTGTCGGCGGTGCACGACATCGCGAAGCAGCACGCCAACGTCGAGTTCGTCCGCGCCGAGGTCCGCGCGACGTCGGGCGTCGAGAGCTTCGACTTCATCCGGTCGGTGCGCCTCGTGGTCTCGAGCGGCGACCCCGACAGCGCGCTGCCGCCGATGACGATGTACGACTGCGACGGCGACTGCGTTCCGGATGGCGCCGCGCTCGAGATCCCGGCGGCGGTCGGCAACAACGCGATCGAGTACCTGCGCGGCGACTCGGTGCTGATCGACCTCGAGTTCGAAGGCGAGATCCCGGTCGGGACGTGGACGATGGACGTCGACGTCTGCATGAAGGCCAAGGCGGACTACACGGTCAATCCGTAACGCACGGTTGCGGGATCGCTGCGACCGGGCGCGACACGAAGCGCGCCGCAGCGCAGCCCGGGGATCACCCTAGCGTCAGTGCGACCATCGGGTATGGTCCGGCGATGATCCTCGTCGGACAGTACGATAGTCCCTTCGTCCGGCGCGTCGCGATCTCGCTGCACTTGCTCGAGCTGCCGTTCACGCGCAACTCGATCAGCGTGTTCGGTGACGCCGAGGCGATGCGCGCGATCAACCCGCTCGGCCGGGTCCCGTCGCTCGTGCTCGACGACGGCGAGGTCGTGATCGACAGCGCCGCGATCGTCGATCACCTCGACGAGGTGGCCGGTCCCGGGCGCCGGCTGATCCCGGCGAGCGGCGCGCCGAGGCGCCACGCGCTGCGGATGATCGCGCTCGCGAGCGGCGCGATCGACAAGGCCGGGGCCGTGGTCTACGACCGCACGCTGCGGCCGCCCGAGAAGCAGCACGTGCCGTGGCAGGAGCGCTGCGCGATCCAGCTGGCGTCCGCGCTCGCCGCGCTCGAGGCGGCCGTGCCACCCGGGCGCTGGATCGGCGGCGAGTCGCCGGGTCAGGCCGACATCACCGTCGGCTGCGCGCTCGGCTATCTGCTGCTGCGGCTACCCGAGGCGCTGGTCGCCGGCCGGATGCCGGCGCTCGAGCAGCTCGCCGCGGCGTGCGAGGAGCTCGAGGCGTTCCGCTGCACGCGACCGGCGGCCGACGAGATCATGCCGGCGCAGCCGATCTGAGCGGCGCCGCGCGCGGTCACGTCACCGGAGGCGTCCGCAGGCTGGCCACGGCGCGCACGATGTCGGCGAGCTTGCTCGGCTTCACCAGGTGGCGCGCGAACCCGGCCTGGCGCGAGCGCTCCTGCTCGAGCTCGGGGTGGCTGCCGCTGATCGAGATCATCGGGATCGTGCGGTAGCGATCGTCGGCGTGGACGTGCTCGATCAAGCTGTAACCGTCGACGCCGGGCAGGTGGAGGTCGCACAGCATGACGTCGGGGCGCCAGGTCGCGAGCATCGCGAGCGCGGCCTCCGCGCTGGTCACGCTGCGGACCTGCGCGCCGACCGCGCCGAGCGACAGCGTGAAGATCTCGCGCGTGTCGGGATCGTCCTCGACCACCAGGACCGCGACGCGGTTGAGCGCGCCTGCCATGCGCATGGCCGTCATCGCGAGCCCGCCGAGGTCTCCAGCATTCCAGCACTCGATGCGCGATTCATGCCTCGCTGCGACACCGTGCAATCGGCCACTTGGCGCGCGGCTGTGCGAACGCGCCCGGGCAGCCGCGCTACACGCGCGCGGTCCGAGCGGAGCTGTGCAAGCATTGATCGCCGACGCAGGTCAGGTCGGCGGCGGCGAGATCATTGCGCCGGTGGTCGTGGCCGCGCCGAAGAAGTGCAGGACGCCACCGCCGCCACCACCACCGCCGCCGCCGCACTCCCCCTGGCTCGCACCCATACCTGCTACGCCCGTCCTGGCCACCGTCGAGCCCGCGCCCCCGGGACCGCCGCCGTTGCTGCCACCACCAGCCGCCGCAGGAGTCAGCGCGTTCAGCGGATCTCCGCCCGGACCTCCAGGCAGCACGAGTCTGTTGGCGCCACCGCCGCCGCCGCCACCGTTGGCGAACACCTGACCGGTGATCGTGAGGACTGGCGCCTCGAGCCCGATCATGCCACCGGCGCCACCGCCCGCGCCACCGCCCGCGCCGAAGTTGCCGGGCCGACCAGGGCTGCCGCCGGCGCCCGAAGCGTTGAGCTTGCCGGCGATCGTCACCGAGTCACCGGCGAGCAAGTAGACCGCGCCGCCCGCGGCGCCGCCGATCGAGACGACGTTGCCACCGTCGCCGTCGCCGCCCGCGCCACCCTGGCAGCCGCCAATGAGCACCGGTGGAACGCTGCCGGCGACCGGCACGCCACCGGCGATGCCGCCGCGCCCGGTGCCCCCGCCGCCACCGAGGCCGCCGAAGCTGCCACCCGCGGCGCCGCCGGCTCCGTTCGTCTCGTTGTTGCCACCGTCGTTCGGCTTGCCGTCGATCCCGATCGCGCTGCACAGGCCGGCGTCTCGCGCGCCGGCGCCGACCACCGCCACGCCGCCGCTGGTCTCGCCGATGTGACTCGCGACGTCCAGCGTGCCGCTGACCGTGATCGTATGAGTCGCCAGCAGCACCAGCGGGTTCGGGCCGATGCCGCGCAGCGTGGCGCCGGTGCTGATCTCGATCGTGTCGGCCGACACCACGCACAGCGGCCGTCCGCCGGACTGCACACGGAGCTCGGTGCAGCCTCCCGCGCCGGCGGCGGTGGTATTGATCGTCGTCGGCGTTGTCACCCGGAGTGCCCCGGTCGGTGCGGTCGCCTGGCACTGGCTGCCGATGAGGTGGGCGCCGAGGCAGAACATCGACGGCAACGCATCGACGAGGACGGGCGGGACATCGGGCGAGCCATCACTCGGCGGCGTCACGCTCGCGTCGGGTTGCGGCTCGCCGCCCGAGCACACGCCGGTGCTGCCGACGCGCTCGCAGGTCTGACCGATCGGGCAGCTCTGGGTATCGTCGGGATCGCACGGCGCGCCGCCCACGATCTTGGGCGCGTAACACGCCGCGAGCGCGAGCATCGCGCAGCAACCGAGTCGCATGGCCGCTACGATACCTCGCGCCGCCGCCGCGCGCCGACGCCTGTCGCAACGCCGGGCCGCGCGGCAGCGCTTTTGCGCGCGACGTGCACGCGCGGTGCGACCTCGATCACGCTCCGGTCACGCGCCGGCGGCGCGCGCCTGCATCTCGAGCAGGACGCGCAGCCGCCCGCGCCGCGCGCGGCTGAGCTTGAGATCGGTGCCGTCGCGCAGCCGGACGCAGTGGTCGCCGTGCGCGCTCGGCCGCAGCTCGGCGACGCGATCGATCGCGACGATCGCCGAGCGGTGGATGCGGACGAACCGGCGCGGGTCGAGCCGGGCCTCGAGATCGCGCATCGGCTCGCGGTGCAGATACGACTTGGCGCCGACGTGGAGCTGCACGTAGTAGTCGGCCGCCTCGATCCAGTCGATGTCGCCCAGCGGCACGAACACCGTGCGCCCGCCGTCGCGGATCACGATGCGCTCGACCGCCTCGGGCGTGCTCGGCTTGTCGGCCGGCGGCGCGCCACCCGCCATCACGTGGACCAGCTCGCTCGCCAGGTGATCAATGCGCGCGTGGCGGATCTGGTCCTTGGCGCGCTCGAGCGCGCGCTGGAACCGGCGGTCGTCGAACGGCTTGAGCACGTAGTCGAGCGCCTGGACGTCGAACGCCTCGATCGCGTAGCTGTCGTACGCGGTGACGAACACGACCACGAAGCGGCGCGCCTCGCCGACCGCCGCGAGGACCTCGAAGCCGTTCATCCGCGGCATCTGGACGTCGAGGAACACGAGGTCCGGCGCGCGCGCGGCGATCGCGCTGACCGCGTCGACGCCCGAGCCGCACTCGCCGACCAGCTCGATGTCCGGATCGTCGCCGAGCAGGACGCGGATGCTGGCGCGCGCCATCTGCTCGTCGTCGACGATCAGCGTGCGGATCGGCCGGGCGAGCTGGGTCACGTCACGACCTGGGGCGCGCGGTGGAGCGGGATCTCGATGATCGCCGAGGTCCCCGTGGCGGTCTGCGCCAGCTCGAAGCGATGGACGTCACCGTACAGCCGCTCGAGGCGCGCGCGCGTGTTGCTGAGCCCGATGCCGTGGCTGTCGCGATCGCTGGGCTCGGCGTCGCCGCTGTCGGACACCTCGATGCGCAGCGTCGCGCCCTGGCGCATCACGCGCACCGCGACGCGGCCCATCGACGTCCGGGGCTCGCCCCCGGACGTCAGCGCCCCCGAATG
>Ga0307513_10003978_pt1 | contig 19841 bp, 21 predicted proteins | sample 15_EM_MG_FD_202174 | JGI IMG/M metagenome (GOLD analysis project Ga0307513, IMG submission 202174) | Populus trichocarpa ectomycorrhiza microbial communities from riparian zone in the Pacific Northwest, United States - 15_EM | ecosystem: Host-associated > Plants > Roots > Unclassified | place...
TCTTAATGTGTTTTTTGGAGTATTGTGGGACTTTAGGAATGGAGTTGGTGTTTTCTTAATAGTGGTAGCCGTGAGGGGGTGGGGAGCTGCCAAGACAGGTGTCGGGTTACTAAGCGACCTCTATTGCAGACAAACTATGAGTGATATATGGTGATGCAATGTGACAGACACAATAAACGATATAACAATTTTGATGTGGTAACCGACCACAACAGGGTAACTCACCACCCCCGCACACAATGACATATCGTGCGTCGACAAAATTAAGCAAAGACCCGGGCGGCGTGACAACTCATCGCTTCCAGACAACCTCGCGCAACAAACCCCACCACAAAGATCATTACCACCCAACCCATAACCCCTTCTCTTTTTTTAAACTAAGTACTGATTACTGCTATGTACTTATATTATTTTTGTTATTTTTGTTGGTTGATGTTGAGGTGATTGAATGTATGGAGGTTGTCATCACCGGGCAGATTATGTCTTTGTTGTCGTTGTCGTTCTTCGGTTAGTTTTGTCCACGCACAATATATTGCTGACTTCCGATCACACCAGCGAATCCCAATCGAGCGAGGGTGATTTTGCGCCCGCGCAATAAAACCCCCCCTTAGTCACATATCGCTCTATCACTCGTTTGGAATCCTCAAACGGTTTCAACTTATAAATTACCAATATCTTCGCCCACAAGTAGGCCGTTGCTCAAGAAGACATCCATCCTAGAGGCTAGAGGCATACCTGCTAGAAGGTCGGATATCGTGGCTGATTCCGGATTTCCGCAGCTTGGGGTGCTGGCTGCCGGAGAAGCGCGCCCGTGCAATCGACAGTACTGTGCTTTAGGAACCGGAACAATTAATAGTGGCGCCGTGGCGCCTAAATTCCGCCTTAGATCAAAGAGCTAGGTCCCAGCGAAAAGGTTCTCTTTCTGCCCCTCAGCTGAGTTAAATAAAAAGAAAAATCCCCAGGCGAGCGACGAAAGATAATAATCGGAAAACTACTTCTGCCGGCCCCCATCCGGATCTCTATCGACACAAGGATTATGCCTTCGGATTTTTTCGCCCTTACCCGGGTGCAACAGACCTTACCAGGAGAGGCAATTCCAACTTCCTGGCTAGTTTCTCGATGAATTCATTTCCTACGGGCATTCCGATTTTTCATGCTGCGGTTTTGTACATACACCAGTTTGTTTTCCCAGGTCGGTCGGGGAGATGTGGGAAGTGTATATCTTCCCATTTTCACAGCTCCAATATCGGGATCAAGATTTTGGGGGATAGGGGTGGGGGGTGGAAGTTTACCTCTGAGGTCAAAAACGGTATACTGCCGTGGCCCCTCCTTGATCTCCGTTCGGAGGTATAATATCGAGAAAGTTATTATTTGAATATGAGATGGCTTATTTGTCTTGATTTAGGAATCCCCCCCGATAAGTGGTGGATGATTAAGTGGAGATTCTCGGCTGCCCGGATTTCATCCGCTCGTTGGTGACGAACCTAAGGATTGGCAATTGATACTAGGGCTTAGGATAGTTGTTCACTGCACTTTGTGGTCGTAATTTTCACGAACGCGTGGGTATTTAGAAAGACGGGAAGCTCGAGAAAGGGAATTAGCCAATTTCAGGGGAGAACATGAATGCATATTTCTATCTAGACGCTCAGATATAAATTGGAGCTATACGAAATAATAGTTCCACGAATGCTCTAGCCCCCGCTTCCTCCCGCCAATTCATACGTCATGAAAACACGATCCACAAGGAGAGCTCCAAACCCATCTGTTAAACCACTGATTCCTTCTTCCATCCTATCAACTTAAGATTGCGTTCCATATAAGCCAAACTCCATCTAGACTAGGGCAGCAAAACCCCCTGAGCAACTATCACTGCCCTCCCGCCTCACCGGCGGAAAATAGAGCGCTTTCGGAATTGGGGAAATCCAGGAAAGTTATTATCCACCTTACATCCGAAAGCCGCCACTGGCTGGTCTCCCTGCCGACCTGGGACGGTACCATAACTAACTGGACCCTCCAGGACCTTATCCAAAGCATCCCGCAATTGCTCCACCGTCCTCGTATTCCCATCTTCGATCTCGTTCAGCACTGCCTTCAGCAGATCCGCTGTTGCTAGATAACTGTCCTCCGGAACATACACATTTCGACAGTAATATAGAACACTGGCAATCGCAAGTATCTGACCAGCCACTATGATGCCTGCCGTCATGCCAACCCTACCCCATTTCACTTCCAGCGTTGTTTCAACATGGTGAGTGGAGTAGTATTCGGCTGCAGGATCCTTCGGTATACGCGGGCATACGTCACTCAAGTGGACTATTGCGGCGATAGGATGGCGGGCTACTAGGGTAGCAACGTAAACGTTGTAATATTGCTTTTGGATGGCGGAGCCCCCTGTGCCATTTTTGTAAAAATTGAGTGTTTGCACCCCGACGGAGAAGCTTGATTGGCTGAAAAGGTCCATGAACGACTGGCACACTATCGAGGAGCCACCACAAGAATTGTCCAAGTACTCCAGTGGTTCCCCCTTACCGCCCCGCTTCTCTCTCTCCGCGATTGGTAGGAGAAAAAGGGTGGTGGGATCAAATAGAGGTTTTGGGTGGGGGCTCCCATCCAGCGTCTCAAAAAGGGTTGAGGTGCACTCCCAGGCCGTTTTGTCATATACCACATCTAGAGAATAATATATTAGTTATTGGGAGTATCCCTAAAACGTTGGTGATTGACTCCTCACAAGTGACTGAGGATCCATTTAAACCCCCGACTAATGGTGCTGCCCAAGTAACCTGTTTTGTACCATCCTGGGGCCAGGCACCCCTGCTGCTCAATACCCTTAACACCTCAGCGATTGTCTCCCCGTTTCTCTCATCTTTCCAATCCATTTCTAAGATTAGTATAAACCCCTTAGCACCTTCTATTAGTATTTAGCCATGGGATTTGTATAGCATACCCTTAGAGGTTTGGTTCCCACTGGTGTAGTCTCTCCAGTACGTACTGCCGTCAAGATGCAACATAGTGCATCTAGCCGAGGTGTGGACCGCATGGTTGGACCATTCTCGGGACCAGTTCTCCCCCACAAAATCCGATAGATGATATTCGAAGCTCACATTACCGTCAGTTTCTGTATAGCCACTATAACTAACTCCGAGCCAGAGATGTGGTGATTTGCGCAAAATCTGGGGTTTACTAATATTAAATCTGATTTCTGGTGCATAACCATATCTACTCAATCCACCTCGAACCAAATCTAAGTATGAAACTACATGAAGGGTCAGCCAAAGTTGCTGAGAAAAAGAGGTAACCTTGCAGAAAGTTGAATTCTTACGGTCATTCCGCTCAACATTCTCGAAATCCGTAGCGTTCCTAGCAGTCAATACACTGGAGTCCCAATATGTGGTCAAGGTAGGATACTTCGTAACAGAGTCATCTACCAGGTTGTAAGTTAATCCAAACATTGCTACACTAAACCTTCCAGTAATATTAAGGAAGAGATATAATATAACAATGAAGGTGGTCAAGGACAATCTCCATTCCCGAAAATGTGCAATAAGTAGTGTTGCTGAGCCGGCGGGAGATTGCATGGAAAGCAGCAATTCAATCTATATCTCGTGCATTAGGGTTGGTCGGAGCTTTAGTCAGGAACAGACATCGCATACGTCTTGCATTTTATACTTTTTCCTAGCAAGGAGACGCCATCTCAGGATCGACCCTAAATGTCCTAACATAGATCCAAGGCCCAAACTCGCGAAGGCAGTGAGTAGAATTGTAATTGAATTGAATCCCCGCTGCTCCATGTGCGACAGTTCCCCCATTTGTGAGAAGGCTCGGAGACCTATTATAAGAAGTGATAGGGAAAGGGCGTTTGTCAAGCATCTCGTTGAGAGAGAGATCAGGTTGCGCCTGAGCTGCTCCCGACTATTGAATGGCATCGGCGGATTGGGTGACATCTCCGGCTTTGATATCAATGGGTCGTCCGCTCGCCCGTGGGGCGGGGGGTTGTGGGAGTTTGGGCGGGATGATGGCATTATCGGAAGGAGGTCTTATGCGATCGGAGAAACTGTTGAGTCTGAGTCCCAAGAATCAAGATGGAGGGCTTTGGAGATCTAGAGTATGAGAATTCCTACGGTGATATGTTTGGACATTCTAGTATACATAAATGCCAGCCACTGGCTCCGTCTAGGCTGCTAGGAAGCGGGGTAAGTTAGCATTGTTGCCTTGCCAGATAAATATAAATATTTCACTTTTCAGAGCAAGGGTTACTAAACCCAAAGCTGGCAAAATTCAAAGGGCGCCCGGTTTGAAAGCTTAAGCCCTGCTTGGCACGCCACCAGATAAAGAATGCCGTTTTTCAGAAGTTCTAGTGTTTGACAATATTTTCACTTTATTCCGGGGTCCGCATACCGTCGCACCAGGCGCATAAAGAACAAAAAGAGAGACAGCCATAGGCTATTCTATTTTGGGACATGCAAAATGTCCTGATCGGTATCTAAGATTGCCTTCCTGCTTGCTGGCCTTCTCAAGCATCGTCATCCTCCTTCTCCACTTATATTTGCATATTGTGACACCATGAGAGCTAGTGGCTGTGTTTTTTGGGATTTCCCCGAATCATGGCCGAAACCCGGCATACTTTTCTTCTCCGGCGATTGATGCCTATGCAAACAGATAGAAAGAAAAAAAACCCTCTTTTACTCCCTTTAGCCAGGACCTCTTTTCCATCTCTACTATCCCTTGGGCGGTCTGGAACGGTCGAGAATCGTCCGGGGGAGCTAAGGCCAGATTCGGTAAGATTCGGTAATAGTCGACTGAACTTGGTTAGAGAAACGGATCCTCGTTCTTAAGGCTTCAACTGACTCTGCACCTTTAGCGAGCACAAACATCCTCCACAAATCACAACGCTCGAATCATTCTAGGACAGGATTAGCGTGCTGGGACGATTTTTGACTGTTTCGGACCGCCCAAGGGATAATGAATCTCTAGCTATAGTTATTAACACGGAGGGTCTTGTTTTTGTCGTTCGTTAGAGCCAGGTGCGACTGTATAGCCACCTAGCTGCACGTCCTATAGACAATCCAACAGAGGCGGGGGCGGGGGGGGTACACACCGCACAACAATCTGTAGCTCGATTTAGTTCAGACCCCGGAGACCGATAACCAAGGTATCATATGACAGATAGATTAATGGGAAACGAATTACGAAAAGAAGCAAAAATAAAAAATTTCATATCATATGTTACCCCGTTTCCACAGGGTTCAAGGATCAACGCTACCGATGCAGGTACCGTGTGCTCATGGCGGGCATCCTTAAAACAACAACCGTTTCCTCATCTACTACCCGCAGAAGAAACAATATAGTTGTGTCGTCAGGAGTGCACTTGTAGTTGTAGTTGAGGCTGTTGACATCGGTATTGGCATTGGAATGATCTCTGTCACAGGAATGGGTGATTATTGTCCATGGACAAAATTAACCGCGGGTCAACCCCCGATGGCAACCCATCCCTACTCATCACGCTGAACTTTCAGCACCACTTAAAGAACTTCCTCTAGCTCAAATACGAATTTCTACTACGTATTCTACCTTATACTTATATCCCTGATTTTTTTCTCTGCCTCTAGTCATGGTGGGGTTGGTGGGGGGGTGTTGTTGTCATGGCTTAAGTTTTTCCATCTTGGCTGACCCGCGGTTAATTTTGTCCACGGACAATAGTAAGAATCTCCAGAGTGCGGACCGGTATCAGAACAAGTATGGAATCATGAAATCCTGGAGGCTCTGCTGAGCTAGGAATCTTGCATATATCAGCTGTTTTTTTTGTTCCGCTGTTGCGATTTGTGACAGTAATATGAGATGGTATCACAGTGGACTTCTGATCACACTAATGAATCTCAATCGAGAGGGCATGATTCCTCGACCGGGCAATAAAAATCCCGCTTAGTCTCACATCACTACAACTCCTGCTTCCAGGATCGGCCCATCCCAAGTTTGGAACTCCCCAATGGTTTTAGGTCATAAATTCCCAATATATCTCCCCCCCCCCACAAATAAAGCCGTTGCTCAAGAAAATATCCATTCTTGAGGTTATATTCGCCAGAGGGCGAAATATCACGGCGGATTCCTGTAGCTTGGGGGGACCGGTCACGAGAGAAGCGCATACCGACAGCACCGCAAAAAGCAGGAACAATTGAGGGTGACGCCAGGCGTCTAAATTCCCTCCCTGGATTGAGGAGCGGGGACCCAGCGCAAAAAGTTATCTTTCAGCCCAGCCGGGGCAAATTAAAAGACAAATACTCGGGGAGGTGCGAAGAGCGGTGGGGAAAGTACCCTTCAATGCTCCCAGTTAACATCGTAACCAGGTAACGGATTTTAGGTGTCCAGTACTTCCTCCCGGACTGTGTGGCGCTTGTTTGATCACCATCCCGACCCTTGCAGATACAGTCTCACCTGGCTATAACAAACGACAAAAACAAGACTCGCCGTGTTAACCATAGCCAGAGATTCATTATAGTAAAGATGACAAAGCGGTCTTGGCTAAAGTGAGCAAAGGGGGGATTCTTTTTCCATCTGTTTGCGTAAGTATCAGTCGCTGGGGAAGAAAGGTATGCCGAGTTTCAGCCATGATTCGGGGAAATCAAAAAAAACGAGGCGACCAGCTCAGTGTTCACAACGGTCCGGGGGGACTACCAAGAGCCCCGGACGAGACGGGACCGCTATCTGTAGTTCGTCCGGGGCGGACTAAGGGCAGGACGGCCGTTTTTGGGCAAGACGGAGGGCCCTATAGGGTGAGACATTTTAGTTCAGGGCGGAGGGCTGCAGGAGACAACAGGGGATGGTCGGAGATGGCGGGGGACGGCCGGGGACAGGTGAGCAAGGGCCGATCACGGTGGGGGACTACGGGGGACGGCAGGGGACAACAAGAGTGATATCTCATGATATAAAAAGAATCCGTTTGGAGATGTATGATTTCAGCTTGGCTAGTACAGGAGGTCCAAGCACTGGGAGTATAGTCCCCTATACTCCGCCCTGTCCTCGCCTTCCCGGGCGTAGTCCGTCCTAGTATCCCAAAAAAAACCCACTATGACCGGTAGTCCGTCCCGTCCTCCCCCTAAGACGGAACTAGTCGGCCGGTAACACTGCACCAGCTCTCTCATAGTATCACAATAGGCCAACATAAATGGAGAAGGGGGCCGACAATACTTGAGAAGACCAGCAATGAGCAGGAAGGCGATCCCAGATACCCTCAATCAAGGCACCTTGCGGGAACCCAATTTTCATGTATGCCCGGTTTACCATAATTAGGGATTCAGTACAACGAGGTTCACCATAGCCAGGTGCGACCGCACCCAAACCCCACCCCCCAGCCACCATATTATAACAGGGGGGATTGAAGGGCACATTTCAGACGCCAGGCACCGCCCAACCTGCAGCGACCCCCAGTCTTGACGAAAAACCGTATGACGAGAAAATACGGCACCTCCCTCTCTACCCCAAACAAATCTCTATTGAGACAGACAAGGATTATGCCTTTGAATTTTTTCGCCCTTACCCGGGCGAAATGCACCTTACCGGGAGAGGCACTTCCAACGTCCTGGCTAGTTTCTCAATCATTTCATTTCTTACGGGTATTCCGAATGTTTCACGCTAGGGGTTTTGTATATATTATACAGTTCATGTCGGGAGTGTACTGTAGTGGTCTGTTTTCCCGGATGATGTGCGAAGTGTATGGCAACGCTTTCCATTTGCCTAGCCCTGATATTGGGCTCAAGATTTTTCGGGGATAGGAGTGGGGGGGGGGGGGGCGAAGTTTACCTCCAAGGTCATCAAACACTGTACTCGTACAGCCTCGTTCCAAAAGTTCTCGCACCCAGGCTGGCACTGTGTGGCACAAAGGGCTATAATATATACATCTGGGCATAAAAGTTTGTGACGGTACCAGCCAGGGTTGGGGGGAGAACTTTTGGGACGAGGCTGTACACTGCCATCGTGCGCCCTGCTCGGTCTGCGGTCCGAGGTATAATAATATCGGCGAGATATTGTTTGAACATTCCTGATAAGTGAATATTTATTTGGAGATTCTCCACTGCGCGGATTTCCTTGGCTCGTTGGTAACGGGCGGACCCGAGGCATTTAATACTGGAGCTTAGGATCGTCGTTCACTGAGCCTTGGGGTCGTCGCTTTCACGAACGAGTGGGTATTTATTTTGAAAAGACGAGAAGATTAGAGAAATGAATTAAGTTAGCCAATTCCAAAGGAAAACATATTTACATATATTTATCTAGATGCTGAGATATAAATTGGAGATATAGGAAATAAGAATAGTTCCACGAAGGCGCTAGCCCCACTACATCCCGTCAATTCGTACCACGTGAAAACACGACTCACAGGGATAATCCCAAGCCCACCCGTTACACGACCAACCCCATTCTTCTTCATCCATCCCATCAATCTAAATATAGCCTCCCATGTAAAACCAAGCCCCACAAAACTGCCCGCAAACCACCACCACCACCCTCCTCTCACCGACCCGAGCGCTTTCGGAATTGGGGAAATTCGGGAAAATTATAATCCACCTGACGGCCCAAAGCCACCTTCGGGTAATCTCCCTGCGGGCCCGGGATAGTGCCATAGCTAACAGGACCCCCCAGGGCCTTATCCAAGGCACCCTCCAATTCCACCCCGGTCATCACACTCCCGTCGTTAATCTTGACCAACACCGTCTTCAGCAGCTCCGCGGTGGCTAGATGGCTGTCCTCCCGAACATACACATTCCGGCAGTAATACAGGACAACGGTGATGGCGATTATCTGACCCGCGACTATCAGGCCCGCTGCGATGGCGACCCTAGCCCATTTGACCTCCAACGTCGTTTTGATATCCTCCTTCTCGTGGGCCCTAGGATCCTTCTGCGCACGCGGGCATATTTCGTTCCCGAAGGCTATCGCTGCGATGGGATGGCGGGCTATGAGGGTGGCGACGTAATTGTTGTAATTCCTCTTTTGATCGGGAGAGAGTCCGGTTCCGTTCTTGTAAAAATTGAGGGTATGCACGCCGACGGAGGGGCTTGTTCGGCTTTGAACCTCGGCGAACCACTTGTAGGCCACTGAGGAGGTACTGCCCTTCCCTATAGGCGCCTGGGTGACGGTCCGGGTTTTGTACCCTGTGGAAAACGATGTGCTAACTTCCGTCCAGACACTGGTGATGGTCCCGGCTGCATTCGGTCGAGCGACAGCGACTGCGGGTATAGGCGCCCGTGGGAGATGATCTCTGTTCGCAAGGCGGGGCGTGGGCTTATACATAGTGGTTCTCGTATACGTTTTCAGGTATCCGACAACGTCTTTCGTTCTGGTGGTGAATATTGAAGTTGAAAACACTTTGCCGGGTTCTAATCCGCTGGCAATTGGTAAGAGAAAAAGCGAGGAGGGATCAAACGGCTCTTTAGGGGGGTCCTCTTCCCCCCACTCAGTAAGGGTTGAGTTGCACTCCCAAGCTGTTTGGCCAAATACCACATCTAGAGAATAACACATCAGTTCAAGGTATCGTTGAAACGTTGACGATGGACTACTTACAAGTCATAGAGGTTGTTGTTGGCTTCCCGTCTCGCGGCAGTGGCGCTGCCCATGTGACCCATCCGGCATTCGACGAAGGCCAGGAGTCCGTGCGGTCCAGTACCCTTAATACTTCAGCGATCGTCTCATCGTTTTTCTCGTTTTCCCATTCTGTTCCCAGAATTAACGAAAGCTTCATAACACCTTCAATCGGTGAACCATCAATGTGATTTGTATAACATACCCTTGGAGGACTGGTTACCACCCTCATAGTCCCTCCAGTACCTAGTGCTGTCAAGGCGGAACATAGTACAAGCAGCCCAGGTGTAGACAGTACGGCCCGATGGTATTAAGTGTGTCCCGTTATGGTCCCTTATATTGTATGCGAGCCCCACACCGCCGGAAACTTGGTAGATAGTCGAGTTTTTAACAGTGAGCTGTTCATATGAATCATCATTCAAGGTCTGGGGTACAGTAGTGTTAAGATCAAAACTCGGTCGTTTAGTGAGCGTAGCTAATCCACCTTCAACCAAATCTAAGTATGATCCTGCATGAAGTGTCAGTTAAAATTACTATAAAAATAAGATAACCCCTGAGGAGGAGTTCTTACGAAGCCCGTCCTTGGCCGCCTTGAAATCAGTAGCGTTTTGGGCGAGTAACACCCTACAGTCAGAGGAGGTCCAGTTCGTGGCACGGATAGGAAGTATATTATTAGGGTCATCTAGCAAGTTGAAAGTTAACCCAAAGAGGGCAACACTAAATCTTCCAGTAATATTAACGAAGAGGTATAGCATGACAATAAAAGTTGTCAGGGACAGCCTCCGTTCTCGAAAGTGCGCATATAGGAGTGATGCTGAGCCGGTGGGGGATGGCATGGCAAGAAGCAATTCAATCTATACCTCAACCGTTAAAATTTGGCCAGGGCTTTAGTTAGAAATGGGTGTCGCATACATCCTGCATTTTATACTTTTTCCTAGCGAGCAGACGCCATCTCAGCATTAACCCTAGATATCCTAACATAGACCCAAGGCCTAAACTCGCAAAGGCACTGAGCAGAATTGTAATTGTATTAAACCCATACTGCTGCCAGCGCGACAATTCCCCTATCCGTGAGAAGACCAGGAGACCCAAAATAAGAAATGAGAGGGAAAGAGCGGTTGTTAAACATCTCGTCGAGAGAGAGATCAAGTGCCACTGGAACTGCTCTCGACTGTCGAAGGATATCCGCGGCTTGGCTGACTCTTCCGTTTTCGATATTAAAGGGTCGTCGGCGTCATCGTACGACGGGGGTCGGTGGGGGTCGGAGGGCGATGATGGCATTTTTGAAGAGGAAGGCCAGTCCGAAGTTTTTAAGTCTGTCAGAGTTCAAGAATCGGGTAGGAGGGGTCCTGAAGATTTTTAAAGCATAACGATTTCCAGGGCCACATATTGGGTGTCGTAGTATTAATACGACCCACAGGCTTCCCCGGGGCTGCGGGGTACCGTAGTAGCCTGGTCGGATGTTTTTTTTTTGTTTTTTTTTCCTGTTCTTCACAGGCGGGGTTGGGGAGCCTAGGCAGTCGTAAATTAAGAGAGTGCGAGCTGCTTAAAACACTCGCCCACCTTCGGCAGGGCAGGCTCAGGGTGAGTATCACAACACGACCCTGTTCCCGATCTTGACTCGTCGGGCCGATCTGTGAATCGCTTAATTCTGCTATCATACTTGTACCTCCACAATACATCCAAACAAAAGTGCCTTTAGCTATTACCCCATTAAGTTAATTGGCGGGACTCTTTTTCGAGCAAAGAGGTAAAAAAAGAAAGTGCGGCAAAATATACCAGCTTCTTCGAGCAACGAGTAGCCTTTAGGGGTAGGATTTTCACAAATATCTCGCGCGGGGTGTCGTTTTCGACACTTTTGTCACTCACTTAACTAGGATAACTATCCGAGAAAGTCCGCGAAAAATCCCTAACTCACACCTTATTCTGACCTCTCGCAAAAAACACGAGCTTAATCCAACCAGTTAATGCGGGAAACAACAAATGCAGTCTGTGCGCACTTTGCTGTATCTTATGGTTGGCTAAAGATTTTTTGATTATTACACCCGGCTGGTTGAGGAAAATAGACGCCGCAGGGTTTTTGGGTTTCACACTTGCATGGCGAAAACTAGCACTTGAACCGCCATCCTCGACTAAACTTGCCGAACCCTAGCTCACCTCCCATCAAGGAAAAAGGATTGCTGATAGAATGGGCTTTTTTACCCTGCCGGTATTCGTGGAAGATTATTTAAAGTTCGGTGCGATAAGCCGCAGGCCGGACGAGAAGGTGCGAGTGGGAAGCGAGGATTCGGGCGGTTCCGCTCGCGTGCGCAGATCGTGTTGCCATCGCGACGGCAGGGATTTGGCAGGGAACAGGGAAGGAGGGATGAAACTTTTTTTAATGCAAGTGAGAGCTCGAGTGATTGAGCCTCACTCTAGGACTTTGGAGTTGCCTTTGCTGGTAAGGTCTAGCTCGTTTTTCTCTTTTTTAGTCTTAAGCTTGGGCCGAGAGGCTAGTTTCCGCTGTGCGCTCGCCCCCCTATATCCAATAGAGTGAATTTCGGACGTTTTAGCGCGAGGTTCAACAATTCAAGTTCCTGCGGCGCTCGAGTACAAGCTGATTTTTTTAATATCCGGACGCCTTGGCGCCAAGACGCATACAAATCAGTGCCATGGTATCCGAATACTTTTGAAACCGACCGGCACCAAAAGCTCTGTTAACCTTGCCCGGAGGTAATGTTGCGTTAAAGGAATAAATAACGCAAAAACCAATGATTGGTCAGGTTATCCTCTTGTCAAGTACCGGTGATAGGAGTCGGGCCACTATATCTCTGTATTCCTATACTCAGGCGCAAATCAAAGAGTGGGACGGAGTGACATTGATGTCGATACCGCAACCAGGCCTTTGGTTTCCAGACTGTCGCGATAGTCAAATTACACCCCGGCAATACCAAAGTAGATTAAAATATTTTATGCTTACAAGCACTAAAATTACAGCTATTCGTAAATTGTTTTCGTGCCATCCCTACGGCACTAGTTCTCATAGGCCTAAAAGTTAGTAAAGTAGACTTTCCCTTCGCAAAAAGGCCAATAGAAAACATGCCGCATACTTCGACATCTCCGACTAGCATCACCTCTGTGCCATTCTTTCACCTCCGTAATCTTCTCATCCAAACTGATATCCAACCAACATTCGCCCTTCATGCTAGCCCCCGGGACTGTGTTCAGTGCCTACCCTGAGTTTTAGCACACTATAAACCGGAAGTATAAACTCTTTATTACCTCTTTCAGGTTTTTCTGTAAGAATCTCACTTCAAATGCAGCTAATAGGCGCCCTTGTGTCCTTAGGTTGTTTTCTAGAGCATTGCCCAAGGTAAAGGATGCCTTGATAATGGATATCTGGGGATGGTGACAGATATTGGAATCAGGGAGTATTGAATCTGGTGAGACATACCTCACCGAGCCCTGAAATCGATGGAGGACGGAAGACATCCGATATCGAATTGACTAACAGGCCCCCTGCCTATCTCTAGTTCTAAACATTCTCGGCTTTCTACATTTTTCTTGTTTTTATCTTATTATCCTATTGCTATTAATATTTTACGCTCTCAATTTTCCAAAGCTGAGCAGTGTATTAAAGAAATAACTGACAAGATAGAGAACAGGAACGCATGAATGTAAAAGTGGTTACAAGCAAAGACCATCAAAAGATCGCATCCCCTTCTTTGGCGAATAGCATCGTTCCACTGCCGGAGGCGTTGGTGAGGCCGTCGCTGCCGCCATCGCCGGAGATTGTTGCCACCGATATCTCCAGAGATGACAATGGGGGCGCTTCGGGTGGGATAGGGGGTGGTCGGTGGGACAATAAAGAATACCGGAATAAAGAACGCGAGTTGTAGGGAGCTTGGTGATCTCGTGGTCGGGAGAGATGGCGGATGGTATGTGTGCCGGAGGTCCACAGACCCGTCCCCAGTGGGCTTTGGCCCCGCGCTTGGCAAGCAACCGGCCACACCCTTTTCCCACGACCTCCGAAAGGCGTCTTTGAGGGCGAGTGATCCCCTGTGAGCTTTGCCCACTTGGCCAATGGGTTCTTCCAACCCAACATTTCTTTGGCTGATAATTGTGGTGGCTACTCATGATTAAATCTGATGGAACTGTCTTGCCTTGCCGCGGGAGTGTGCACAGGTTGTCAGCTAGCCATTAGTTGACCGTCGGAACAAGAGTCGGATTGCTTGTACAGAATAGTGACAGATATTTTGGTCGGTCGGTACAACTACGGGTGTGATGCAAAACATCACCCAACACCTAGATGCTCAATTTAAGTACGATGTCAAAGATAGATGGTATTTTTTTTAAAAAAAAAATCACCCCAAAAGAAACAAATTAAGTTATCTGTCAGAAACGATGCGGGGCGGGTGAAGCCATGTAGACATGGGGAGGTAATGGAGTGTTCGCCCTACATTCAGTTGGGCACGGAAGGTGTCAGAAGTGGCTCTAACGAAGACAAGAACTATAGAGAAAATAAGTGCGAGATAAGAGTCACAGTGAGACAAGGTAGATTCATCTTGGCTTACTGGAAGACATTTACTAGATAAAAATACTAATGTGTGACTAAGTTAAGAGGAAGGGGTTTTGGAAAAAAAACAAGAGACACGCTGCCAATGACAACCGCGACGGCCCACTGCGTGCAACCTAAGATATCGGATATTAGAGAGTTTGTACAGCCTGACCTAGGTAGGGGTTAGCAACAGTGTTGATTGAATTTGGCGCCAGCATTTCGCAGCCCATGAGACCCCCGAAAAATCTTGGGCTTCTTAAACCCGGTCCCTGCAATAGGTCATACACGGTCTAATTCCTAAGCACCTTGAAACCACTCCTTGTGAAACCATTCCCAACAGCACTGCGACAAAACCACACTCTCACGAGAGCATAGAAGTGTGGCAGGTGTTGGCAGTAAGGGCCCTCAACCCAGGTCCGATTTCATGGTTTTTACACCTCGACCAGGTAGGATCAAGGAATCGGATGGCTTTATTATTCACTTACTTTTAAGAGATATCGAGAGTGAATGAATCGAAGCGAGCAGTTTGACGAGTTCAAAAGGAGAGCGGCCTCTAGAGTAAGCGAATAACTTATATTACTAGTTGAATAACGAGAAGGAGGTTAGGAGAGAAAAGAAAGAAGAGAAGAGAGAGAGGAGGAAGAGAGAAGAGGGGTGCAGATTTTGAGAGGGGACAGGGGGTAACGCAAGTGGTCACGAGGTATCACTCGTAACCACAGCAACAGAGAAGATGAGGGCACACCTGCGACCACAGTTTCCAACACTTGCGTTAACACTTTCTTGGTCTCCACCCTAACCCCTCTAATATCCGAGGGAATCTCATCGGCAGAGTGTGCCCTTCTGGCAGGGCAAGGAAATGGTCTTCATCACATATCACTCGATCATCCCTTTAGTCCTATTGGGCGGTATTATGATGGACAGAGTGGGGATCTAAGTGAGTAGGCGTTTTTGTATTGAAAAAAAGGAAAAATAAAGGAAAAAAATGAGGAGAAGTGAGGCCTAGAAATCGGCATGGATATAGGGGGAGAGTGGCAGGCAAGCAGTCACAAGGTGTCACTCGGGACAGCCCTGATTATTGGAGCATAGGCATGATTTGCAATAAGTTCATTCTGTTGGAAATTTCTTAACCTTAACCAAGAACATCTTCTCTTCACTTCTTATAACCTTCCACGGTAGTGGCTAGTGATATCCCCAACACGCCCGAGGTCTAGAATCCTTGAATGGTTTGAATGATAGATTTCCGATCTGTTTGTGCACGGGTATGTTTCTCTCAAAACGACTTCCATCCCTAAGGTTATAGTTGTTAGAAGACTCAATTTTAGCGCTGAACACTATAGCACGGAGGTGGTTGTTGGTTGTGAGAGCAGTGCAGATCGTTATTCTTGAAATTCAGGTCTCGTCTTGGTGCGATTGTTTACATACAGTTCATGTTGAGGGCATACCAGTCTGCCTTTCTAGATCGATAACCTAGGAGATATTATGCAAGTCATTGGTTTCTCATATTGATCTGCGCTGATATAGGGCCCAAGATTATGGGAGATAGGGTGGGGGGGGAAAGCTCAGCCCTGTAGACTAGATCTGGTACGCCGCCATCATTTGCCCTGGTCAGTAGGTATTCGCAGTCATTGGGGATATATTATTTGAACATGAGAGAACCGGTTAATCTTAGCTTTAATAGCGAGAGTTTGGGCGAAGAGCCTCAACTACCCGAATTTCCTGCGTTCGCTTGCGGTAGACACGAGGACTAGCATATGTACTAGAGCTCAATGCTTCGCGGCATTTTGTAACCCTCTTGCTTATGAGCCCACGGATTTGAAAGACGAAATGATTAAAAAAGTGAATTATCAGCTTCAAAAGGAGATGTATAAATGTATCCAACCATTGGGACACAAATCGAAAGTATTTAAAAATAATAACTCCATAGATGTCTCAGACCCCCACAACACTCTGTCAAGTCGTACCATATGAAAAGGAGATCCGTAGGGAAAATCTCAAACCCATCTGCTGCAGGATAAGTTACACAGTTCCGCGCTTCGTCAATCCTATCGATCTAGGATAACTTCCCATGTAAACCAGACCCCATTCAGTGGACCGGCGCCACACAATACACCCGAACTACCTCCGCTACTGCCTGCTTCCCCACCGGAAAACCGAGCGCTTTCGGAATGGGGGAAATTCGGGAAAGTTGTAATCCACCTCTCGGCCCAAAGCTACCCTCGGCTGATATCCTTGCGGGCTCGGAACAGTTCCATAACTGACGGGGCCCCCGTAGGACTTTGCCTAAACCACCCCCCAATTCCTCCATCGTCATCATATTCCCGTCATCGATCTTGTTCAAAACAGTCTTCAGCAGCTCCGCTGTAGTTAGATAACTGTCCTCGCGAACATACACATTTCGACAGTAATACAGAACAGCGGTGATCGCTAGTATCTGACTGGCAACAATGGTGCCCGCCACAAGAACCACTTTATCCCATTTGACCTCCAGCGTCGTTTTGATATCCGCCTTTAGGTGGGCCCTAGGATCCTTCTGTATACGCGGGAATATTTCCCTTGCGAAGGCTATTGCGGCGATGGGAAGACGGGCTATCAGGGCGGCGACAAAAAGGTTGTAATAGCTCTTTTGGGTGGCCGAGCCTCCGGTGCCATTTTTGTAAAAGTTGAGTGCCTGCACGCCGACTGAGGGGCATGATAAGCTTTTGAGATCCGTGAATGACCGGTACACGATTGAGGCGGTCCCGCCCACCGAGGAGCCACCACAGGAATTGTCCGGCCCTGCCGGTTCCGGCTCTCCGCTTCGTTCCACCCTCTCCACCATTGGTAAGAGAAAAAGTGTGGGGGAATCAAATAATGCCTCTGGATGGGGGTTTCCGGGAGTCTCAGAAAAGATTGAGGTGCATTCCCAGGCTGTTTCATGGTATATCACATCTAGAGAATAACACATTAGTTCTTGAGAGTATAGCTAAAACATTGATGGACTCCTCACAAGTCACCGAAGATCCATTTGTCCCCCCGGCTAGTGGTGCTGCCCAAATAACCTGCTCCACACCATGACAGGGCCAGGAATTTTTGCTATTCAGTACTCTTAATACTTCAGCGATTGTCTCCCTGTTTTTCTCATCTTTCCAATCTATTTCCAAGATTAGTGTAAGCTTCAACGCACCTTCAGTGTCCACCCATGTGGTTTGTATAACATACCCTTGGAGGTTTGGTTATCATTTCCATAGTCTCTCCAGTACTTATAGTCCTCAAGGCGGAGCATAGTACATCTGGCAGAGGAGTGGATCGGATGTGATGATCGCTCACCTGGTTCCGTCCCTCCTACGAATTCCGGTATGTGATATTCGAAACTCACGTTACCACCAATTTCAATAGGGTCAATGCCATCAGCTTCAAGCCATATATATGTCTCTGCGGTCAATGTCTGGGGTTCGCTGACATCTAACCTGAGTTCTGGTGGGGGTGGGTAAATTGCGGCTAATCCACCCCGAACCAAATCTAAGTATGATACTGTACAAAAGGTCAACTAGAGTTGGTATGCAAAGGAGGTATTATCGCAGAGAGAAGAATCCTTACAAAGGCTTTTCTCGATTAGTCGAAATCCGTAGCGTTCTTAACAAGCAATACGCTCGAGGTCCAATTTGTAATACGGGCAGGATACTCTTCAGTTAAGTCATCTACCAAGTTGTATGTTAACCCAAAGGTGGCAACACTAAATCTGCCAGTAATATTCACGAGGAGATATAACATGACGATGAGAGTCGTGAGGGACAATCTCCATCCTAGAACATGCTCAAAAAGGAGTTTGGCTGAGCCGGTGGGGGATTGCATAGCAAGTAGCAATTCAATCTATATCCCAGCCATTAAAATTAGCCCCGGCTTTGGTTAGAAATGGGCGCCGCATACATCTTGCATTTTATACTTTTTCCTAGCAAGCAGACGCCATCTCAGCATTGATCTTAGATACCCTATCAGAGATCCAAGGCCCAAGCTCGAGAAGGCACTGAGTAGAATTGTAATTGAATTGAATTCCCGCTGCTCCATTTGCGACAATTCCCCCATCCTTGAAAAGATCCGAAGATCTATAATAAGAAGCGACAGGGAAAGAGCGGTTGCCAAGCATCTCCAAGAAAGAGAGAGCATGTTCCGCCAGAACTGCTTCCGACTGTCAAAGGATATTGAGAGCCTGGCAGAGGTTTCTGGTGTTGATATGAAAGGGTCATTCGCATGATCGTATGGCAGTGGGCGGTGGGGGACGGAGGGGGGTGATGTCATTTTGAAGAGGAAGGCTTATACGATCGAAGCTGTTGAGTTTGTCAGAGTGCAAGTAATCTAGAAGGAGGATTTTGGAGACCTGGAGTATGGGAGTTCCTGGGGTGATATATTTGGACGTTGTAGTTCTAAATGCGAGCTGCCGTCTTGGCCTAGCTGGGTAGTACAGCGGCCTTGTCGATTATTATTATTTGCTTTTCCGGAGGCGGAGTTATGTAACCCAAAAAGTTGCAAAATTCAGAGAGTGCACTTTGGTCAAAATGTTTATCTCTGGCTGGATAGGTTCTAGATATATCTGCTTGAGCATCAAAAACAAACCCTGTTCCTAATCTTCACTCGCCAGGCTGATCTATAAATAACTTAATTCTCACATCTCCAAGTCCAAACAAAAGTGCCTTTTGGTATAAAAAAATGCTGCCTGCGTTCTCCTTGCCGTATCCTTTGGTTAGCTAAAGACGTTAGAAAAATTCATCGGGCTCGTTTAGGAAAACAGACATCTTGAGTGATTCGAGGTCCAACACATGCACGCTGAAAACTTGCACTTCCACCACAGCCTTAACCAGGTCAGGGACAGGGGCAGACTTCCGATTGCGCGTCGAACCTTAGTTCCCAGGCGGTCCGGGGGGGGGGGTGGTGTGCGGTGTGGGTTGGGTTTGGGGGTTCCGTCTTCATTTTCTGAGGGGACGTGCTGGGATTGGATTCGTAAACGCGAATTCGCTTAGTGCTCGAGTAGAGGGGTCAGCCGATCCTGTATTGACCCCAAGTTAACGGTGATATAACAGGGGCCGGTCTAGGCAGTAAACATAAATCACACAATACATCTTGACAACAAGGTTCAGGCCCAATGGATTCAGTGTTCTGACACGGATGGACGGCAATCAATTGTATGTAGTGGATATAGAAGAGTGTGACAAACAACCTCTCGAAGAAAGGAAAGAACGAAAAAGTGATCAATACCAGTGGGTGGAGAGTAAGGAAACGAAAACAGATGGAGACGAAATGCGATACCGACTATCAACATAACAGTGGAGGATGCTCTTCCCTTTATCTACCTAGAGTGATAAGTACTTGTACCTGCTTGTCCATTTGAACCATCTACGGAGCACTCGGTAGTGTGACACTGTAGCTGCTAGGTGTTTGGTCTAAAGAAAAACTAAAGATTATCTGGGTGGAGGGGGGCTAGATATCGGAGGAGGATGCCTTGATCTTAATTCAATCGTCGCGCTCCGGAGGGAAACAAGCATCCTTAAATACATAACTCAGAAAACTTTTACATTCTTTCTTCCTTCCCAAAACTCTCTTTCCCCACGATAACACAGTGTTCGCAACGGGGCGGTCCGTCCGTCCTGGGCAAGGACGAGGACGGACGACATTTCGTCGTCCCGTCCCGTCTTTTCCTGAACTTGCCCGACAAGCAAGAGCCAAGGACCAGGACGGACGGCATTGTGTCGTCCCCCACCGT
>Ga0307513_10003979_pt1 | contig 19840 bp, 23 predicted proteins | sample 15_EM_MG_FD_202174 | JGI IMG/M metagenome (GOLD analysis project Ga0307513, IMG submission 202174) | Populus trichocarpa ectomycorrhiza microbial communities from riparian zone in the Pacific Northwest, United States - 15_EM | ecosystem: Host-associated > Plants > Roots > Unclassified | place...
CCGCCGCCCCCCCGGGCCCGCGGCCCCCCCGGCGGCCCCGCCCCCGCCCCCCCCGCCCCCCCGCCCCCCCCCCCCCCCCCCGGATCAGGGTGGATAGGTAAGCAAGTAGTTGTATTGATTGTTGAAATCGTCTGGTCCGTTAGAAAGGAGGGAGAGTGGGCATGTGGGGGGGGAGGGGAGGGGAGAGGCGGATGGTGGGAATGCGGGTTGAAGGTTGAACAGGGACAAGACGGGCGGATGAAATGTTGTTTTAGCGGAGGCTCATGCAACGCCTCCCTATTCCTTCTATACCTGCCCCTGATCTCAACAACCTATTATCGTATCGTTCTTTCGAATGAAAAGATACGCAGCAGTAGCAGTAAAAATGGAAAAGAAAGAAAAACAGAAGCCGGGGAAGGACTGCACTGTACCCTGACACTTTCTCGGAGGAAATTGGTGGGAAAAAAAGAAAGAAAGAAAAAAGCCTGTCGACGCTTCTCAACCAGAGATCTAGCAGTGAACGGCTGGCTGGCAGGTGCGTCCGCAAGGGAGTTCGGCCGGCTTCCAGTGTTCCACAAACGGAGAAGGGGGGGGGAAAGGGTGAAAGAGTGGAGCCTGCTTCCTGCCCGCCCGCTTCTTCCGTACTTGTGTCCAAAGCTCAAGGGGCAAGAGCAATAATCTCGCTTCTCCAAAATAAGTCATCAAGGGAGAGGTGCCGGTATTGTAATAACGGACACATTACCCCAGTAAAATATAAGGTAATTAGAATGGAATAGGGATAATATTCTCCGGAAGAACGTCTCCCTTGGATAGAAAAAAAATAATCCAAAAAAATAATCCTAAATGAGCATTGGTGGGTACAAAATACAGTGCCGGTACCGGTACATCACGAAGAAAAAGTCCTTGAGCACCAAAGAATATCATACCTCATTTTACTCCTCCATTCAAAATCAGGAAATCAACCGCCAATTTTCGCCTCAACCGTCACAAACCCCCCTCATCCAGTCAATCATCTGGCATCACAAGATTAAGTTGCGGTACCGGAACTGCCATCCAGCCTAATCCATCCACTCATCTCTCCCAGCCAGTCAGTCAGTCAGCCAGTCAGTCAGGCAACAACCGACACAAACGTGTTACTAAGCGCTCCTCGCGTTCCACCAGCTTTGTTCAATCTAATAGCTTCACCCCGGTCCAACCTTATCGCCTTTCAAGTATTTTACCGTTCACTGCGATAAACATGAACCCTACCAGCTTCCACACCCGCAAAAAACATAATGCTGTACTAGTAGTGTGACACGGGGTGACGCAACACCCCCCGATAGACAAAAACTCACCCATGCCATGCAACTACCCTACTACATTCTAAGAGTGTGTTCTCTGATGCATGAGATATCACTCGAGAGGGACACTGGATCGCACTGTGCTGAAAAAAAGCGAAGTTGGCAGAAAGAGAATTAAGCCTTTTTCCCCCCCTTTCCCGTAGTATTATATAGTTGGCCTTGCACTTGCTGTCTAGCAGGACCCATTTCTAGGTAGTATGGAAGTCTCGCAGGGATATTTTTTCCCTAATGGGCGTCCCCCAAGCCAGAGATATCTGTTGATTCTATATTTGCTCTTATTATCACTCAGCTCTTCTCCCCACCCCGCCCGGCCTTCCAGGTATGATTCTTTTCTAGAAGGCGGGGGGATACCTGTGCAGCAGAAGGGAGAAAGGAGTGCGGTGCATCTGATTAGATCTTCTAGATCATTACCATCGTCTTTTCATTATGCTATACGGTGCTCTCTACATACGATTAAGATCCTATGATCAACACCACTTTATCCCGTCCCAGCTGTCCATGGGGGGCTGTGATCATGATTCCATAACATGTAAAAAGCCCTTGTGGCAAGTATCGTGCTAGTAAGCCACACACACACTATGAAACCGTCAAGACTCCATATATGATACCACAACTATTGAATGGGAGGGGGGTGGCGGTTCAGCACACACCATATCACGAGCCCCTCGTAAATAGTCTCTATCAATTGTGCGGTACTCGAGTACTCTACCACACATCACAAGACCACCCACCAATCTGGAAACTAAAACATAAAACCCCCACCCTCGTACCCATCCCATCCCATCCCACCTAACTAGCTAGCTGCCTTTGGGTTCGCGCTACCTGCTGTGCTCAACTTGCGCATAATACGGGACGAAAGAAGGAACAAACCCATTCGAGCCCGCTTTCACAGTTAATCACCAGAAGGAAGGGAGGGAGGAGATTGGTGTGCGCTAAGTATGCTAGGACAGCAAGACACGCTACTGCTTTTGCGGTAAATTCCCCCATAGGTTATAAAATACTGGTGCAATCACGGTGTTCGACTTTTTTTCTATTTTCTCTCCCCCTCCCCGAAAACACTAGCAAGGAGAGGGAAAGAAAAATCAAGGCGGACGATGTCCTTGTAAATGTATAGAGTTAAGGATAGGGTTTGATGTGGGCTGAAGGAAGGAAACAAGTTACGGCCGGGCTACAGGGTCGGCTTAATGATCAAGTAAGATGTGTTATTCCCAACAACCCCGATACCATAGACATTCGTTATCTATCTATCTGCCTTGCCGCTGTGATGGGATGAGATATGATAGTTGAATCAGGGGCGAAGGGGATTTGAGAAGAAAGAAAAAGGATAAAAAAGTGGTAAAAGATACAGAGATGAAAAGGAAAAAAAAGATACAGGCCTCCCAGTGAGATTGAAATTGAAGGTGAATTTAATCAATAAATAAAAGGTATAAAAAGTCGGCGTAGAATTAAGATGTCGTGATCGAAGGGAGGAATATAAAAATAAGATGAATATCGCACCATATGAAAGTAAATAACGGATCCATAAATATGGGGAGAAGAATTGAAAATTGAAAATTGAAGCCTAAACCAAGTAAGGTAGAGGAAAAGCAGCAAGAAATGAAAATAAAGAATTTTGTTTTCGCAAAACCCAAGGTGAAATCAAATAACCTTAGCCCCCTTGCTGCTCCCGCAAAAAACAAAAAACAAAAAGATTTAAACGCCCGCATCCAGAAGTTTGTTTCCGTTTCCTCCGCTGTTGTAGTATGGTTTTTTCTTTCTTTCTCGTTCCATGCTTGCGGTTGGAGAAACGCACCTTAATGTATTTTTTTTTACAGCAGTATTGATCCGAGGTATCCGTATCGTTGGAGCGTTTCAGTATCGAGTTGCCTATTTCTCACAAGGCCTGTAGTGTCCCTAGGACTTCGCTCTCCGACAGCTAACTCGGCCAAATGTTGGAGACTGCCGTGGCCAGGTGGAATGTCAGGGGGCCCACCGCCGGGGCCACCAATTCTGTCCATCTTCCTCCGTGTAATCAGGTCTTTGATTGCCCTGTCCCATCCTAAACTATCTTCTGCAGTGGCAATGCCCCTTTGCTGCTCTAATGCGTCGGCCAGCTGCTGAATACCCTTCCAAGAGTCCTCTCTTGTCTCCTGAACCTCGGCAAGGTCCGCAAGAGTGACAAGTGCCAGAGCTGCAAAGTGATGATTGAGTGGTGTTATTGGCGTATTAGGGCTCGCAAGCATCGTGACAATCCTTGAGGCCGGCCCGAGAAGCTGATGTGGTTCGGATGTGGGATTATGCCTCAGCACAAGCAGCTTAACATGGTAATATGCGACGTGGAGGAGGTTCGGCGAACCCCATATCCCATCAACGCTTTCACGGAACCGCTCGAGCTCGCCACGCAGTAGCTTAGAAATAAAGGGGTTATGCAAAGCTGCCGAGATAGCTTCATCAGAGGTGGTAAACGCTTCCGCCAGATGTCCTAAAATGCAAGATAGGCCTATTGGGCTCAGTCAACCTCGTTGCCGCGGAATGTTGGTTCGATGTTCAGACTTACGTGCAACATGGAATGGGACTAATCCAAGTAATGGACAGTCCTCTGGTACTAAGACAACACTGGAATCTGGGATGAACAATGGACTTGATGTGCTTATCGCATGCCAACGATCCAAAATTACCAGGACCCACCATGCCCGTCGGCCCAGCTTCTCGTCAGAATCTGGATCTCCATTGGCGTACTTTTCCCGACTCCGGTTCTGATGCAGCTTTAGGTTGTAGGCTAGACCGACGGCTGCGCCAAGCCAAACCGCTCTTGGGGGTCCGGGTCCGCGCATCGTAGCTGGGCCGCGATTATCAGATTCTAGACCCAATAAAATCATGGTCTGAAGATACAAGATATTTGTAGGCATCGACCTGGCGATGGGGTTATCGAATTGAGAGGCCAACGTTAATTCACATGCTCTTTTTGTATCCGCTGGCGGTGAGTTAGGTCGAGGATGTGATGATGGATTCGATCGTATGGTTGCATACAGAGCCTCCAAGAAAGCCTCCCGCACTGTAACAGAAGTTTTTGCTAACCGCTGGTGAAGGCATTCTTTCGAATGGGGAAGAAGGGGGAATGTTGGATGTATCAACTTATAGTACCTATCATGAGGTTAAACGATCGTTAAGTAAGTCTTATGAAATCTCTTAAAAAAATGTATGTGACTGCTGGGTTATCTGAATCACTTACTGATCAATTATTTCATCATCCCATTCAAACCCACTTATATCCCCAGGAGTTGAGCCAGTGGCAGAACGTCCAAGATCTGGCGACTCAAACGGAAAACTTACACTTGCGCGCCGACCGCCAACATCGGGAACTGATTTCCAATACTGACCCATACCATTTGGCGATAAATTAGTTCTATAGTCGGGCGCGGAGGGCTCAGCGGTTGAAGGTGGATGCTGGTGTGACGCTTGATGAGGCGGAGGCGGGGGGGGTGGAGGTTGATGTGCATGGGTAGGCGTGGTTTGTTGAAGGTGTGGCAGCTGCCGCTGTGATTGTGATTCATGCAGAAGCTGTGCTCTCTGTTGATGCTGATGTTGAGTCGTAGGATGGAATGAATCAATAGAAGGCAGTCGTTCATTCGACCTGGCTGTTGGGTTAGGTTGGGACAGCGGCTGAAGGTGTACCGACGATTGAAAATCGCTAGAAGTCGATAATGCTCTCTTCCTTGATTGCTTTTGTGAGCCGGGTGGCCCAGCCGGGGGAGGCGACGTTGAATCTGAAGGACCGGGTGACTGATCTCCTTCGCCAACCACACCCGGCCCGTAAGATGAATGCATGTCACCCGTAGACATGGAATTTTCAAGAGTGTTTAATCTGTCGGCCAACTCTTTGATGTAGCTGGGATGTGGAAATTAGAGCGGAACTGGTTAAAACTACGAAAATTATTTCCTCTTACCCTTTACTTGGCCCGCGTTTCATGGGAACCCTGCTGAAAGAGCACTTGGAGCCGACTCGCTTGCAACTTGAGCATTGCTCAACACCAGATTCCGAAGTCGCGTCACATCGTATCTATCGAGGAGAGGAAATTTAGTAATGAACCGCGCACATGGAGGATAGAATCGCTACTTTTTTTCGCCGGCACTCGTCGCAGGCGCGCGAAACTTTGGATCTCTTCCGTGGCGCCGTATCGCTCATAACTCCCTCGAGACCTTGTGAAGAGTCGCTTAAACCCAGAGATACAGTCCTGGGCGAGACAGGCTGCCGCGGGTCATTTTGTGAAGGCCCTGGGGGTGAGGTGCCCGGCATTGGGGAGACTATTGGAGGTAAGCCGCGCGGTATATTTCGTTCTGTCGAGGATAGGTGCATGGGGCCCTGTGGAGAGAGCCGCTGGTGATGCGAGAAAAAATTAGTCGAACTACCATCTCCTGGGGAGTTCGTTGGGTTGTATTGAGGCTGCACAGGTTGCGCCTGGTCAGTTCGGCTTTGATGTTGAGTGGGCTGGTGATGCTGCGTGATTGCACGTGGAGTCGTGGAGGGCGGCGAAGAGGCGAACAAAAGCGGACTTTTTGACCGAGAAGAGCTACCTGCAACTGCAGGAACCGCTGCCCCGGCAGCCGAGGTTTGCGATGGAGTGGCTGCAACTTCGGCCATTGCCATGGCAGAACGTTAAAGGAGTGAGGAAAATCGCGATTAAAGTAATAACATAATTCGTCCACTGACTTTTTTTCTTTCTTTTTTGAAGAGGATCCCTCTTCTGCTAAGCAAAAAAATATTCGTATTCGGGGGCGTGATATGAGTGGTGGGTTGGTCCTTCTTTTTTCTTTTTTTTTCTTTTGGGAGGAGGGGGGGGGGTGACCTGGTATGTACGAATGTGTATGTATGTACGATGAGCGGAGTACCTTATTTATCGAGTGTATATACGCTATTTGTGAAGGGCAGTGGTAAAATATAATGGTCGGGAAGGGAAGGATGGAAGTGTGGGCGGATGAACAGATGAAGATGGGAGAACAGTTGGTTAGGTTTGAATGACTGGGTGGGTGGACGAGGAGGGCAGATTGGGGAATGAGCAGCAGGAGAAGCAGGAGGTGCAAGAGCAACAGGAGAGTAGGTTTGGAGGACGATAAATGTGCTGCTAGGGTGTGAGGGGGGGGGGGGAGCGGGGAAAGTGAGCAGTGGCAGTGGCAGTAGTAGTAAGTAGTAATAGTAGTAGCGGCAGCAGTAGCAGTGGCACCGGAAGTGAAGGGAGGGTCAACCGGAGACGGAGGAAGGAGGGAGGTACATGAGTGATTGGGAGGGATTTGAGGAAAGGGGTGTGTGGGAAGAGAAGGGGAAGGGGAAGAGGAGAGGGGGGAAATAAGATGGATGGAGGAAAGATGACGGAAGGACAGATGAATATGAATAGTATGGAGCAATGGGTTGGTACTGGTGATAGTAGCAGCAGCAGATATGGGGCCTCGACGGCGACGACGACGACGACGGCGGTGTTAATGTAATGAATGGTTAGACAAGGTGACGATGATGATGAGTGAGTGAGCGAGTGAATAAGGGAGACGAGCCACACCGCCAACACCAAGTGGGCAAATGGTCGGGTCCCCCGAAAGCCTCAAACGAAGGGCACTGAAGGAAGGGATGGAGGAGGGAGGGAGGGACCTTGCGACCCAAATGCAAGAATGTGCGGGGGTTTTTTTGGGTTTCGGGAGAAGGAAAAACGTGGGAAAAATATGGGGAGATCGGAAGAGGGGAAAAACGTCGGGGCGAGAGGGGAGACCCCAGATATTGCTTTCTCAATCAAGTGTGCTGGGTCATTAGCTGTACCCCGGATGCCGGTTGTGGGTTTGTGGTTTGCCAAAATGTAGATTTATATTTCACCTGGGTGCTGCTGTCACTGATCCCTACCGGACTGTGGATTAACCTATCTCTTATTATGTACCGTATATCAACTTCCAGCGAATATGGTTGTCACTATTGCACTGATCGAGGGCCGATGATGATGTCCAGATTGGTTTGGCACGCATCATCTTTAATCCTGCTGATGTTACCGCACGGGAGGGCTGCCCTCGGGGTACAAGTATTGAAAATCGAAATATCGGTATCGGTATCGTGCTTTGGAGCAGGGAGATTAGGAAGGGTGAGAGAAAACGAAAAAGGTAAGGAAAAGAAAAAAAAGGAAAAAAAAACTAACTTTCCACACGGGACCCAGTTCCTAGTCTCTCCTGACCCCCTTAGTCCCACTCCCACGGGCCGGACAAGGAGTACCACATATGCTCATCATAAGAGCTCTCCCTTTTGATTCTATTTATTATGAATCGGTATCATCTTGTATACTCTTACTATTTAAAAGTCCTGCTGACTGGAATGAGCAGAAGGAACAGCGGCACCAGTATGGGTCGAATTACTGGTCCGCTGCTGCAACATTCAGTTGGGTGCGATCCGCTCGTCTCACTCGCAAACGGATATCACCGTTCAGATGGCACCCGTAGCCAAAAGAGTTGCTTCAGAGCACGACCCGGTGTCCCAAAGCGCCCGGTCGTTTCAGAGTCAAGCACCGACTGGGCCTTCTTCTCCATGCGCCGCAGGAGCGGGAATAGCAGGTTCCAGTTGGCCCCGTGAGCCGGGAAGGCCGAGGGCCATCTGTGCCCAATCGAATTGGTGACCGAACTCTGGAAGGGGGGGAAAAAGGAAAAAATAAAACGAGAGGGAATGGGGAGGGGAGGAAAGGGAAAATAGGAGGGGGCGTGTCGTTGCCGCTAGAGTGGGCATTGGTGTGGAACAGGACTGGGACGGCAAATTCTGGGGCAGTGGGATGAGACCGGGGGTATGGGCGGCACTAAGGAAACGGCATCCGTGGGACTCGTGATGATATCGGTACTCGAGTATATATTGCAAGCACTCCACATGTCGGTACGGTACGATATATTACGGCCATGAGGATTAATATGATAAACGCTCGCGGGGCGAGTGCAGCAAGCAACCGAGCAGGCGAGAAAAAGAGGGCAGAATCAGATATCCAGATGATTGGCAACCATACTGGCACACCACACGCTCCTCGCTACCGGTTCTGGAGGGGAAAGGAAGCGTGTGAAGAAGGGTGCACAGACACTTCCAATTGACAGCGGAGAAAATAATATCTTACCGATGGACATGCACAATTTCGGCCAAAAACGATAAACGAAGGAGAACCATCTTGATGGAAAGAAGAAAAGAAGAAGAAAAGATAACAGAGAACAAGAAATGCTATTATCAACTGTTCTTACCCTATCCCATCTAGTTAACTTATCGCTGAGATAACCTGCCCTAAAATGATTACCCCGTTTTAGGTTTTGTGATTGATTGTTCCATTGTTGCTCAAGAGAAAGAGAAGTCTTGTCTCTCCTCACTCGTCCCGAATCTACCCACGGGTAAGGGATGCAGTGCCTCAATTCGCCCCACCCTCCCACACCCCGGGAATATTGTCTCAAACCGAGCCCTCAGGAGTTTCTCCGGAAATCAGATGCGATGTGAGCATGAGTCCACAGTCTCCAGCGTGAAGAAAAGGAGCTAGCCGCTTTCCTTCCGGACAACCAGGGAAAAAGCCGAGCGCCGCATCCAGTCTACCGCTTTCGACTGGAACTGCTCGCTGTTGGCATCAAGGGAGAGGTGGAGTTAGAGTAGGTTCGCTTCTCCTACCGGTACTTTTCTCTCCCATGGATCCAAGGGTTGGAACCACGGATTGAGGGGGGAAAGGCTGGCATTGTTGGAATTAGCCTCTCGGAAACAAGCTCTAACGCCGATGATAGCCCAAGCTTTCGAATTTTACACCCGAGAATCGACTCTAATACCCTGGATTGGTGTGGGCTGAGAGCTGACGGTACTCAAGTACCGGTACCGGTACCACACTGCATGATACCGGTCTTCCGAAAAGGACAAAAGTTCTGTGCGTAACTCGTTAAATAAACATTGGTTTCACAAAGCACGAGAGACAGCCCGTGTTAAAAGAGCTAAAAAACAAAAATGAAAAGGGAATTAAAGGAAAACCCTAAAATAACGGTGCCACTGTGAAGCAATGCAAGAATAAGGAGAGAAAAAAACATGCAACACTCGGTTATTTTTCATGAGGGAAGTCCGGGGTAACTCTCACGCATAGCTGGACTCCTGTCCTGAACACCGCACAGGGGAAATGAAAGGCTGTATGCACCCCCTGGTGTTTTGGGTGGTACAAAAAACGGAACAATAATTCTTCAGAGGCAGCAGTAAAAAAACTGAATCGAAGCCCAAATAGGGAGGGAGAGGGTACGAGACACGGCCCCGCTTCGCCCCGGCCGACGATCCACCTCGGTGTTCCCCTCTTTCGGCGTCCACCGTCAACCCCTCTTCGTGACCACTTGAGGTCCGGACCCTGAACGAAAAACAATTGAACGTTGCTGTTATCCTGCGACCTGGGGCTTTCGTTGCAATTCCGGGGTTTATCGAAACGCATGCAACCGTACTCCTGGTAAAATTTACGCCCAGTTACTGTCGCGCCCCGCTAGCTCACTCGGGCAGAATCTAGAGGATTCATCCGGTAGAGCGGATGATATGGGACAACAGGTCAGGTTTTTGGTGCCCAGGAATTTAGAGCTACTCGTAGAGGTTTATTTATAACTAACTGAAGGAGACGCCACTGATCCGGCATTTGGCCACCCACAGCATTACCTAAAAGAGGTAAGCCAACTCTCACAGATTCATACGGGGCAACAAGGTATCCGGACGCTCGAGATCCGGGGCGGCGGGGTGTGACCATGGGCTGGGCAAAAACTTGGCCACGATGCCGATATTCAATTTGCACGCGCGCAATGTGACAAAGGATTCCTTTTCCCGAATCCCCCTCTCTCTCAAGCTCTACGTTATCCAAAGTGGTCTCTTCGTCTAAGAAGTTCGGGGCGCCATCGACATCTAACTCTGGTGCCGGCACTGCTCGTCATTTCGGAGGGTGAGGGTTGCCCTTAAACCCCCGAGCGCAACTTTGGTCCTAATTAAAGCTAAGCCACGCCAACTACTAGGAGAATGTGTCACGGCAGTAGCCCAAAGGAATGCCTTGTGAGTTTATTCTATAAGTGAGTATTAGGCGTGATAGAAAAAAATACCGGCAACGAAACATAGATTCTGGTCTTTGGTGGTGGTGATTGGGGGGGTTCGCGGGCTCAGGGACAATCCACGCTTGCTGGGTTGGCTTACGGTAACCACCTGATCTAAGCTCCATGCGAGAAGGCACTGGTTAGAGGCAATTTAGCAGTCTCTTGGATAATCCTGTCGGCTGGGACCGAGTCGCCAAGATGGGGCGTGGCTGTTGGAGGGCATTCAAAATAAGTGGTCAGTTGATTTCCCTGCCGATTTCCGGAGCCCTATGGGAATTCGAATCAAAAGTTCCTGACCGCCCCTTTCCCAATCTCTGGTCGAACGGGAGGGAAAAAACGGAAAGGTAAACAAATCGTTTCTGTTACCCATGGCGCCATAAAATCCCATGCACTTCCGACGCCGGAGGCGGCGATCATTAGATGGTTTTTTTTTGGTTTCGTTTTTCGTTTGCCTTTTGCATTTCCGTTGCGCAAAGGTGAAAACCGGCGGTTTCCACACAGCAAACGCTATTAGATAATCGTTATCCTGAAAGGGTATTCTTGGAGTCGTGATCCCCTCCGCCCCATAAGAAATCATACTGGGGCGGAGGAGGAGGCATCTGACAGGTCAACTCCCACCCTCCACTGGGCCTTTCTCGCTTCGCTCACCCTCCATACGTAGACACACAATGAGATTTCCATCCTCATGACCGCTCAGCAGGACAATTTTCCGCTTCACCCAGACTTCACTAGAAAAGTGGGGTCCAGTTAGCAAAAAAAAGAGGGCAGCCCGTTTCCCCGCCGACGACCCGACTTTGGGAGCGATTTATGAGAACGCGGGCTCGGTTGCCTCAATTTCCGGAAGGGTAATGCAGCGTGTTGGATACAGGCGCGAGAAAGGAACCTCCATCCAAGTATCACACAAGCTTTGCCTGGATTTTAGCCGGGGCTAGGAGGAAGAATTGGGAGAGAGCTCGACTTAGCCATCCTGGATTTTCCTGTCATCAATCAAATCGCCGAGGTGGGAAAGGGGAGAAGAAGGATAAGCAGCATGCTTGGTTGGTGTACTGGTAAGCCTCTTTTAGCTCTCTCCCAGGATGCGGGGGGAGATATCGGTAGGGAGTGAAGGAGGGGAAAGCTGGTTAGTGTAGCTGGGCTGGTACCGGTACTCGAGTACGGTACTGGTACGAGATGGGTCATCTGCACTTCGAGTAACTAGAGCTACTCTGTCATGGTGGATTCCTCGTCGCCATTAGATTGAGTTCAATTAAACAGAGAACTAATCCCAAATCATCAACAATGGGAAAAAAGAAAAGAAAAGACTAAGCAGACGGACTCGGGATAATAATCTCCGGCTGCAGAATTTGGAAAAAACTAAAGGGAAAAACTCAAGTGTTGTTTTCGCTCGATCAAATTACCGGTATGGCAGGTGGGGTCCTGAACATTGAGGGTAAGGATAAGCGCATGAACTATTGAATGATTGATATTAAGGGTTGGGGGGGGGATCCGCGGGGTGGAATCTGAGATCTGTGAGAGGGTAAAATGTGGAAAATCGAGCGTAAGATTCGTGCTTCTCCCTCGAATGACTTTTGGCGAAAAGGTGTTGAATATGATATCGTGAAGCACTCATTGTTTTTTCTGTCTCTAATCTTGGAGTCCGAAGAGGCTTTCTCGGCACGGTACCGACATCCAGTCGTCTAATATCGAGATTGCTGCATAGGCTCCTCTTGACACCATAACACAATACCTGCCGGATTTTAATCCCAATGCTTTCAACGCTATCGGATAAGGTGTGTTACGAGCAGTACCCATCCATGGCCGGTATAAAATAGGACAATCCAAGTACCGGTATTCGGGTACAGCCAAGCTCCATTTCCACGATTTTCCGGACACCATTTTCCACCTTCCTGTTTGGGGGAGGGGTCGAAATGTGGTTGAACAAGACAAAATCTCACGGTCATACCTGGCCATGGAACTTGGAGCTTCATAAGCGTGCCTAGATGGAATTCTTGTAGGAAAAAACATCAGTTACCGACCGCTTATTCGTGTTTTAGTGGCACCTCTTGCCTACACAGCCGTCTTCAGGGCTCTCTTAGACTGACTGGTACTAGTACTTGACTTGGCTAAGTTATAGCAAATGTATGATTATTCAGTAGGAAGAAATCAATAAGTATAAGGAATTAAGTTATCAAATATTTCGCATGTCAAGTATTAGCTGAGGTTACAGCTGCCGCATGGTGAGGCATAGTGTTGAGGGGGAAACTGTCGCTGTTTGTTCAAAGAGTGAGGGGATGAGGTTGAGAATCAAGTAGTATGAAGTTAGAATAACAGTAAGAATTGATCATGCTACATAACAGGTAACAGGTAGCGGGTATCTGAACAGAGGGGTTATTCCTAGGGAAAACCTTCCATATATTATACCATGAAATCTGAGTGAAATACTAGTACAGCACTTCTATCCCGGATACCATAGGTTTTTGGAACAACAGCAAAAATCACTAAAATAAAAAATACAATAGAAACTAAATTAAATCAGAGACAGTTTTTCTGTAAACAAATTAATTATTAAATTGATAAACTGGGAATAGAAATAGAGGACGCAAAGACAGAAAAAAAAGTAAAAATTGAAAAAAAATCACTCAGGGAGAAGAGAATTAAAGAAAACATTATTGATGTTCAAAAGTACAGGTTTTTATATTATGATTTCCTAAATTACCAGAAGTTCTACAATGTTGGCAGTAATCATTCACTTTAACCTGGTGATGTATATAACAAGCCTACTGACAAGCTGCAAGACCATAATTACTACAATTACTAGCATCCCCCCGCTCGAGACCTCGAGACCTTCTGCTCTCTCATATAGTATATCCAATTTATATTTGTATTAGTTGCTTGTTGAAATATTGGTAGGACAACTATATACTGAAGTAGAATTCCATGCTTATCCGTTGTTGTACGATGAAAATATTTTCACTAACAGGTGACAAAACAGTAGTCACACTTGTTTTCCACAGATATAACATTCTCTGCCCTACCAAGATCTGAGGGGTTAACTGTCACAAAATAGTCACTAAGGAGCCAACAATATAGCAGTCACACTGGTAGGCATACACACAAATCAACCAAGTAAAAACTATTTAATACACAAAATGATTTAATTTCTACAGCCACTTCTCAGTCTGTTACTTTCCTCTCTATTTTTATCCTAAACACACCTGCAGAGTATCTTACATTATAGCCTGGTGTATGAGAACTGTTATAAAATCCATTGCATTGTTAAAATGTTCAGTATGGCTCGACAGAGTAACTTGTACTATAGCCTGGTACAAGCGAACTGTCATAAAACAAAATCCATTGCATTGATAAAATGTCCAGTATGGCTCGACAGAGTAACTTGTACTATAGCCTGGTACAAGCGAACTGTCATAAAACAAAATCCATTGCATTGTTAAAATGTTCAGTATGGCTCGACAGAGTAACTTGTACTATAGCCTTGTACAAGCGAACTGTCATAAAACAAAATCCATTGTATTGTTAAAATGTCCCGTAGGGCTTGACAAATTAACTTGCTTTATTACCGGTAAAATATAAGACAACAGTTATAAAACAAAATCAATTAAATGACAATTTTACGTATAGCTTGAAATTTGAGAATTAGTTAATTAGGACAAGCAGAATGCTAATCCATTTTATTACTCTCTATATATACTTTATGCTTAATACAATTTATATCTATATCTAATATTATTCCCATGCCTCATTTATGAATTTGTCTATTCAAAACTTAGCTACGGTTTAATTATGAGCTTTATATTAAGCAAGAGTAACTTACCTTCTATATCCTTTAATTTATTGCTTACTCATCACCCTTGAGAACACATACAATCTTCGTAGAATAGTGAATTCAATAATTGATTGTTTGAAGCAATTATGAAAAGATATATTAGCCTTGTAATTAAAGTAAAATAATGGAGAAAAGGATATGACTTATCAATAAAGACACAGATCCATCAAGGTTTGCATATGGAATATGCACGACTGATTAATACAAATTTGTGTTTCTGAATAACCCAGTATTCTACTAAAACAATAATTAGATCATCTTAACGAGAGAACTTGGTAATTAAATTGCAAAATATAAATGAAGAGAGAGAGAATTCTGGCAGGAAAAGGGAAATACCAGGAGGTATTAGGAGTGGAGTGGATATGCATCAACGGAGAATAGTGGAATGATAGATAGAGTAGAGGGAGGGTTTGTCTAATAGATACAAGTAGTTGTCAGCAGGAAAATCATTTAGGTAATATTAAAAAAGATGTGAACTTACGGGAAGCGGGTTAAAGTAAAACTTCAGGATAGACAATATTCTCTGTATGGTTGGGTGTATTGTCACATGAGAGAAGGGTTAGACCGTGAAGTGATGTGACTCGGGATAAGGCGACATAGAGCTGCCCATGAGTGAAGGCTGAAGTGCGTAAATCTACACCAACCTGCTCTAAGGACTGGCCTTGAGACTTGTTGACAGTCATAGCAAAGCATAAACGCACCGGAAACTGAGTACGCTGGAGGATAAAAGGAAGATCATCATCTGTTGTGGTAAGCTTGATTCTCGGGAGAAGGCAGATCTTGCCATTGAACTTTCCACCCATGATAGCAACCTGCAGGCAGGTACGCCGAATCCCTAATACCCTCATTCTGGTGCCATTGCAGAGACCCTCTCTTGCACTCAGATTGCGGAGGAGGATAATTGGCGCTCCGATCTTAAGTCTGAGACATGAAGGTGGAATAGATGCCAGACTAATACTCTGTAAATATTCTACTGCAAAGGGTTCTGCACCAGCAGCATCCTCTGGAACCTCAACATAGTTGGCAGCCTCAAAGCGGTACTCCTCACCAGGCATCCTGTCCACGAGCACATCATTGAAATCATTAACGGTATCATTACGGAAAGCAAGGATGGCCCTTCCAATCAGTGCCTCGTGGCGATTGACGGCATCAGTCAATAATTGCTGGGGATACAGCTGATGACAGAGTTGATCAACGGTAGAGACTCGACGAATGTAGCTGGGTAGTTGAAGATGCCCATGAAGTAGTGGGTTAGTAACCATCACTTTCAGGAATGCCAGAAAGACCTGATTGGCATTACTGGCAATAATACGCATACTTCTGGTGAGTTTGAGAACTTGTAGGTTTTCCCAGATTGAGGAATGGCGAATACACGCAAGCACTGTTGCCTGCCGGGTACCACGACGAATAACGGGTAATATCTGAGCAAAGTCACCACCCAGTACTATTGGAATTCCACCAAAGATTCGCTGCTCTCCACAGTTGCAAATATCATTCAGAGTCCGATTTACCGCCTCAAAGCAAGCCTTATGCTGCATTGGAACCTCGTCCCAAATTATCAGCGCGGTTTTCTGAATCAACTGCCCAAGATTGGAGTTCGGAGTGATATTGCAAACGGCATTGATATCGTTCGAGAGAGGTATCTTAAACCTTGAGTGTGCAGTTCTGCCTCCTGGAAGTAGCTGGGCAGCTATCCCTGAGGATGCGACACATAATACTATCTTCCCTTTAGCCCGGAGGTGGCTACACAAGCAGTTGTAGAGAAAGGTTTTACCAGTTCCAGCTGGCCCATGTAGAAAGAATGCAGTCCGCGATCCCTCTTGGTGTGGATCCTGCTCGTAGCTCTCCACCGCTGCAACAATTTCATCAAAACTGGCAATCTGTTCCTCGTTCAACTGCTCCCTCATTATACCAGCCAACTCCCGCTGCTGCTCCATCTCGTAACCCATCTCTTCTCTAACCAATATATTGCCTACAGCTGGTCCTTGCATATTGCCCCAATTTAAAGCTGGATGTGGCAAGCCAAACTCGGCCAAGGATTTACCATACTCATTTAAATGTTGCTGAATATGATAAAGTCCATAGTCTAGGGCAAGTTCGGCATCCATATCCGCCTCATGCGCAGGAATAACAACCCGATCTGTACCAATCAGGTGAGATAGGTCATCGCAAAAGCTGTTCCCAAACTGCTGCCAGATCTGGAGTGGATTGGTAATAGTGGTATGTTGCAGCGCCATTGCAAAGAGATGACGCAATGCACGGCCTGTCATAAACTCCTGACCATCTCTGAACATAGCAACCCACTCTCCATCATCCTCCAAGAGGCGCAGAGCGATACAGGCTGCCTTAAAGGTTTGATGGACAACTCTATCCACCGTGCGCAGGTGTTCAAAGCTAGTAGCACCCCTAACAACAGTTAGGAGGATCCGCAAGTAGTAGCGTTGCCCCATAAAGCGGCTAGCCGCATACATGCGACCAATTGACATACGCTGCCGTCTTGGTTTCCATCCATCCTTGCCTGTATACACATAGTGTAAAGGAAATTCATGATACAAGTACTATCTTCCATCTGCCCTGTTGGAATTGAATTTGAAGTAGGCGATCAGTGTGGTGAGGGAGCTATCCATTCGCTGATGCAGGATAGCTGGATCTTCCCGTTCGGAGAAGTATATTGGCTGTTCATTTGGAAGATGTAAGGCGAGATGCATGACGTGTGGTTCCTCTCCATGCGTGGAGAATTCAAATAGACGCCAGATTGCCTTGGTTGGACCAATATATCTACCATGAAGATATCGTTTTATCTCATCCTGCTCTGAGTCTAACATGACTGTAGCGCGATCACCTCCCTTTTAAATGTACTTATGAATGTACTTGACAGCTTTCACAGACCCGCACACCTCGACATTTATATGTGCCTTATAGCGTAGAGAAAGATATGGACTGTAGGGTACCACTCTGCGATTGTCGATGATAGCACTAATATCCTCTCCACCCCTTCGAACTGACAATGTATAACCCTGGCCTGTATCTCTCCTTCGATATGTAGGATATCCATCCTCATGGATAATAGTCTCTGGATGGAAGGGACGTGGATAACGCTTGTGGCACGTTTGTACACTGAACGGGTCCAGTCCTTGCATACAAAGAGCGCTTCCATTATGTGCTACGCAGTGAGTATGTACCATTGTTGTCTCAATAATACCTCTCAGTTCCTGACCTACTGCATCATCAGCTGCAGGAAGCTCTGCACTAATGAAGCGATCTATGTTATCTGCAGTCAGGAATTGATTGTCAGTTCTGCGGAATACCAGGAGGTGTAGATGTGGAAGCCCCCGCTTCTGGTACTCGATAGTCCAAACCCAAACCAGCCAAGGACCAAAGACTTCCTTGTGTCGGATCTGATCGAGCAAATCATGCACCTTGAGATTGAACACCCTTGCAACAAGATCAGGCCTGTGGGCAGCACTCTGATTGGGCAAGAGCTCCTTTTCAATCTCCACCCATTTTGGGTTTGCCGTAAAGGTTATGAAAAGCGATGGTTGCCCAAAGTGACATACCATTGCTATACTGTCCTGGTACAGCTGTTGCATAAATCTATTGCCTCCCACATAACTCGACGGCAGTACAACCCTCTTTCCAATCCGGTCAAGATCAGCATCACCAGCTACCAAAGTATCCGGAAGACCCCTGTAGAGATCTGCACGGATATTGGCCTGATGCGAACATATCAAGCTTAGCTTATTCTGATCGCAGACTGCCCAAGCATCCACAACGAATTGTTGAAATAACCTTTGCGCATGAAAGACAGTTGATGGCTCGTTGGGCCTGGTATGCAGACGGAACCGGTAGAATGTGTGCTGGGATAGGTTCTTATTCTGAAGGTTCCCCTCCCAGTTTTCAAGTGTTCTTCCCCAGTGCCAACCGGGCTCTCAATATGGGAAAAGGAGAATATAGTGAAGAGGAAGATAGGATGCATGATTGGAATTGATGTATGTGAAAGGGTTGGCATGATCATCGTCATCCATCCTTCTTGCCAAAACAAGATCCCAGGATCCAGCACTTCCATACTCCTCGGGCAGAATCATGGAGACTTCATCTGCCATAGGTAGATTCTCACGTCCTAAATCTGCACCACGTTCAACAACAAGTTGAAGTCGTGGGTTGAGAATTAGGCGAAAGCGGTCCTCGGCTAGTGCAATCTCTGATAACAGCTACCGAGCTGTGAGGTACATCCTGATCATTGGATTGCACTCCTGGAGCATCAAGGTCATAGAATGCACGATCTCGGCATCAAGTTCCAGGGCAGGTCTTGTTCTCTCCTGCGCGGCATAGGCAGGATCATAGAGGTAAATCTGGGAATAGAGAGCATCCCGTCCACCGATAGGGACCAGTGGTCCCTGCCTATGATAGAGCGCACCATGTACCTGGAAAAGTTGAAAGCCCGTACCAAGCTCATTTATCCTGTTGTCCATATTAAACTTGATACTGGTGAAGGCAAACAGCTCATTCCACCGACGCAGAATAGCGCGAAATGACCTTGAGAGAGCATTATCTCCACACATTAAGGTATTAAGTGGCTCAGGTAGTGGACGCATTGCCTCAACGCGTGCCTTGCCCTGCTTGCAACAGGACTCGTAGCTTGCCTCACCATCACGAGGCTTCTTGGCTGAAGACTCCGAAGCCCAGTGTTGTGCATCGCAGCCTGCGCATAGGATATTCATCCTTCCAAGATCATGGCTCCTCCACTTTGCCTGCTGGTCTAAGAAGGCCAAAGGTATCTGGCGTTGCACCAGTGGACCTCTATGGGGAGCTGCACGTGGCCTTGCAATTACGGCTTCTAGCCCACCAGCTACTCGGTTTGCTCATGCCGATGCCTGTATTGTACTCTCACCTATTAGCTTCGTCTACCCTGCGGGGTATTACGTGTATATTCTCTAGTGTATAGCACTCACCAGACATATTCTGCACGTCACCCGTGACACCCCTCTAGTGTCGACATCAAACTCTTCAATCGGCTTCTCCTGCCTACAGTGTCTGCACTTCTGCCCTACGCTTGCAGTTTCTATGAATTGTTAGCATCTGTTTCTCAGAACTGAGTGAAATCAACCTACCCTCTGGTACCTCATCCAGCACGACCTCCGGTCCTCCCATTGCGCTCTCTTTACCTGCCACTTTTCTACATATCAGCTATCACCTACTATAATAATCGTTGATGAAAAATCTACCTTCCGTATTCTGCCCCTGCTCCACCATATTTCCTACCCGTACTCCCCCATTTTCATGCACTATTCCACATATAAGTAAAAGGGATTTTACTAAAGAGGACTACCATACCAGCTCCCTCATTTCTCAGCCAGACCACTGCTTCTCCGATTGCCGCTTCATCCACCGGTACTTATGATACACTCAGATATCATCTATTATAAAGGGAAGAATAACTGTACCTCTCGTGTTTGGTGTTTGTAAATCAGGTTGTTGTTGAAGTTCCACGGCAACCTGGGCCCTTCCTGGATTCCTTCTTCTATTCTGTTTGGGTCAGAAATAGTGTCAGTATCAGGTAGTGGTAAGGTTGAAAGTGAGATGTAAAATGGCAGGCCTTACCAAGCACTCCTGGCAAGTACGCAGCAGGCTACCT
>Ga0307513_10003980_pt1 | contig 19831 bp, 17 predicted proteins | sample 15_EM_MG_FD_202174 | JGI IMG/M metagenome (GOLD analysis project Ga0307513, IMG submission 202174) | Populus trichocarpa ectomycorrhiza microbial communities from riparian zone in the Pacific Northwest, United States - 15_EM | ecosystem: Host-associated > Plants > Roots > Unclassified | place...
GTGGTGGTGGTGAAAGAATGACTTAGTGTATTTCCTATCTATGACCGAAGGTATATATAGAGATACATGACCGCCAAGAGCCAACAACCGGTTCTACTAACCCTACTGCTCAACCCCAACACATATGAGGATAGCTACCCGTACCTACTGCTACCCTAATATCTAACACGTGGCTCAGTCAATCATAAAATTTGTCTATATTCGGCAGAGAGTGTCCTAGAATCCTTATTGTTCAAGTTTCTATGTCACGAGAGTTGCCCTGTATATTTACAAACTTGACTTTACAGACAAACTATTCGCCGCATCACTCATGGTGTCTCCCCTCTTCTTTCAACCTCTCCATCCACCCACCCAATTCTGTCGTAGAGTATTCTCAATCACCGGCGCTCACTCCGTAATCACCGGACATGATACCATATTAGAAGATACTGGAGGGACGCCGGAGGGTTCACCGTAGAGTCTCCGGCTATCTGGTGAAGGATGCAAGAAGCGGGGCCGAAGATCCACCAAGCAGCGGAAGAAGTGAGGTGAAGGAAAACAGTGAAGGAAAGCGGGGGGAGTAAAAGAGAAGGTGTGAGAATCGGTTGAAATGGTGCAATCATAGTCAGGAGACTTCCTGAAGAGTCTTCATCGTTTTGTATTTAAGGGCTCTGTCTGCCCACACGCGAAAGAGATGCAAGTCTCCAAAATTATAGGTCTGTCTTTGATATCTTTTTATTCTGTTTCATTATTCACCTTTTTGTCAAATGCTGCGCATTTATCGTCACAATTTTGTCACTTCGAACTTTCCCGAAGCCCTATTCCCTTTCTCCCCTTTCTTAGTTTCGTCTTCTTACACTGTTTCTCTCGTCTTCTGCTATCCTTTGCAGTCCTGACACCGGCTGCTGTCTCCTAATCATCATATTGTGACACTGTTCCGTTTCAGCACCTATCAAACCCTAATTCCTAACTCCCAGTATTCCCTAGTACCAATTCCTAAAACATCCCAAACATTCCTGCTTCGCCCAACTCCTGAACTAAGCAAGCTATCTCTCTTCTGATACCATACTTCTCAGTTCCGTAGCCATCTTCGTTTGAAAGTCAAATCTGCTATCTACTATTCCTGTTTTAACTAGGTCTGAGACATGGAACCTTCATGAATTTTCAACAGTTGACAGCTAGGTTTTACGTAACTTTTCATGAGTGTCTGAAACACCCGTACAGGACATTTATTCTCTATATCTAAACACCCTTCATGTCTACATTTCAGAGGGAGGAAAGGGGGAGAAAAGAGAAGAAAGGGGCCGCAGAGAAGAAGCGATATGAGAAACTAATGCGCAAAGAGGAGCCACAATTCGAAAAAATCTGTAGAAGAAAGTATGATAAAAATTTCAGGTCACTCCTAGAGGCCCCTAGGTTGCAACAGTGCAACTACCCCCTCATTACCGAGCTGGATGGCCCACCAAAGTGGTGTTTGGTCGTCGTTATCTGGTCTGCTGGGGTTGACGTCATTCTGTTCAAGTAGTATTTTCACCACTTCCTCGTGCCCATTCTTAGCAGCACAACAGAGTGGTGTTTCGCCATCCTCATCTGGTTCGTCGGGGTTGACGTCCTCCCGTTGGAGTAGTATTTTCACCACTCCCTCGTTCCCACTCCAAGCAGCCCACCACAATGGTGTTCGGTTGTTGTTACTTGGTCTTCTGGGGTCGACGTCGCCTCGTTCGAGGAGTATGTTTACAACTCCCTCGTGCCCATTCTCGGCGGCACAAGAAAGAGGTGTTTGGCCGCGGTTACCTGGTTCGTCCGGGCGGACGCCTTTCCGCTCGAGTAGCATTTTCGCCACTCCCTCGTGCCCATTCAGAGCAGCACAACAAAGCGGTGGTTGGCCGTAGTTATCTGGTTTGCTAGGGTTAACGTCCTCCCGATCGAGCAGTATTTTCACCACTCCTTCATGCCCATTCAGAGCTGCACACCAGAGCGGGGCCTGGCCGTCGTTATCCGGTTTGTTGGGGTTGACGTCCTCCCGTTCAAGTAGTATTTTGACCACTCCCTCGTACCCATTCAGTGCAGCACGGCAGAGCGGTGTTTTGCCATACTTGTCTGGCTTGTTTGGGTCAACATCGCCTCGTTTAAGTAGTATTTTCACCACTCCCTCGTGTCCACTATTAGCAGCACGGCAGAGTGCTGTTTTGCCGTATTTATCTGGTTCGTTGGGGTTAAGGTCTCCCCGACGGAGCAGTATTTTCACCATTCCCTCAAGCCCATTCGAAGCAGCCAATGCGAGTAGTGATTGGCCGTAGTTATCTGGTTTGTCGGGGTTGACGTCCTCCCGCTCGAGTAGTATTTTCAGCACCCACTCGTGCTCGTTCAAAACCGCGCACCAGATCGGGGCTTGGCCGTCGTTATCTAGTTTGTTGGGTTTGACGTCTTCCCGTTCAAGTAGTATTTTCACCACCCCCTCACGCCTACACCTAGCGGCAAACGAGAGCGGTGTTCGACCGTCATTATCTGGCTTATTGGGGTTGACCTCTTCTCGTGCGAGTAGCATTTCCGCCACTCCCTCATGTCCACACTTAGCGGCAAACGAGAGCGGTGTTCGACCGCCATTATCTGGCTTATCGGGGTCGACCTCTTCCCGTGCCAGTAGCATTTTCACCACTCCCTCATGTCCACACTCAGCGGCAAACGAGAGCGATGTTCGGCCGCCATTATCTGGCATGTTGGGGTTGACCTCTTCTCGTGCGAGTAGAATTTCCACCACTCTCTCATTTTTACACTCAGCGGCAAACGAGAGCGGTGTTCGACCGCCATTATCTGGCTTATTGGGGTTGACCTCTTCTCGTGCGAGTAGCATTTCCGCCACTCTCTCATTTTTACACTCAGCGGCAAACGAGAGCGGTGTTCGGCCGCCATAATCTGGCCTATCGGGGTCGACCTCTTCCCGTGCGAGTAGCATTTTCACCACTCCCTCATGTCCACACTCAGCGGCAAACGAGAGCGATGTTCGGCCGCCCCTATCTGGCATGTTGGGGTTGACCTCTTCTCGTGCGAGTAGTATTTCCACTACTCCCTCATTTCCACACCTAGCGGCAAACGAGAGCGGTGTTCGACCGCCATTATCTGGCTTATTGGGGTTGACCTCTTCTCGTGCGAGTAGCATTTCCACCACTCCCTCATGTCCACACTTAGCGGCAAACGAGAGCGGTGTTCGGCCGTCATTATCTGGCTCATCGGGGTCGACCTCTTCCCGTGCGAGTAGCATTTTCACCACTCCCTCATGTCCACACTCAGCGGCAAACGAGAGCGGTTTCCAGCCGCCATTATCTGGCATGTTGGGGTCGACCCCTTCCCGCGCGAGCAGTATTTCCACCACTCCCTCATGTCCATTATGGGCCGCCCAGGCAAGTGATGTACGGCCCAAAAAATCTTTTCGATTGATATCATAATATCCCATCTCTATCAGGGTGGCCACAACTTCAACAATTCCGAAGAATGATGCGCAGTGTAGCCCATTGAATGATGCGTGCCCACCTAATAGATAAAAAATATCAGGATGGCCGAGAGACGAACCCTGTACCTGGGCTAAAAGTAATTTGGTTGGTATCTGGCCGTAAGGCTCCTTTAATAGCTCCAGCGCAAGTGATCTCCCGCCGTCAGAGAGCTCCCTTCTTGCATGGGCCCCCCAGTGCACAGAAGAGTATTCTAGAAAGGGTGTGTTATGAACGTAAGGAAAGGGGGTGATTGAAAGGGCTTTGACCTGTCGGGAATTCAGATAAGTCAAACAGATTTCTGCAATTTCCGAGTGGGGTGTCGTGAATATATCGCGATAAGTAGAAAGATACTCCCGGAGAGTAAAATGAATCAATCGCGCAATCGATGCTTCCTTATCTACAGTGATAAGCCCTTGACAGCAGCTCACTAATGTCCAAATCGAAGGGATGTTGTGAGCATTGAAATCCTTGGAGCCTAGCTCGACTGCTAGGGCGTGGCAGAGCTCATCCACTTGTAATGGTCGTTCAGCATAGCTGACCCACATCAAGGCCTTCATCCCTAGTCGCGATTTTTCCCCACCTTGCGCTTTTATCCGCTCGATCGTCGCACCATAAACATCTCCCAATTCCGATTTATTTGTTATTTTGCTAAGCTCCTCCCTTCTTCGGTGGATTGTTGTTTCGTGTAAGATTGCGTCGATATTTAAGGAAGCCAGTAGAAATCTAGATGCATATCTATCAGCGGATAGTGCGGAAGCGGGGTTCCCAGTATTATTGCCCACGTACATGTCCGACATATGTTCTGGAATCTTCTCCAGAATGTCTGCCTCCAGAGTCTCATCCATAGCATCTGGAGTTTCATCCTCGCTCAGTCTAACACGAAGGTATTCGACAATCTCATCTTTGCCGGGACCTAGAGATACACTTGTCGCTCGTCCAGTAAGACGCTTTTCAATCTCAGCCCGAATATGAGGCCTCCCGGTAATGAAGATTCGTGTGCATGGTGATTTTTGGAGGACTTTTCTCAGCGAATCAAGGAGCGTAACCCGGCTCACCGCCGCACATTCGTCCAGAGCGTCTATGCAGACAAATGTGCATAGTGAGGACGTGGTGGCCTGTAGCATCTTCACGATATCTGGAAGTAGCAGTCCTTGCCCACCAATGGCTCTCTTATGCTCTTGAAATGCCTGTGATATTTCTTCTGGAATCTCTTCCATTCCTCTAACGATCTGTTTCAGCAGGGAGCCCAGAACATGAGTCGTAGGCTGCTCCTTTCGTGCTGCGAAGTCAATGTAAAAATACGCAACGGCAGTGATTCCTCCTCTGGCCTGATCACACAACCTGTCCACAACCAATGAACTGGCATGGTGGCCTGTTAGCACTGACTCCCTTTCTCCTCTCTCCGGAGAATAATTCTCGTTACCTGATAAATGTCTTTCCGACCCCCGGATTTCCATAACAAAACAAGACTGCCTTATCTTCACCTTCGCCGCTCCAGTCGTGCCATCTTTTGAATTCTTCAGTTTGCAGCAGCCGTTCTCCTACATTGTCGATGCGACGTTCTTGGATATCCCAGTGCCGTGGCCTGGGCTCTAGAGGTGACAACCAGTTTAGGAGTTGAGACCGATCATCGGTAATGGTGCAGTTGTTCCAAACATTATTAAAAGAGTCGGCAACAAAGCGAATGCTGGGATATTGGGACATGTTCGGGTCTTTGCTGCTTGGACTGCTGTAGAGGAGGAGTTGTTGAGTATAGTCGGTTGATTTCAATATATTCTTTATCACGGTTGATGATATTCATGGGAGTTGGGGAAAAGCGGGGTCTTGGTAAAGAAAGCGGCGGTCCCCCGCAGCGTTGCAGATATAATATTATGGTATAATACCACTTCATGGATACCGAAAAAAATGGCACACCATACAAACTGCAATCCGCAATACCCCCAGCACCGGCACTTGAACAAGCCTAACCAGATCTTACATAAGTTGTGGCGGCTCTGATAACCGACACTGCCAAAACAATCCTTGTTGGGGAGCCACAATCATCATCATAAGCGACAACCTCGTAGGCTTCAGCTCAAGACACAAAAGGCTCCCGAATTCTGTAGATAGAAGCTCTCCCACTGCCCGGCCGCGGGAAAAGTATTCGCGATGAGGGCACTCTAGTTATAACCTGACATGTGTCTTTACTTCCACTTCTACAAACTACTTGATACCTATATACAAAAACGAAAAGAAGTTTCTTCACATGCCCTCCCTGCCTTATCTAGCCGGTAGATATCTTTTTACTATATTCGAAAAGGGAAAAAACCATATTTCCCCTTCCTCGTGACATGGAGGTCGATATAGTTTCCTCTGGTCTTTAATTCTTTATATCAACAGATCCTTTGTAAGTTTTAAATAGGGATGGTGCTTTGTCGTGCCTTGGCAGTAAGTGACTGCGGGAGACAAAGCCACAGAATAGGATTATCCCAATACAAGTAATCTATGATACCGAAATCCCGATAACAGCCAGCAGCTAGAGGCCGCGGACCTAGGAATGAGGACTCCATTGTAACGGAAAGTCGGTTCTGATGCATATACTAGATACAAATTCGACAAGAATTCAGCGAGGGATTACGTGCCTGGGTGTCTGTGGGATTGAATAAATAATTAGAAATCAATATCGGAAAAAACTACCGGTGTGGGAGGTTCTATTCGATTTCCCTTAGGTGGATGGTGTGCTGTCCGAGCCAAACTTCCTGGGTAGAGATGGGCTTGTTGCCCGCTCGTTAAACCGGGAGGTTGTGAGGATAGAATTGACCCCGGATAGGTGCGGTGTAATATAGGCGATATGGAAGGAGCAAATGAGGGATAAAATTAAGCCAAGAAGAGATGAAGTGGTGAACCAATTGAAATGTGAGAAGGAAGGTGTGGTTTTACTTGTCTAAGCTAGGAATTGTGTGAGAGGTGGCTTTTAAGGTAAAGTGCATGCACCAAGTTACGATACCTACAAAACAAAATTTTTCTCTAGGTCCGAATCGGGATACATGACTGCTCCAACTACCCTACCCAACGTCCCAGGGCACACCGGTTTCTTTTTTGTGATTCCTAATCTCTTTCACATTCCTGCAATCTCTGAGACTTGGTTCCCACCTCGGGGGACAAAATTTCCCACGAAGGTGCCAAAGTGAGCTCAACACGGCACTTTTCACCAAAGGTGGGTCAGAGTTTGGCTAACCGAAATGGTCAGATGGGGGACCTTGCGGTCCGGGGGTGCACTGGGGGCATAATATCAACAGTACCGGTGTGGGGGTATTAATTCGCCTTCCCCTAGTTGGATGGTGTGTTCGACCGAGCCGTATCCACCTGTGTGAGTGTGGTCGTGACCTTCCGCTAAACCGGACAAAAGGTTTGTGAAGAGTTGACTTGGTAACCTATTGCCTAATCAAACGAACAGGGGTGGGACAGGCAAAGAAGATCTTGGATAAATTAAAAGGGCAAGTGAGCATCGTCTATTGGGTGTTGACACCCCCGGTCGCTTCTCTCTAAACTATGATACACAAAGATGGATTATATGCAAAGAATGCGTGCGTGCCAAGGCTAGCTAACAGGGTGTTCTGTTGGGTGGAAAAGTGTCCTCCGAACCGCTAGGGTGTCTCATCAATCCAGCCCTCAGCACACCGGTACTTGACCTGGGACATTTCCCCCAACATCATATCACTAAGGACTTGCTCAAAGATTAGTCAGCAAAAGGTAAGCGAGAATTACGGAGGTACTGTTACGGTTTAAAATTGACTTTCTTAACTTGCTGTTTTCTAGCTTATCTCCGATTAACTTATGCTAAATCGATAGTTAGTCACGATCTTAACTTTAGGAGGTTGGGCAGTTCTGCAGGGGTGGCTGTTGCCTAGGCTTGGCGGATAGGGGCTTCTATGTAAGTTAGGTTTTGTCTTCTCTCATGCATCCCTTCCTTCTTTTCCTGCCACTTAAGAGACAATGAGGACAGCAATGAAGAAGTGGCAACGAGGATCATGTGGTTTGAGGAAGGAAAATTGGACCTGTACTTAGCTGGTTGGACAACCCGCTGGGTTGGGCTTTCTTTGAGGTGGGAATTTTCTGTTTTGTGCGGTTTGTGGAGTTGGTTTTGCGACATAGCTTAGTGAATTGAGATTGATCATGACTTGTGAGGTTTTGTTTTCTACTTGAGTGTTCTTTGAAAGTGACAGTTGTTTTCCCGTACTTCTCCGCTTCCTTAAAGTAGATACTATTCCACCAATTTTCTTGTTTTCAGTACAGCGCCTAAGTTTTGTATGTTCCACAAGCGAGGTTTGCTGCCCCTACCTCCTGTGGAACATACAAAACTTAGGAGCTGTACCTCCGTAGACGATAACCCCCACATAAGAGGCGTTCGGGAGTCTGGGAACATTGGTGTGCGTAACGTAACGCCTTGATGCATACGGTAGAAAACTGACTGATCAACTTGGCACTCGAAAAACACTCACTCAACCCCGGGGCTCACCCCTTAAATTGTGTTCTTTTTTCTTTCCAGCTAGAACAATTTTTCATGCCCAAATCTTCACTTTTTTCTACTTCTGTAATAACATTATCTGCCTACTTCTATGTCCTCATTGGGAGCACGGACTTCTCTCGGTATCCCGCAATCACCAAGACTTAAAGTATGTCTAGTGGCTGTACCTACCTCCCACCAACGTTGACCACCAGAGCCCCCCTCTAGTTAGCCTTTGCTATCGGTCTAACAATATCTAAGAGTAGCATCTTGGCAGGATGCGCTGCATCCACGATGCCCCCCTCCCGCCACGCCCACTTCAGCACTATCACTACATTCATGCTACTGACCTCCCTAGCCTTAACCTGCAAGCCCCTCTCCCCAACGCGACACTTCCCGGGGCCTACCGGTTCCTGCTTCCTCATAGGAAACATCGCCATAATTTAAACAATACGGCCGGGAGCATCGTAGGCTGTCTCGGTGCTCACTATTCCGAGAGTTCTACGGTACATGGAGATCTTCAACATCGAGCCGGTGTCCCCCACAACGCCAGAGGTACCAAAAGAAGCCCTCCACGCGAATAATTCCAGCTTCCTCAAGCTGCTCTTAGTAGCAAACGGCATTGGCAACACTCCCGGGAAGGAAGGGTCGCCGTTCGCGGAGGGTGAGGAGCCGGAGACGCGGGGGATTTGGTACTGCCCTCTTTCTCACACGCGCATATTAAGGGACTAGCCCACGTTTTGACCTAAGGGGGTGGGAACGATCGGGAGAGCGTTGGAGGTTATGTTCACTTCCCAGAGTTGCGCCGCCGGTGGCGAGGAGGAGAGAGTGGTGATGGAGATGAGCAACTCATTTTCATTAGTGGCGCTAGATATAATCGGCCCTTCCGGCTTCGGCTAGGAATTTACTGCTCTGAGGAGTGTTTCCATAAGAAGCAGTAGCAACTCCGAAGAAAAGTCCGGCTCCGGGTTGGCAGACGCACGCACTACAATACTCAACACGGGCAGTCCATCCAGGATCCTAGCGACCCTATCCATGATACTTCCCTCCCCTTGCCAGCAGTCCCTCCGGCTAGGTCCAACCCGTGATGTATATCATACTATAAGACCTGTAACCGCGCAAATCAAATTGCCACTAAGTAATCTACCCTAGCTACCCCCCCCACAAGACTCCGAATCTAAAGACATGGACTGTGTAATGCTAAAATCGAGTGCCTGAGAGCAGACACCCTCAATCCCGCTTCCTCGTCGAAATCCGCGCCTGACTCCCCCCATCTCTGCCAATAGCCATAGCGTACGACTAGGTTCCCGCCCTGAAGTATCTTTCACGTATCACGTCCAAGGTGCTTCGGCTTTCCTCTCTGGTAGAGATGACGCTGCTCGTGGCAGCTAGGGATACGGGCCTGAAGGATACCAGTCTAGACGAGGGGCCCTCCCCGTTCGCGGTCGGAGTGGGCGTGGAACCGATTGCGGGGCGCTCGACGGGCCGATAGGATTAGCGGCCTTCTCCGAGAGTAATTACGGGTTTCTTATATTCCTGGTGGGGCATGGAGAGAGTGCTCGGAATGCATTTTACAGGGTGGAGTTTAAATGTCTCCTTATAGTCGTGATTGGCAGGTTCGAGTTTGATGAGGATGGGAGGGAGGTGGTTGTTAAGGGGGGGCTCACGGCGAGACCCAAGGGGGAGATACCCGTTTCGGTTAGGGGGGTGGCTTTGGGATTGACTTTTCGGTTATTTCGTGAATATTCTTATTATCGATGGATGACAGTAATGCATGTAATCGTATGCGGTCACTCGATTCTTTCTGCACTATCATATGACTGGTTGTGAAGTTAACATACTGTAGATAACCTCACTACTACTCCACTCAGATAAGAGGAATGAAATATAGTTGCGAGAGTTTAATACGACCGGAACGGCATTTCGCTAAACACTAAAGCATCTTTGCAAGGGCTTGTTTATCCAGCTAAATAAGCAGCCTGTCTTAAATACACAATTTCCTCCGCTTCTAGTAGCGGCTCTAGAAACCCCCGACCATAATCGTTATCAGGGAGCTTGCACCAACCGGAATCCTGAAAGCTTAGGGCTATCCTTTACGTGTAGCTATCCACAGCCTAAGTTTCCTCTTAGAGTTGGCGCAACTGGCCACTCCTTATGTCCCCTTGAATTCCTAGAGCATACCAGCTGGTACAAGAGCTTGAACATAAAATAGGCTTCACGGGTCTAAATGATTCCGCAAATAAAATCAAGACAGTGTCGGAGGACAACTAATAAATGGCGCAACAGTCGAACGGTGGAACTGGACTGCGGCTGGGGTGTAGGGTAGGTATAGTCGGAAACTTTACTCGCTCATCAAACTAACCTAAGCGGTATATAGTATAAGAATAACGAAACTATTTCAATTATTCCATCGCTTCCTCACCAGTCGATTTCTCCCAATGTATGCCCCATTTGCCTGCTTACTTCCGTGATTTCAATAAAGGAAAGACATGGCCATAAATTGTTCCGTCAATCATTTCAACTCCAGATCAAATGAAAACACTAAAGGTATTATTTATCTTCGTCCCCCAACTCCAACCACTATCCGCTACCGCCAGCTCAAATAGACGGGGCAAACAGGAACAAACGAGACACCAAGTAAAGAAGCACAGCAGTGGACAGTATAGTATCGCTTAAGCATGTATCTATGCTGCAAATCCTAACAAACCAAACAAGGGGAAAGACTAGCGAATGCAACCACTCAAATGAGAGTGGAGGCTGTTAGAATATTGACGAAGGTTCCATATCTACGACAGTGGTACAGTCGCACCTCGCTATCCCTTTTTCACGACTTCTTGTCTTGGCGGAGCCGGGGGTGTGTGCAGGGGGGTTCACCCAATCAACGCCCTTGTTGCTGTTCTCACGATGGCTTCAAGTCTTTATTCTTACCTGGGTGGTTCATGTGTATTCATGCCCCGGGCTCGCTCTCTTTTGTTTGCCTATTGATACGGCCCCGACCTGGCACTTACTGCCACTCCCCGTTGCTTTGTCGCTTTGGTTTTGTCCTCTTGACGCACTGTTCGGCCCTGGGTCTGCCGGCTGGGAAACGGTTGGTCGTATGGGTTGGTTTTGGGCCTTCCTCTCCTCGGAGCGACCGTTCGGACACGCACACGCCTGATCCCCCTTCGCTTACGGCTCGCTTGGTTCGCGCCTTCCTGCGGCTTTAGCATCTTCTGCCCCGCTTTGGTTCACGCGACTCGTTTGCGTGTTTCCTTCCACGCTCTCCTGGCTTCGTACCGGGTCCTCAATTTTCTCTGGCCCCCTCGGGGCATGCCAGAGACCCCGAATTTCACGCCCTCCACTTTGGCCTCAGGGCTGACTTTGGTGTGGTGTGCAGCGGTACGGTGGGATTGGTTCGATCCCCGGTCCACCGGGGGGCGTCTGCAGCCATTGCAACTGTGTCTTCCTCCTGCCTGATCGGGTCCTCCTTTCCCCGGTGGGTTTCTTATGTAGTGGACGGCGCGCGAGGTGGCTTTAGGCTGTGGTAGTGATTATTTTTTTGGCTTGTGTGGGGTAGCTGTGTCCTGTCATGTTGAGCGCCGAGCTCGGAATGGTTGTCTCCCGCCCCTGTTGGTTTCCTGTGTTCTGGCTTTGGCCGGATTTATTTCCTTGGGATTTGTTTCCTGTTCATGTAATGGTTTCCCTTCGTGGTCTTGGGATTTCATGGGGGACGCGACTTGGGATCGTTGTCGAGGCCCTGGGTGGATTTTATTTGGTGCGTGGTTGGTACCGATACCGGAGGTACTGGCGGGTAGGCGGTTGATGGTTAGGCCTTGGGCGGGGTGGTGGATTTCCTTTATCAGGGGGCCCAGGCCCGGGGGGGGTGTCCCGGGACGCCTCACATACCATTTAGTTGGTCGTAGGTAGCATGAATGAAAATAAGGTTTAACCTCGCTATCCCTTTTACCCACTTTCATGAAATTATTCGGTATATCCAGGGAAAATCTCTTCAGCTGAGCGCACACCACAGACAATCACATCACTTATCACATTTGTTGTTGACAACAAACCATTTTCCTCTGGTACAACCAGGAATTTCCTGAGTTTTACTACTCCTCGCTTTTCTCACCACCCTCCTCCCTTAGGTGTGGCAGCCAATCAGGCTCGCTTATCCTAAGGCTTCCAAACGCACCAGGAAACAATTGCAAACCTAGTAACTGACTGTTTCCTCCCTGCCATGTCTACCTCTCCTGTTAAGAGAGTCCAGGGGCAACCCAGGGCTCAAAACTCACCTTCCCCTGAACCAGGCCCAGCCTCACCTTACGTTCTCAACCCAGGATCACCCGTCGGCATGACCGTCAGGGGCTGCCTCCCCACTGGGTCCTCGATTCTGCACGCCTCCGAATGCCCGAACAAAGGCATCAACATCCTCGCCTCCACTGTCCTTCCCGGGACTACCTTCCCTGATGTCCAGCTGGAACTGGGTTGTACAACCATGTGCTTTGTACACCTAGGTTCAAAAACCGGTCCAGACAATCCAGTAATCGCCCCCGCCCCTCGCCCCATGGGCTTCCAAACAGCCCTTGCCTCCATCTTCGGAGACGAAAGAGTAAACACAGTCGACGCCCAGGCTCTGGCAGAACTAGCCGCAATGGCCTCCTCCTACCAACCCTCCCCTGAAACTCCAAACACAGTTCAAATTCCGGACTCGCAACCAGCTGGAGACACTGTTATGGAAAAAACAAATTCATCCACCTCCACCTCCCAGGTGCTAATTCCCTTTGTACCGGAATCCTCCATACCAGAACTCCCCATGGACATGGGAAACGGACAAAACATGGAAAAAACAGGGCTTGGGGACAGCCAACAAGCCCACTTGGAACCCCCTTGGTCCGTCCTCACCCCATTCTCCGACCCCTCTCTGCCGTACCTAACATCAGCTGAACCCCCCCCATCCCCCATCGGGTTCGCATCCTCCTGGCCAAACACAGCCTCCCAGATCGGTGGAGGAAAAACAATTCGAAGCGTACGCTTCTCCTCTCCCCTGGCCAGAATCTGGTCCCCAAAAGGAATCCCCGACACCTTCTCGGAAGCCAGTGGCAGCATCCAAACAAACTCAGAGGAGGAAAGGGTGACAATCGACATGTGCCAACTCCTAGATAAAAAAGGAGCGACCCCAGAAAACACCGGACTCTCGGAGGACTTCCTCAATGGCGCGGCCACCAGCAAGGACCTCATCAACTACATGGCAATCCTCGAAGACAGTATGGAAAAAAAGATGTCGGAAATGGAAGAACACATCCTCGCCTCCGTCACCAGGGCCAGAAACCCACAAACCCCCAGACCAAATCGCTTCCCCCAAACCCCCCAACAGACAAGAAAGCCCCGCGCCCAGAATCTCAATCCCCCTGCCCCAAAGCCTAACCTAGTTCCAGTCCGGAACCCCGCCGCTGCCCCTGCCCTATGAAAGGATAAAGAGACAGTCAAGGAGAAGAAGAAGGAAGCCTGGTCCGCCATTGCGGCGGCCGGCATCAACACAGATGGTTTCAAACTGGTACAGACCAGGAGAAGAAACACATCCCCAGCGCCAGGAGTGGGCAGGAAAAGTGCCCCTTCCGCCCCCTCAACCCCACATGCCAGACAGCGCAGACAACTGGTCAAGTCTGTGGAAAAAGGCAGAAGAGTCGGAGCCAGCGAGTGCACACCGGCAAAAATCAGAGACGCGATTAATGGGGCGTCAAACACTACGAAGTTTGCGTACGCGGAATACAACAGGAACTACGACCTGGTACTCACCACCGTCGGTAACCTGCCAGTGGAGTCCGCCCTGTCAAACATCAAAGGCATGACAAAAGCCCTCAATGACATCGGCATCTTCGGGTTCAACATCAGTCTGGACACCGCTACAGTGAACATAGTGATAAACAGTATCCCCCTAGCAACCTCCGGGGACAGACACAGGACCCCCACAGATATGAACATCGACGCCCCGGCATGGACAGAGCTGGAAAGCGAACTCACAGCCTTCAACCCCGAACTCAGACTCATCGACAGACGCAAGTGGATCAAGTCCGTATCAGCACTAGAAGCGGAAAACAAGGAAAGATCCTCCATTATCATGGCGGTAGAAGCAAACGACTGGCTCCTAAGCGAAATCAAAAAGCCCCACCCAGCAATGGCAGTGTACGGGCTAAGGTGCAGCTTTCAAAAATATGTCCGCAAAGATGCCTCAACCCATTGCGAGAGGTGCCTGCAATACGGGTACCACGGAGGCCACTGCAGAATGCCCTCTATCTGCAAATACTGTGGTAATCAACACCACACCAAGGACCACATGTGTGGCTCCCTATACTGCACGGCCGGTAAAGGAAAACCGTGCTCACACAGTATCAGAAGATGCGTGTATTGCGACGAAACATCCCACTTTACCGTGGATAGACACTGCCCTACAAGGACAAGGGCCCGCAGCCCCACAACCGCCGAGAAAGGCAAAGCACCGGCATGGCCGGCCAACCCAACCCCCCATAAATAATTATGGCGACCACTGATGTTATTTTCCACAACGTCGGCGGGTCGATGAACGTCGTTACAGAGTTACTTAAGTCCTCCCTGAAACTTAAACCAAAGAATATAGCGCTAGCGGAGTGCCCCCTAGAAAGCGAAGACTGGATGGATATGAAGGGCTTCACTTGTTACGCTGACACAAAAGCGACTAAATATGGCTGTGCCGTGTACATACGAAACGAATATGTTAACATGTTTGTGGTGGGACGTATAACCACACAATATATCACCCTGTGGAGCGCGGGAACCGAAATCACCTTCGGCTACCAAAGACCCAGAAACCACGATTGGGATACCAAGAACGAATGGCACAAAGGGGATAGAAATGTCGTCATTGGGGACCTGAACGCCAAACACCGAGAATGGTCGGCAGGATCAAATGCGGAAGGGCTAAAACTGAACAGATGGATGAAATCCAGGAACATGGAGATCAGGAACCGGCACGTAATTACCATGCCCACCAACCGGAATTCCCAAGGAGGCACCACCATCGACCTGGCCATATCAGATCCAAACACACCCTGCAAGACCAACGCTATTGATATAGCATCTGCACAGCACAAGGCTCTCAGAATCAAAATCAGCATAGCATGGAGGAAATCCCAGGAACTAGCACTGCGCTATGACAAAGCAGACTGGGAAAAGATAAAGACCGAGCTACTTTTCCTGGACGAAAGAACCACAGACGCAGAAAAGGTTCAGAGGGAACTTACTAGGATTATCCATAAGCACACCCCCAGAGCGAGACCGAACGCAAAGGCATTCTGGAACGGGAACTTGGAAACCATGAGGAACAACATCAAAGGGGAGCGCAAGAAAATACCCCGAGACCCCATGCTCCCGATGATGATGAAGACCTACAGACAGGCGATAGCTAAAGCAAAATTAGAAGCCAACGCCAAGAGCCTACAGGAAGAAACAGACCTAGAATGCTTCAGAAGCGTCAAACCCATGATGACAAAGAGACCCATCCCAGCCCTCACAAGGCCTGATGGCACCGACGTCTCCGAACACCGCCACATAGCAGAAGAACTACAGAGAGCACTATATGGGGGTGAACACAGACGGCCCGCCCCGGGCAAACCCACCACAACCACCAATGGAATTACCATAGCAGAGCTCGACAAAGCCATAAAGACTTCACCCAATGGAGCGGCTACCGGACCAGACGACATCCCCACAAGAGCCATACGCGAACTCAGGAAGGCGAAAGAGAACCTCTTCCTCAAAATGATGAGCAAAGCATATGCTGAAGGGATACCAGACAGTTGGAAAACGAGCACCACGATCCTCATAAGGAAGGCAAAAAAGGACTCCTACAAACAGGCAAAAAGCTGGCGACCGATCCAACTCCAATCAATACTTTCAAAGATACTGGAGAGAGTGATAGTAGCCAAGCTAGCGGACCTCCGACTCCTAAGCCCCCGCATGTTCGGAGGAAGAAAAAGCAACGGCACCAGAGACGCCATACAAGCGCTCAACGACTTCGTCCAGAAGAACAAAGGAAAAAACATCTGCCTCAAGGCCCTGGACGTTGAAGGGGGGTATGAACACCTCAACCTCAATCGGACATGCAACGAGATAAGAGAACACAACCCCCACCTGGCACAATGGATCGAGAACTGGGGACACAACCGGCAAACAGCCTACCTATTTAACGGCAGGACGTCGAGGGCCTTCGGCACGGACCTGGGCACCCCACAAGGATCCCCGCTGTCCCCCATCCTATTTCTCATCAGCATTAAAGATGTGGTGGATAGCGAAACCAAGACATCCGCAACAGTGGAAAGCGACATCTTCTCATACGTCGACGATATACTGGTGGCAACGGCATACGAAGACAAGAGGGAAGGACAAGAATCCCACCAGGAACTCCTGGACCAACTCTCAACCAAGGCATCAGCAGCGGGTTACAAGTTCTCAAGACAGAAGGGAGAGTACATACAAATCTAGACAAAAAAGGGCCAACACCTCTTACCCAATGTCGAAGGGACCCCCCTCAGTAAACAAGAAATCATGAGATGGCTAGGATTCTTCATCAGCGAAGACTGGAAGTGGAAACAGCACATCAGACACACCGGCTACGGCATTAGCGCCATGACAAGGAGGTACCAGGTCGGGGGACTAAATGCATGGTGCACCCACAGACTTATCAAAGGGCTGGTACTTCCACAACTTACCTACGGCATCGAAATATGGGAAAACAAGGCAATGATAGCCGAGGCACAAGTCGCGCTAAACAGGATCGTCCGTACAGCGTACGGAATAGAACTCAAAGTTCCAACACTGGCCATCCAAACTGAAACGGGCATACCCCCACTGGACCTCCTGGCCCTGGGAAGACACAAGACCCTGGCCCTAAGGGCCAAATTCGTAGGAAGAGATACGAACATGACCAGAAGGTGGCTCCAGGACTCAGGCATCGCATTAGTAATTGATAACGCTATAGACCAGAAAACAGGAAAAGACAGGATCAAGGACAACATCCGAAATCTCTGGAAAGAACAAATTGACCAGGCCGACATTAGGTACAAGGCGAACCAAGGGCCTCGTATAAACACTTGTGGGGCATAACAAGACAACACCTCCGAGAAGTAATCGCCGAAGGGCCACCGCGGGGTGGCCCTATCAAAAAGCGGATGGAACAAGGCGCCAATGCGAATGCGCAAGAGACACCATCACCCCCGAACACCTCTCAAGGTACTGCGGTATAGTTTGACACACCAACCTGGAGCTACAAAGCAACAAGACTATCGAACGGCTGGTCGAGTGGATCGACAGTTGGCCTAAGAGCCTGAGGAACACGGTTGAATCCAAGGTGGAGGATAGAGCCACCTATAGGAGGCAAACGCCCGGGGCTACAATAAACATCCCCACCTCACAACCGAGCCAGAGCAGAGCAAACACCCCGGCAAGAAACATAAGAAGGCACTCCGCATGCGAGATCTGCGGAAAAGCGGTTCAAGCAAATAAGGGAGCACAAGCCAAACACGATAGAACCCACCTCCCAGGATACACAAGAGGGGGTAAGAATCAAAGTCCTGGGGACGGAGGGACGGGAACAGCAGCGGCGGGCCCGGTGGCTAGTGGGCATTATGACTAGCAGAAGTATTTCCTTGAGTATACGACCATAGGGCCCGGAGGGGCAGGTATGGGTTTCCTTTGTAGCAGTAGGATTTATTTCATTAAGTACATGACTATTAGGCACAGAGGTGACGGGATAGGTTTTATATGTGGAGGATTTATTTGGTACACGACGATTGGGCATAGAGATGATGGGATAGGTTTCCTTTGTTTGTTGGAATAAATTCCGGTGAGGGAGAGAAGAAGTTGGGAGAGGAGTTATCAATGTTGAATCAGGCGAGGGGATGATAGTGGTAGGGATCGGGCGGACGTGGTGCATTTCTTTAATTAAGGGGGCCCAGGGCCGGGGGGGTGTCCCGGGACGCCTCACATACTATTTAGTTAGTCGTAGGTAGCATGAATGCAAATTAGGTTAAACCTCGCTATCCCGGATGGCCAAAATCCAGGAATTTTGTCCGGATCAGCGGGGAATCCGGAATAGTGGACAGATACCTAAGAAATTTATTTGATAATCTCTCAAGATACAACGTTGTACAAAAATTAGCTATCTCAACAACTGCTCATAGGCTGTATTGATATTCCCAGTTCACCATTCAGTTGGGACACAGGTACCAGTAGTATCTGTCACAAATTCTGACTTAGCTAAAATTGTTTTCACATGACTAATCAGTTATTAGTCATCCCCTGTTTATGTTTCTACACTATGACATCGCTTGACTCATAGTTCTCACATGACTGCACACTTGCGAGTTATCGTTTGATTATGTTTGGTTGATGGTTTCATGACTCACGATTGTGACGTGATATGATGTAATGACTTTCGCACATGACTCACATTATGAGTGATGGGTTTCGCGCATGTGACTCGGTTGAGCACATGACTTGGTTTATAAGTTTTGATTGGTTAACGGAATGTTGCGCGATGACTCATGTGAGGCATCAATCGATTTCTGTAACATGTGTACATGTTCCGGTAACAGTACACAGGAGCGGGCAGTGGAGGATCTCCTATGTTTAGTTGCTTTATATTTGGTTTATTTGATTTGATTTCAGCTCCGCCACTGTCTCTGAGTCAGATAGGCTATGCTATCGTATTGCTATGTTTAGTTTGCTTTGTTGGAAGTTTATATTTAGGATTCCGGGTATGGAATGGTTATGTAACACTGGCGAAGGCTGAGCATTGTTTGTTTGTTTGTTTCTTTGATTGGTCTTGTAGGAATACAGGATTCCGGTATGTGCGCAGCTACTGGTAATGATCGTGATTGTAGGAACGCTATTGCTCTTGGGTTTTGTATTTAAACCAGTCTCCTGGCTAGCAGGAGACAGCAGACTTCAACAGACCTTCAGTCTCAGAATACACTTGGTTGAACGGCAATCCCTGAGTCCCTGCGTTCAACTTGTCCTTCAACTATTATCCTTCTAGCTACCGGTCCCGTGAAGCCTCCCTTGGCTCCAGCGCTAGCAGGTCTATCGCCGGTCCTATTGTATTTTCGTTAGACAGGAATAAACCTGTTACAGGCGGGAGGTAAGAAAGATGGAGGGGTCGGAGAGGTCGGAGGGGTCCTTATATAGATTTTGCCGAGGGTGTACATTTCAACAACTGTGAGTCCTACGGGCTGTACAAGCAGGGAATGCGACTTAGTGTGTACCGCGATGTCGTGATGTAAGGCGCAACCTCATGACGGGGACGCGACGTTGCAGTATCTTGGTATGGATAACGAAGGTAATTCGCCAAATGGCGGTGGATAATGATGTAGCACTTAGATAAAACAAAGACTATTGAAAGATCGTGAAAAGTCATCATTGTCACAGCTGATACGTGCACCCCCTAAAATATCGTTTTAAGCCTCAGGTTTAAGGATGCGCCAAGAGACATCCTGTACTGTAATGTCTCTTGGCGTCAACCTTAGCCTACTATCATACTAGTAGCCTCAACACGACCTAACCCCGAATTCTTAGCCTCATGAGCGAATCTGCAGTCTATAAGAAATCTATTCTAATAGTCTAAGAACCTACATCACTAATATATCTTAGCAGACTCAGGCGTTCAACGCGCTGTCAGATCGATCAAACTCCTCCGACAATCTCAATCCCTCTCTCTTCCTCATGACCCTTTTCCTTTTCGAGTTCTGCCCGAACATTACGGTCCGCCTTACCTTTCAACCACGCAAGGGCATAGGAAGCCTGGCGGGCTTTCTTGGACAAATACTCCGAATCTTCCTCATGGGATGGCGCTCCACGCTTCCGT
>Ga0307513_10003981_pt1 | contig 19830 bp, 19 predicted proteins | sample 15_EM_MG_FD_202174 | JGI IMG/M metagenome (GOLD analysis project Ga0307513, IMG submission 202174) | Populus trichocarpa ectomycorrhiza microbial communities from riparian zone in the Pacific Northwest, United States - 15_EM | ecosystem: Host-associated > Plants > Roots > Unclassified | place...
CGATAGGAAAGGGCTTTCGCTCATGCAGATGTAGTTGGAGAGACATCACCGGAAGCACTTCCTATTTGTGGAGATAGTTAATATCCGAGCGGTCCGACTGCCTCCGAGTGTTAGCCCACTCTAGGCAGGTGAGTTGGACAGCCCTGAGCAGAGCAGGGTGCTCGCGAAAGGTCACAATGGTTGACGGGTGTCCTCTGGCTTTACATTGTTCTACTTAACTAAAGGGAGAGACACCCTATTCTGATAACCAACGATCCTCGAGAGAACTTATTGAGTGAAGCTTTCAGGCTTGACGATATTAAGTTTTACCTCTTGATTCTACTTTGAATTATCTTTTTCTTTATTTTGATCCTTACTTCTACTTTGAGTCTTCGGTGCGGTCGCAATCTTAGGATCCGTCTTCCTACAGAGTGCCCCCTTTACACCGACTGCCTCCGAGTGTTAGCTTACTCTAGGCATGTGAGTTGGACAGCCCTGAGCTGAGCAGGGTGCTCGCCAAAGGTCAGAATTGTTGGCGCCGTGTCCTCTGGCTTTACATTATTCTACTTAACTAAAAGCGAGAGACAGCCTATTCTGATAACCAACGATCCTTGATAGAACTTATTGAGTGAAGCTTTCAGGCTTAACGATATTAAGTTTTACCTCTTGATTCTACTTTGAATTATCTTTATCTTTATTTTGATCCTAACTTCTGCTTTGAGTCTTCGGTGCGGTCACAATGGTAGGATCCGTCTTGCTATAGAGTGCCCCTGTAACAACCACCTCCGCGACAACATAACTGGGCTCACTATCTACAATGTCTGGTGCCAGCAACGCCAACTGATCTCTTCCGCTAGGTTCCTGACGGTAAGGCTCCTACCACCTGACATTACACACTGGATTGATTGTCCATTGGGCTTGTAATTCTAACTCATAGACTCTGGATCCAATTTTCCGCTTGACCACAAATGGTCCAACCATCTTAAGGTCCACCTTTTCCATAGGCCTCTTTGTGCAAATGTTTTTTCGGTTCACCATTACACGGTCTGCTTTCTTTGCCCTGCCCTGGCTGACATCCTCTAGTGCGACATATTCAGGAGAAGGTTGTCTTTTTTGATCACGCCATTTCCTTTGTCTTTCTTGTGCCCGTTGTAATGTCTCTCGGATTTCTTGCCATGCCCCTTCCCAGTCCTTGACGACGAGCTCACTCTGTGTGTGTATTCCTTGATTATCTTACACCATCCCCGACCACTGTGTCTGACGTGTGAATCCGTAATTAATTTCAAAGGGACTAGCCTTAGCGGATTCTGATAGCGAAATGTTATAGGCGGGGTCTGCGAAAGCCAGTCGCCACACCCAATCGTCCTGCTGATACGAACAGTAACTACGTAAGTACTGTTCGAGTGTCAGTTTAACCCGTTCAGTTTGCCCATCGGTTTCGGGATGGAACCAGGTGGAAACATTTAACTTGACTTGCAATAGTTGCATTAGGCTCATCCAGAACTTAGATGTAAACTAGGTATCTCGGTCAGAGATAATTGTTTCTGGGAGACTATTCAGGCGCCAGATATCCTTCAGAAAGATTAGAGCCAGTTCCTTGATGTGCTCTTCCGTCGTGAGGGGGATAAAATGTGCCATCTTTGAGAACCTGTCCACAATGACCCATATTTTCATATACTCTTCTGATTTGGGTAGTCCCACAATGAAGTCCATGGAAATGGAGGTTCACGGCCTCATAGGAATATCGATAGGCTCCAACAGCCCATACATCTTGTGCCAGATGACCTTGTTATGTTGACATATGTCGCATGAGCGCACAGATCCTATGATCTGTTCATCCATCTTTGGCCAGTAGAAGTTCGCCCTAACCCTACCAATTGTCTTGTAGGTTCCGAAGTGTCCAGCCATGCGTGAATCATGTTCGGCCTCCATGATTATCCGTTTCAAGGCCTTGTCCTTGGGGATGTACCACCTGTTTTTATAACAGAGTAAATCCTTTATGATACTTAGACTTGTATCAACATTCTTCTCGCCCTTGAGCCCCGACTTGAACATATCCAACTAGCGTTGGTCTTGGTCGACTGGTTTGAGTAGAGCTGTCCTAAGTGCGGACTGCAGCCGAAACCCTTGGCAGGACTGCAACACTTGTGGTTGCAAGATGTCCCACTTCTGACCAACATACTGATGCGGACGGAAAAAAGTGTAAGGATCAGAATTACTCCCCCCTTCAGGGCGGTTATCCCTATGCCTAAACAATGCATTGGCCTTTTCATTTAGCCCTCACTCGGGGTAAACAAGCTTGAAATTGAACGATTGTAGCAATTCAGCCCAGCGGTGCTGTCTTCTGTTGAGAATCTTGGTAGTATTAAAGTACTCCAAGTTCTTATGATCAGTATAAACAGTTATCTGTTCTTCTACGAATCTCAACATGTATTCACATTCGCGAAATGCAGCAACTATAGCTGTTATTTCCTTATCGTGAACATCATAGTTTACTTCAGCGGGACGAACATTCGGCTATGAAAGGCTACTGGGTGCCATCGCTCATCTTCACATAGCTGCGATAGAACAGCTCCCAGGGTAAAGTCACTAGCATCGGTTTCCAACTTCGTTGGACGAGTTTCATCAAAGTGAGTCAATATTGGACCTGTTGTGAAAGCTCTCTTGAGCTCATCAAATGCCGCTTGGCAAGCATTAGTCCAATTCCACTTAATGCCCTTCTTTGTTCGGTCAGTTAAAGGTTTTGCTATCTTACTAAATGCCTTAATAAAGCGACAGTAAAAATTGGCAAAGCCCATAAAGCTTTGCACATCAACGACCTTTTGTGGTGGTAACCACGCCGTAATTTCCTCAACCTTCTTGCTTGTCATTGATATTCCATGGTCAGAGATCTTGTATCCAAGGAATTCTACTTCTCACACATGGAAGGTTGACTTTTTTATGCTGACACATAGGCCTGCCTTCCGCAGCCTGTCCATTACTTTCCTTATCATAGCAAGATGTTCTTCTATGGTCTCAGAATAGATTAGGATGTCATCCATATAGGCGATAAGCCCTACATCCACCAGGTCACGGAACACATTATTGATCATTCCTTGGAAAGTTGATGGTGCGTTACAAAGTCCAAAAGGCATGACAGTATATTCGTATAAGCCATACCTACTCTTAAAAGCCGTCTTCCATTCTTCTCCTTCCACCATGCGGATCAGGTAATCGCCATTCTTCAGGTCCAGTTTGCTGAACACAGTGGCTTTCCCGAGCCTACTACGTAGCTCGTGCATCAAGGGTAATGGATACTTATTCTTAATAGTAATCTTATTTAACACTCGGTAATCAACACAAAACCGAAGTGTGCCATCAGGCTTCGGTACAAACAGGATGGGAGCACCTATCGGAAAGGATGATCTCCGGATCTTGCCGGACTGTTCCATCACGTTGATATACTCCTTTAACACCTGTAGCTCCCGAACAGTGAGCCGGTATATGGGGTTTTTGGGCAAGTCAGAGCCAGGGACCAAGTCAATGCGGTGGTCATACTCGGTATGCTTTGGCAAGACATTGATCTTTTCTTCGCTGAATATATCAGCGTAATCCTAGTTTTCTGGCAGCAGCTTGAGACTTATCTCTTCTCCATCTTCACCAGTCCTAAGGCGCATCCCACACATAAACATGTTGTTGGGATCCTCGGCCAAGAGTTCCTCGCAGGTAATAAACTCTATGCGACTCTTGCTTCAGAGACAATTGGTCTTACAATAGTCTGAACGCCACTTTAGACTTCCCCTTTCCCAGTTAATATCTGGGTTGTGGTCCTTTAACCACGCCATGGGCAGGTAACCATCCAGGTGTCCTGAAGGCAGATCAGCAAGCTCAAATCTCATCTTATTGGTATGGTCTCCTATGGACATATCAACTGGCTTTGTATAGTGGAGACCTGAGCCAGGGATGTGATTCCGGCTTGGATCAGAAATAGGTGTCGGAGTTTCCCGACGTATACATGGTAGCTGGGCATTGCTAACCCAAGCACTACTTAATACTGCGCCTGTAGCGCCACTATCCAACAATACAAGAGCGTCCTCGCTCTGTTTCTTTCCCTTGTGGCTCCATTCGAGCCTTACATTCACATGTACAGACCTAGTGTGTGGCGGAGGGCCAGCAAGTCACAACCGCTTAGCGGATCTTTCGTAGCTCAACATTGTTGGTTAGTATCAGGTATGTGGTGGTGTTTTCTAGGGATTACTGCTGAATATCTCTTGCCTTCCGACACAAGAGCGGCCACAGCGGGTCGTGAGTAGTTATCAAATGGGTACAATTACCGGGTTTCAAAATAGCTTGAGGGTTTACTATCACGACACCATGATTTCGGTTCCTTAACCCTCCTCAGGTAAACTTGCAGAATAACTTAAATTGCTAAGCCAAGTCCAGCCTGACGAAATCAAAACGATAACTCTCATAACTTGAAACCTAAGCCCACCACCATTTCCTTCCTTATGAAAATAAAGCAAACTTTCGCAAAATTAGATAAGAAGTGAAATCAACATAAACAGCAAAGAAAGAGCCGTAACCATCTCCAAAACCTCCGAAAGAAAACCAACCCACCTGATTATTTCTGTAGTCCATGTTGGTTTCAGCTTGTAGGTTCTTTGAGGGAGAAACATAGGGTCCACATCTTCCATCTCCGTCCTTCATGCCATCTGGGCCTGGACCCGGAGTCAGTGCTTTTCTAAAACTAAAGGATAGAGGCGGGGACTTACCTAGTCCGACGCATCCGTATCCACTTCCAGTATTTGCCGAGCTGATCCGCGAATCTCTGCCTCTACTCTTTTAACAGCAGGTGGAGGAGCCTCAATGCGTCTTGCTTTCGGGATCGAAACACGGTCCTGGTGTCCTGCCTCATTACTGGTCCGCTTGCGATTAAGCTTGGCCGAGGCGACAACCGGAGTGGCGGCAGGACATTTGCGCCAGAAGTGATTGGGATCTCCACAGCATGAGCATTGGTTCAACCGTTTGCGCCGATCGATCCGAGTTTGCGCTATACCTTTATGCCCTTTTGCATGCTTGGATTCTCGCGGTCGGAAAGACCGTGCCGCTGGGTTGGTAGGTCTGGGATTACAAGGGCCCGAACCTTTTCTCTCCTTCCTCTGCTTCTTAGTGGAGGTATCCCTATCGTCGCTCTTGTCACGATGAGAGGAGTCTTTTGCTCTGACAACAGTACCGTTGAAAGAAGCAACATCTTCTAAGTGGTGACCTGTATTTCGCAGAAGGTTTAGGTAGTCAACATAGTCTTCGGGGTGTGGAGTCTTCATAGCCCATGCATTACGGAGATCAGTTGTCATCCCCACGCGAGCCGTATCCTTCACATAGTCCCCACCATATTCAACTCATTTGCCAGCCAGATTAGTTCATCCACGAACAGATCAATCTTTCCTGGCTGGATGGATAACACATTCCACGTTCGAAGAGCGCGATCTTGGTCCGAGTTCCCTCCAAAACTGTATACCAAACGCTTGCGAAAGCCTTCCCATGACCTAAGATCATTATTTGGGTCAAAAGGCCACTTGTCACGGATGGCTGCATCCTCATTGATATAGACATGGATGCTATGGTACCACCTTTTGGCTCGGGCACGAAGGAGGGGAATGACGAGGCTAATCTTATCCATGTCATCCTCGAGGGATTCTCTGAAATATTTTAGCTTAATTTCGACATCTTGTATGAAACGTTGGGTGTCCTTAGGGTCACCATCGAAAGGGTCTACTCCAAGGCGCTCAGGCTTTTTGGGCTTGTGAACGGATCCCTTGTTATTCCGTTGCCTCTTACGAAGCTTCAGAAGTCGCCTTAACCGTTTATCATACTTTGGCTTCCTTGCTTCATCCCAGTGGTGCTTACCACTACCAAGGATTTAGCGCGGATCGAAAGGTGGGGAGTCGGAGTTGTCACTATCGGAAGAGGGGTCGGATTCACACGTGTCTCCTCCACCAGCAACATTACCACCCGTTGGTGGAATTCTACCTCCATCTCCTCCGTTACCTTTGGTATTTCTTCCTCAGGTACACCTAGGCCTATCATACCCACTAAAGCTCGAACCTTCCTTACTATCTTCATCCATTCTATCAGAACGGGGTACTGACATAGTCGAAGATATAGGAGGTCGGCTGGTGGTACTCTGTCGGGATGGGAATCTCTTATTGAAATCCCAACAATCGTCCAACGCTATATGGGTTGATGCCTCACAATAGGGGCAATGGATCCTTTTCAACTTTGAAGGTCGTGGGTCAGGACTTGGGAGTAGTACAATAGGTTCAGCCTCGCTTCGTAGGCAAGGTACCCGATGAGTCCAAGTGAGTACACTTCCTTCTCCCTCGATCCTACAACCAGCAGAACAATAAGGCGTGGTGGACTCCGCTGCTGGCACCGGAAATCCGCTCCATCCAGCATTACCCGAGGGTTTTGCCGGAGCTGCGGGCACTTTTGCCGGAGCAAAGGCCGTTGGGTTGTGAGGTGTCACTGGCAAAGGAGTTGCCGCAGCGACATCAAAAGGACGTTCATCTTCTACTACAATCAGAGGGGTTCTTGGTTCGACTACCGGGAGGGCAGCCACCAGAGGATTGGTAGTAGGGGTTGCCGGTTGAGGTGAAACGTGACCAGAACCAGCGCCGGACCTCCTTTCTTTGCTAACCATTCGCCTCGCTCGCCCTTTTCCCCGACCACTAACACCGGATGGGGTTTGGCCTCTTGAACTGAGGGCTTCAGCGACGGCGGTTTCGAACGGGGACAGACGTGATGCGGTAAGTGCGAGATGCTGTTGTTGCTCCCTCAACTGCTGCTGTTGGGCATCTAGCCGCATTTGCTGTCGCATGTTTTGCGATGCCAGCTCGGTTAGAAAGGATTCGTATCTTTGATCAACCATATACTTTGCCAATTCGGCAGCATAGTGAACAGGGGGTGCTTGCACCCAAGGCAGCGGGGGAGCAGCTCTCATTACCACATCACCTCCGAGGCCAATGTCATAGTTGTCGCGTCGGGCATGTTCGAGGGCTGCTACTCTTCCCTGCAACATCTGCACCGAGATGGCTTGCTGACAGAACGCCTTCTGCTGAATCCGCATCCATTCATTCGCACTTTTGACAATTCCCTCTTGTAACATTAACTGTTTGTCTTCGACGAAATTCTCAAGCTGGCCTTGGGCCTCTTGGAATCGCTTGCCCACTTCCTTCAGAAGATAGGGCTCGAATATATCGTGGACGAGGGACTGAAACGTGACGTTGTTCCTATTCTGTTGTGGCACTCTCTGCCTCAGAGTGTTATCTCGGGTCAGGGAAGCCAAGAGACCACACGGGTCCTCGATCACCATCCCCACTAACTCTGCTTGAATAGGAGTGGGTTAGTATTCCAACAAACCTGCCACCGGTGTCCATCCCAATCCCATCAAGTCTGCACGAGCATTGAACATGGAGAGGTCTTGGAACACCTGCGTAGCGGTTTGATTGGAACCGGAACGGCGCATAGCCACTGAGGTATAAATTGTTCTTTTCACCCGATGCTTCTTGTACCAGACAAGCGACTGGTATTCAAACAATGTCAACAGTAGGCTTCTGCGATCAACAATTCTCAGAAGAGAGTTAAGAGAGTGCGCTGAACAATATACTGTAACGGGGGCACTCTGTAGGAAGACGGATCCTAAGATTGCGACCGCACCGAAGACTCAAAGTAGAAGTAAGGATCAAAATAAAGATAAAGATAATTCAAAGTAGAATCACCGGTAAAACTTAATATCGTTAAGCCTGAAAGCTTCACTCAATAAGTTCTCTCGAGGATCGTTGGTTATCAGAATAGGCTGTCTCTCGCTTTTGGTTAAGTAGAAGAATGTAAAGCAAGAGGACACCTGTCAACCATTCTGACCTTTCGCGAGCACCCTGCTCATCTCAGGGCTGTGCAACTCACCTGCCTAGAGTGAGGTAACACTCGGAGGTAGTCGGACCGCTCGGATATTAACTATCTCCACAAATAGGAAGTGCTTCCTGTGATGTCTCTCCAACTACATCTGCATGAGTGAAAACTCTTTCCTAGGGGTGGCATATCAGTGACCGACCGACATGCCCACTGTAGAGATAATATCCATTGGGACTCACTGGCCCAGCGGTGGTTTCCTCTATACAAGCTATGCAGTCCATCGGCAAATCTCCTTGGCTATACTAGGCTTCTAAACCTGACTGCATGCTCCCTCGATAAGAAATATCCGGCTGCTTGACTGCATGGGCGCTACCCACAGTCAACCATGCGAGACCTTGTTAAATCGTGACAAGACTCACACCTCTAGAGTCCACTAATAACCCATGGTAATGCTAGAGTTCACGGGGTAGCACGGGACTGCCTTTGGGGTGGTGGTCCTGGAAGCCTTGGAGCTTCCCCGGTCAGACCCAAGCCCTCTACTGTTAACCATACAACTACCCAGAGGTCAAGGTATGCCCGTAGGTGGTTCCCAGGTGTTATCCAGGTGGCGCCCCAGGAGGCGGTCACCCTCACACCGCTTATATATCCCGCGAACAGCTTCTGGTCGGTTGGACGGCCACAACTCATACGCTGTTGTGGGTGCGTTCCTATGGATCTTACTTTACTAGGAAGCACAAAACTATACAGCCGTACGGTGCTGTCGCGCCGTACCAACCCTCGGGCCGCAGGGGGGTGTTAGGAATATCGCCTGAAGGTTACAGGAGGTCCGGACCACTCCTGCTCCGTCAGTAGTCCGTTTCGTTCCATACTAAGCGGCCCTTGGAACATCTAAGAGCCCCACTATTGTGGGATAACTTCCCCCTATGTCCGCAGAGGCCTTTGTCGGTGAAGGCAGGGTAACTGGGGTCCCAAGGTAGGGTAATCATGTTTCTAAGGTTGGGTAACTTTACCCTTCGATGCCTTTATTTCCTTTGGGAGTCCACGCGACCATATATAATATTGCCCAGACGACGCGTGCAACGTTTATTATGGGTACTTGGCTTTATGCGATCATACCCTCCGAAGGTTACCCTGCCTAGTAGGGTAACTTTGGCCTACCCAGGTTACCCTGTCTAACCCTATGTCATCAACTCACTTTGTAGACACTTGTACCAACTCATATCTACCGGTAGTATACTAAGTATACTGGCCTATCCTTAATATGGTTACCACTTGGTATACCATACGGGCTTCAGTCTAGTCCACTGTAGCTACCTATCTGTAGAGTTGTTACACCAATGCTCACGCTGCGGAGATCCGAACCACCTCTAGCCCTGATGTCCTGCTGCCACTCCGGTTGTCGCCTGGGCCAAGCTTAATCGTACGCGGACCGTTAATGAGGCAGGACACCAGGACTGTGCTTCGATTCCGAAAGCAAGACGCATTAAGGCTCCTCCAGCTGCTATTAAATGAGCAGAGACAGAGCTTCGCGGATCGGCTCCGTAAATACTCGTAGTGGAGACGGATGCGTCGGACTAGGTAAGTGCCCGCCTCTATCCTTTCAGTTTTAGAAAGGCACTGACCCCGTGTCCAAGCCCAGATGGCATGAAGGACAGAGATGGAAGATGTTGACAGTATGTTCCTCCCTCAAAGAACCTACAAGCTGAAACCAACATCGGTTACAGAAAGGACCCCGTGGATTGGTTTTCTATCGCAGGTTTTGGAGATGGTTATGGCTCTTTCTTTAGTGTTTATGTTGATTTCGTTTCTAATCCCATTTTGCAAAACTTTGCTTTATTTTCATAAGGAAGGAAATGGTGTTGGGCTCAGGTTTCAAGTTCTAATGATTATCGTTTGATTTCGTCAGGCTGGACTTGGTATACTAATTGAAGTTATTCTCCAAGTTTATATGCGGAGGGTTATGGACTCGAAATCATCCTGGTGTGATAGTAAACCCCCAAGCTGTTTGAAACCCCGTAATTGTACCCATTTGACAACTACTCACGACCCGCTGTGTCCGTTCTTGTGTCGGAAGGCAATAGATACTGAGCAGTAATCCCTAGAAAACACAACCACATACCTGATACTAACCAACAATGTTTAGCGACGAGAGGCCCGCTAAGCGCTGGCGGCTTGCAGGCCCCCCGCAACACATGAGGTCTATATATGTGAATATAAGGTTCAAATGGAGCCACAATGGGAAGACACAGAGCCATGAGGCGCTTTTCTTGTTGGATAGTGGCGCTACGGGCGCACTAATTGGTCGCGCTTGGGTTACCAATGCCCAGCTACGATGTATATGTCGGGAGACTCCGACACCTATTTCTGATGCAAGCGGGAATCACATCCCTGGCTCAGGTCTCCACTATACACAGACAGTTGATATGTCAATAGGAGACCATACCAATAAGATGAGATTTGAGCTTGCTGATATGCCTCCAGGACACCGGGACGGTTAGCTGCCGATGGAGTGGTTGAAGGACCACAACCCAGATATCAACTGGGAAAGAGGAAGTCTGAAGTGGCGCTCAGACTATTGTAAGACCCACTGTCTCCGAGGCAAGAGTCGCATAGAGTTTATTACCTGCGAAGAACTATTAGCCGAGGATCCCAACAACATGTTTGTATGTGGGATGCGCCTTTGGACTGGCGAAGATGGAGAAGACATAAGTCTTAAGCAGCTGCCAGAATACCAGGATTAGGCAGACATATTCAGCGAAGAAAATATCAATGTGTTGCCAAAGCATACCGAGTATGACCACCGCATTGACTTGGTCCCGGGCTCGAACTTGCCAGAAACCACATATACGGGCTCACTGTCAGGGAGCTACAGGTATTAAAGGAGTACATCAATCAGATGGAACAGTCCGGCAAGATCCGGAGGTCATCCTCTCCGATAGGTGCTCCCATCCTGTTTGTACCGAAGCCTGATGGAAGACTTTGATTATGTGTTGATTACCGTGGCTTAAATAAGATTACTATTAAGAATAAGTATCCTTTAGCGTTGATGATCGAGCTACGTAGTAGGCTTGGAAAAGTCACGGTGTTCACCAAAGTGGACGTGAAGAATGGATATTACCTAATCCCCATGGCGGAAGGAGAAGAATGGAAGACAGTTTTTAAAAGTCGGTATGTGTCACAAATGGTGACTAAGCAAGGCAGATTTCATAAGGTATGTTGGATATCACACTATGACGTCGCTTGAATCATAATTCTTACATGACTACGCACTCGCGAGTGATTGTTATATTATGATTGGTTGATTGTTTCATGACTCACGATTGTGACGTCATACAATGTAATGACTTTCGCACATGACTCATATTATGAGTCATGGGTTTCACGCATGTGACTTGTTCGAGCACATGATTTGGTTTATGAGTTTTGATTAGTTAACGGAATGTTGTGCCATGACTCATATGAGTCATCGATGGATTTCGCGCTATGACTCACTACGAGTCATAGACGTTTATGTTGCACGAGGTGATGAGTCGCCATGGTTAGGGTTGTGGGAAGATGCCTATATAAGGCGCTTGGTTCCAATCAAAAGATAGGACACGAACCGTCTCTCCTCCACCTCCGGCGATTGAAATCTCAACACCACAGGAAATCATCGTCACTTTCCCCCACCCACCTCTCTTCCCCCATCATGGCTCCTGCCTAGGGGTTGACGTTAAGCCAACTCCCCTCCTCTTCTGAGGCACGCACGCCTCCCCTCCTTTAGGGTTCTTGTTCCTGATCTTTGTTGACACCCGCTCATGAAGTTCGGTTCTCCCCCTTACCCCGCACTTGCTTTGCACCTCGCTTAGCATTTTGCACGGTCGGAAAGCTTCTCGCTTCGTGCACGGTCGGCGATATGGCGTCCGGACTCTCGGTCGAAGTAGGGCTTCGGTTCTGCTGGGCTTGTACCTCTGATGGGGAAAGCTTCGGTTAGTAACATCACGGTCCCGCTCGGTTTCGCTGTCGTCCCCAAAGCCCTTGCTATGGCCCGTTAGTCGGTTGTGGCTAGCCCGTTCGCGATCCTTCCTCTACCCCCCTCCCGGTTCTGTCCGCTGGCACCGTACTGCCCCTTAAGCTGGCACCTTACTGCTAAACTCCTCCCCCGGCTGGCACCCTACTGCTCCCCCCCCTCTGGCTGGCACCCTACTGCTACTCACCGGCTGGCACCCTACTGCTCACCTTCCTGGCTGGCATCCCCTCTGCCCGGTGGCTCCGCTCGCCTTCTACCCTTCCGATCGGTTGGCCCCTCCTCGGTTACGCCTAGTCGTGGTATAGCACTGCCTCCGTGGCTTTGTCCAACGCCTTGGATCGATGTAATGACCTGCCTGACCGTACAACATGGTTTCGGTGGGCCCTCTACTGGAGTTTTCCTATGTCGCCGATCAACAATCCTCTCCCCGCGGGCAGCGTTTCTGGCCGTTAGAGTCTGTTCTTTCGTTTTGGTGAGCCTGCGGAAGGGTTTGGGTCTCTCTACCTGTACGTTTCTATGTATTGTTTCCTTACGTGTCTAGGGTTTTTATCTTAGGCGCTAGGCGAGGGGGACTTTTCCTATGGATTCGGGGTGCTTGATTTTTCCCATGAAGAGCTGATGCGGGTCGTGGTTATTGTTTATAGGTTTTGTTTTTGCCATAGCTAGCGCTGCATGCAGTTTTTTGTACATTAAAACAATGAATACATGATTACACAAAAAAAACACACACACAATCAAAAGATAGGATCTTCACGCAACCATCTAAGTACCTTTCTATACTCAAGATATTGCAATACGATTACTCTTTACAAAACGCTCCTCCACTATGGGAGCTTACGTTCTAAGAACCTGGAGACTATTGTGATAGTCTCAACCGTCTGCTCGAACATAGGACTATTGTGATAGTTCTATCAAGCACCATAATCCACCCATCTTACTATCTGACGAGATAGTATCCTCCCACGGAACACTCAAGATCAGCAAGCCAGTTCCGTACTATCTGAAGAGATAGTATTTCCAAACGCCCTATTATCGAAATAGGAATATTTACTTTAGTAAACGACTATCGTGGCCTGTTGCATAACGACCTAACGATAGGATTGTTACATTTGGTTGCGTCACATCGTAACACGCAACGATAAAACGGGCTAACAATCTGTCGATCAGGAGATCGACCTCACCGAAACAGAAATCGACCAAGAGGGACTAGGAGAAGTATTAGCCGAGTCCGTTCAACACTCGCGAGCTGCAAGCTCCACAACTGATAGCTCAGAAGAAGGTTCTGACGCGGACGAAGCGGACGCAGTACCTACAAGAAGAAACACCATGGCATCCACATCTACAACTAATCGAGACACGAAGGGCAATGAAGGGGATCCGCCCTTACCAACCAACATCACGCCGGATCAAATACAGCAAATCATTGGAGCCCTAACCTGGGGATCTGGAAACACGAAGAAGCCTAAAATTAAGGAACCCAGCACATTTCACGGCAAACGAGACCAAATCAGAGGTTGGCTGGCCCAGCTGTCAGTCTACTTCAAAGGAGTGGGATGGGAATTCGAGTACAACAACGATAACATTGTCTACGCTCTTAGCCTTTTGAGAGGCCACACGTTGAAATGGGCTATGCCATACATCCAAAGATGACAGGATGTAACCTGGAGCAGTTGGGACGACTTTAAGAATGAATTGCAGGGACAGTTTGGCGAAATCGACGAGCAAGGAGCACCAAGAGCAAAACTCATGAGAATGGCTCAAGGATCGAAAGGAGCTACAGAATACTGGAACGAATATAGACTCATCGCGAGTCAGACCGGAATGGACGATGCAAGCCTGACCTACCACCTAATGAGGGGATTTAAAGCAGAACTCCAAGACGCATGGGGAATAGACGGATCGGACTCGCAAGACCCACAATTCGTGGCCAACTGGGCCATCAAAAAGGAGACAAAGATGGCAGCCATCAAACACATGCATCACGGGACAATTAGCAAAGAAAAGGCTCCACCTCCAGGAACCCCACGAAATCACAATGGGACCTTTCGACCCCAGAACGACAACCAGGGAGATCCAATGGAGTTGGATGCTACCCGAAGAAGGCCTGGGTTCAACATCTTGGCCAAAGAATACCAACGAAGGATGAGAAGCAATTTATGCCTCAAATGCGCTAAGCCGGGACATCGAGCGGTGGCATGCCGAAGCCAGGCCAACAGCAAAGAAGGAGCGACCTGGGAACCAAGGAACGACAACAAAAAACAATGGAGACCACAAGCCAAAGCCAGCGAAATAGAGGTCGCAAAAGAAGAAGAATCGGGAAACGACGAAAATCCCCACTAAGCAATGGTCTGAGGGACAGGACCAAACCAAAGCCCATTGAGATGAGGAACCTTTACGCGGCACTGAACAACAGAGAAGCATTGAACAACGAAAATGACCATATTATGGTCACGATACGACTACATGGCACAACAAGACAAATCACGATTAACGCGATGAGCGACGCGGGAGCAACTGAGGACTTTATCGACAATGGGTTCTGCAGCAAATACAAAATCAGAACAATACAAGCAAAGACGATACGTGAAGTTTACCTGGCGGACGGTCGACCCAGCGCTATGGGACCAATCACCCATACAGGGAAGGTAACTATGGACATCGGCAGCCATAGGACATTGGCAATTTTCCAAGTGGCAAAACTACCCAACAATGAGGTCATCCTTGGAATGCCATGGTTAAAGCAACACAGTCCCCGAATCAACTGGGGTCAAGGAAAGATCGCCTTTGAAAGCGAAAGGTGTACGACATGGTCTTTAAAGGAATCACCCGCAGTATACGCAATACCAGAAGATGAAGCACGAGAAGAGAACTTGAAAGTCGAGTTCGGCGTCGCTCAAAGCAAGAAAGATCAGGGAGCCAAGGTTAAGAAACTTGACCCGCAAGCAAAGATACCGACTCGCCGATCAGCACAACAGGCAGGACATAACCTGTACGCAAACAAAAGCAAGTCGATACGGGCCCCAGGACAAGAAGTTGTCCGAACCGCAATATCAATCATACCACCAAGAGGAACCTATTGCAGGATAGCGCCAAAAAGCGGCATGGCAGTTAAACATCGGATTGCTGTCAATGCATGCGTGATCGACTCCGACTAGACTGGGGAAATCAAAGTGGTACTAGCCAACATGGGCAACAAAGACTATCAAGTCAAAAACGGAGATCGGATAGCACAACACATCACGGAAAAAATAGGCGAAAGCGATTGTTATGAGGTCAGAACGCTCGAAGAAACAAAAAGGGGACAACAAGGATTTGGAAGCACAAGAACTTCCAAGCCACAGATTTGCGAAATCAGTGCCAGAGCCTTCGGAAAGTTTTACCGAAGACTGGACACGACTACCGGTATCCTCAAGTATAGCAAAAAAGAAGGACGCATAAGCCTAGAATCAGTCAAAATTAGCACTGAGCTAGCCATCAAAAGCGGGAAATATCAAAAGCAACGAAAACTCGAAGAGATGGTGCCGCAAGAATATCATGAATACTTAGATGTATTCGAAGAAGGAGAAAAAACTAGGCTACCACCTCACCGAACGGGGGTGGACCTGGAAATCAAACTCGAAGAAGGAGAGGGACTCCCGATCAAGAAGATATACGCACTTTCCCAGGACGAACTAAAGGAACTTTGGAGCTATATCAAACAAAACGAGGAGAGAGGATGGATAAGAGAAACCTACTCTGACGGAGGATCTCCCATCATGTTTGTCAAGAAAAAGGATGGAAAACTTCCACTATGTGTCGACTATCCGGCACTCAATCATGTTACCAAAAAGGACAGATACCCTGCACCGCTCATAGGGGAAGCCTTGGACAGGCTACAAACGGCAAAATACTACACAAAACTGGACATAAAGGACGCATACCACAAGGTCAGAATAAAAGAAGGAGACGAATGGAAAACGACATTTACCACGAAATACGGCACTTACCAATACTTGGTAATGCCTTTTGGGCTAACCAATGCACCGGCAGCATTCCAAAGATGGATCAACAGAACCTTGCAATCATATATCAACACATGCTGCATAGTGTACCTGGACGATGTCCTAATATACTCGGACAACCTGGAACAACACCAAAAAGACGTGGCTGCCATCATCCGTGCCATCCGGCAACAAGGAATGAAACTCAAACCATCGAAATGCGAATTTCACCAAAGAGAAACAGAATACCTAGGATTCATCATCAACAACGAAGGAGTCAAAGTCGGCCCTATCAAAACAGCAGCCATATGGGATTGGAAAGCACCTACCAACAAAAGGGAATTCAGGAATTCATGGAATTTTGCAACTATTACCGACGCTTTATAAACGGATTCAGCAGAACAGCCAAACCAGTATACAATCAACCCAAGGAAGATGTCATCTGGGAATGGGGAAACAAAGAACAAACCGCCTTTGACGAGCTAAGACAGAAGTTATGATGAACCCCGTATTGACATAGTTCAAAGCAGGAAGACCACTGCTTGTCGAAACCGACGCCTCACAATATGTCTGCTCAGACATCTTGTCCCAACAGGACGAAGACGCACAATGGACACCAATAGCATACCGATCAAAGACCATGAAACCGGCCGAATGCAACTACGACGCACACGACAAAGAACTGTTAGCAATAGTTCAAGCGCTCAAGAAATGGAGGCGATACCTTAAAGAAAGCGGACAACACTACAGAGTCTTAACCGACCACCAGAACTTGATAAGATTTACGACCACTAAGGAGTTAACCGGGCGGCAAATCCGATGGAGTGAAGTTTTGAGCGGCTTCGACTTCAAAATCGAATATCGACCAGGAAAAGAAGGAGGCACGCCAGATGCCTTAACTTGTTGAAAAGCAGACATGCCACAGGAAGGAGATGAACGACTTACATAGAAAGAAAGGATTCTCCTACCAAAAGAGAAATACTTCGACACCAGCATCCAGGAAATGGAAACAATGAGACTTGAAGAAACAAGGTACGAAGAACTTGGCAACGAAACGGCCCAAAACGAAGAAACTCAAGCGATAAGGAAAGCTTTGGAACAAAGAGACAAGGAAATGAAGGGAGTGGCCTTAGGACTATGCCAATGGAAGGACGAATACCTATGGCACCAAGGAAAGATTTGGGTTCCTAACAAAGAGGGAATTCAGACCAACCTTATACGACAACACCACGATATTCTGCAAACGGTACACGGAGGAACGGCAAAAACAACGGAGCTCCTACAACGGAAATACTATTCGCCTCATATGCGCAACACGATAAAACAATACGTCATGAATTGCGACATTTGCCAAAGAACGAAGGTGCTACGACATGCACCTTATGGCCTGAAGAAGCCAACTGAAGCCCCAGATCGACTGTGGAAATCGATATCCATGGACTTCATCAGTGACTTACCGAAATCAAAAGGAGATGACGCAATGTTGATCGTCATTGATCGACTCACAAAAATGGCTCATTTCCTACCATGCACGAAGGAAATGGATGCACGGCAATTTTCGGAACTTTTCATGAGGGAAATATTTCGATTGCATGGGCTGCCTAAAGAGCTCATAACAGATCGAGGATCCATATTTACTTCCGATCCATGGAAAGAAACAACAAAGCAACTAGGAATAGAACGAAGATTGAGCCCAGCATTTCAGCCTCAAACGGACAGACAAACGGAACGGACAAATTCCACTTTGGAACAATATCTCCGAGCCTACGTCAATTATCAACAAGACAACTGGAAGGAGCTCCTACCAATGGCAGAATTCGCATACAACAATGGATATCAAGAAAGCATTAAGCGCAGACCTTTCTTTGCAAACTACGGAGTCAACCCCGAATATCAGACCATCGGGCACCTAATGCAAGGAAGAATCACACCACCGGAAGACATGAGTCAATTACACGACACCCTGCAGGCGGAAATGACGGAAGCGCAACTCAGACATAAGGAATACTACGATGCAGAAAGAAAGCCCGATCCGAATTTACAATCAGGAGATATGGGCTCGTTATTGCCAAGAAAGATTCGAACGACAAGGCCATGCAAGCAACAGGACTACAAGAAAATCGGGCCCTTCCAAATCTTGGCAAAAATAGGAGAAAGTGCTTATAAGCTCGATCTTCCACCCTCGATGAGGATCCACAATACATTCCACATCTCTCTTCTTGAACTTTATCACGACGATAAGTTTTCTTCTCAACGAACACAACCATCACTTCCAATTATCATCGAAGGAGAACCGGAGTACGAACTCGAACAAATCATCGATTTTCGACTACACTACGGAAAACTACAATACCGGGCCAAGTGGACCGGTTATCCTCCTGAACACGACAAAGTCTGATACCCCTACGAAGACTTCGAAAATGCAGGCATCGCAAGACAACAATTCCACCAAAAGTACCCCAGGAAGCCCTCTGTCGATCAAAATCGAGGAACAAGAAAACAGAGAGACTTGGGTCTCCATAACAGCAACACCGCAACTCCCACCACCACCACCACCTCCATCAATGACGACACCAAGACCTCCGACACCGAAGACCGCCCAAGAAGGGTGGAGAACGGCTGTGGGACTGCCCACGAGCCCCCCATACCTAGCCCTACAAGAGTGGGAAGCAGCAGAAAAGAAGGAAGGAGGTGGAAGGGAGCACAATGTGCTGTCATGGACGGCATGCTACGACGACGGGTGCCAAGTGCACTACAGGGACACGGAAGCGTCGGGGTGGTTTCCTCAAGACCAATCTCGGTCTATGCCATCAGTACCGGTATCGCACCGGAAGAAAAAACAACAGAGGAAAGGCCATGGGCAGAGCGTGACATCGTACGAATGCTACGACGACAAGTGCTTCGTGCATGTGCAAGAGAAGATCAAAGCGGGATATTATCCCCAGGAAAACGGAGACAAGAAACCCCTCTCAAAATGGTAGCGGAGACACCCCGAGCCGGAACAACGAAGGAAGTTCGCTGCCGTGAGGACATGGCAGGAGAGGGAGGGGAGCAAAGAAACTCAACCAGATGTCGGAGCCCGACAGAGGCAAATCCAGGAACTGTTAGACGAAAAGCAACAAACACCGGAAAGGGACGAAAAAACCCGACAGGAGTTAGCCAACTACCAGACCACGATAGGACAAATGCGCGAAGATATCCAAGGACTTCGCAGAACAGTCGCGGGAGCTGGTTTCAGCATAGCAAGGTTGAGGAACGAGATGGACGCAAAAAAAAACGAGCAAACGAGAAGCTCGAACACAGGAACCACAGGCTCCGAAAGGAGCTCAGAAGAGCTGGGCCGAGGTTGGTAGATCTGGGAGTGTAGCATCGTGGGACCGATGCTAGGGGGAGACAGGAGCTAATTGCACAAATCGTGACTAAGCAAGGCAGATTTCATAACGTATGTTGGATTTCACACTATGACGTCGCTTGACTCATAGTTCTTAGATGACTACGCACTCGCGAGTCATTGTTATATTATGATTGGTTGATTGTTTCATGACTCACGATTGTGACGTCATACAATGTAATGACTTTCGCACAAGACTCATATTATGAGTCATGGGTTTCACGCATGTGACTTGTTCGAGCACATGATTTGGTTTATGAGTTTTGATTGGTTAATGGAATGTTGGGCGATGACTCATATGACTCATCGATGGATTTCGCGCCATGACTCACTACAAGTCATAGAGGTTTATGTGGCGCGAGGTGATAAGTTACCAGGGTTAGGGTTGTGGGAAGATGCCTATATAAGGCGCTTGGTTCCAACTAAGGGATAGGACACGAACCATCTCTCCTCCACACGAACCATCTCTCCTCCACCTCCGGCGATTGAAATCTCAACACCACGGGAAATCATCGTCACCCTCCCCCACCCACCTCTCTTCCCCCATCATGGCTACTGCCTAGGGGTTGACGTTAAGCCAT
>Ga0307513_10003982_pt1 | contig 19828 bp, 38 predicted proteins | sample 15_EM_MG_FD_202174 | JGI IMG/M metagenome (GOLD analysis project Ga0307513, IMG submission 202174) | Populus trichocarpa ectomycorrhiza microbial communities from riparian zone in the Pacific Northwest, United States - 15_EM | ecosystem: Host-associated > Plants > Roots > Unclassified | place...
ACACCAAAGAACAGGAGGAAAAACAAAACCATGCAACTCAATTGAAGGAAGAAACAGCCTCGGTCGGACATCGGGAAAAGCTCGGATCAACTCGAGGACGGGGACCATCGTTTAGGAGCTATCCATCGTCGTCCAAGAGGTCACCTCGCTGTACCCCGTGTCCTACCCGCCCCAAAGAATCCAAATTGAGAAAACAAGGCCGTGGACTTACCTGGTCAGCAACGCAGCAGGCCTGAGACAGCGAGGTTATGGTGGAGGGGAGAGGAAGAGCGAGCTCCGTCTCGGCTAAGTAGTCGCGTTTCCGGGCGGAACGAGAATGCTTCCGTGATGCGATCAACGGGATCACTTAGAAGTTGGTCTTCTTTGTCAATCGACGCGCGTCTTTTGCGGCGAGCTGACTCGGACCGCTCTGGCTCCGATCTCCGACTTCCGACGCTTGCATTCGGATCACACCGTGCTGCGGCGTTCGGCAATCACCGAGCATTTTCGAAGCCAGACTATGTGCATCTCGGGCCGGGTGATGTGAGAACCGGCATGCTATGACCTCATAATATTTTAATCGCTCATCGGTTCGACCTAAAGGCCCTTTCCCTTCTCGAGGCCTCGAAAAGATAAATCCTACCATCGTAACCATTGTGCGGGTTCTACAAACGGTGCTAATTCTACGCCTATATGGTCAATTCCTGTGGATTTTGTTCGCCAAGTGGTATAGGACCACCTCACGGTCGAGCCGGATCTGCTCGAGCCGGGCTACGAAGTCCAAGTCCAGCTTGACCCCTGGCGGCACCTCGAGATCGGAGGTAACCGACGGTGGCTGAATCGCCTCGTGCTCTGAGGGTGAATCCTCGGGCGTCACAGGCCGCTGTTTCTGCTGACAAGTCAGATAGCGAGTCAACCCATGCCCGAGGTTCTACTTACCTTGTTCACCTTCTTGATGACCGGGAGTTCCACCCACATGTCGGCCACGCTGGTGGATGCCGAGCGAGCTGCCTTTGGGTCCTGCTTCCGCTTTAGGTTCAAGTGAGGCAGGTGTCAGTGAGATCAGGAACTGCAGACAAAATGCATACGCTCACCGGAATCTTGGCCGTCTGACTCAAGGCCTGGCCCCCTATTACAGGTTTTTCGACCTTCCGTCGCTTGGATGCACCTTCCTGAGTGCCCACCTCCTTGTCCTGATGGGGGGAAAGTTGGGATCTTCCTTATAATGGCGGAAAATAATTCACTCACCTGTTTGCTGGACGAACCGCCACCAGCCCGCCAGGATGAGACAGATGGGAGTTGCCCATCTCCATCGGAGCCTCGAGTGGTGGACTCCTCTCTCCCCGGAGACTGGAAAATCGTTTCGACGTCAACAACAAAGACTCGCGGATCAACAGACTCACCGCTGCTATCTCCTTACGAGATCTCTTGTTGCTGATCTCTTTAGGTGGGCCCACCACCTTCTTCTTTGGTTGTGGGCGCAGACCTTGTCGTCGGGGACCCTCGTCCTGAGATCACACGTTGCCGTAAGAGGTTCTTTCCCAACGAAGAGGCAAACGCAAAACGCATACCACGGCCATCGGAGTATCCTCGAGATCCCCAGTGAGATCGATAGACATCGGCGTATCGACAGGTTTGAGGAAGTCATTCAGCTTGTTGCAATTCACGTTCATGAGGATGCTGAGGCCGGTTGCCTGCATCTGTAAAATCGAACTTGGTGTACGATCATGAGGTGGAAGAAAATAGATGGAACGTACGTGTACGTTGGCCAAGAACCCCCCGCTGACGCTCCCGCCGTGCTCGATCTTGAACACGCAGTACCGCAGTCGGGTCGAAGTCCCCTTGTTGACAGCAGTCGCGGCCTCGAACCATTTCTTTACTTCACCATCACACAGCATCGATCTCGGAACCTCGACCGTCACCATGGCGTCCTTGATGAGGGGGTACTTTTTCGCCAGGACGTCGAAGAGGTCGTCGAGGGTCCCTGTCGATTTGTTTATGAACTTTTTCAATATGACATAGGTCTTCTGCATAATCGTTATACAAGGACGACGTTCAAGGCGAGGGGGATGTGCTCACCGTAACGTCTACGAAATCCTTCTCGAACATTGACGGCTGGCTCGCCATCATCGCAAGGAACAGCACTTGGGTCCGGAAGTCTCGTTCGAGACCAGCGATGTCTTCGAACCATTTGTTGAGCGTCTGATCTTGCTCGATTTTTTCTGGCCAAGAGAGCATGTTGCGAATTGTGGTTGTGGTGGCTAAAAAGGAGCTGCGTAAAAAATGTGTTCGATGGAACCGCATGTCGATCACAGAGCCCAAACACGTGGCCCCCTCGTTCGCCTCGTGAGCCTAACGCACGATTCAAGAAACACCAGTGACGTTTGTTTGGGCCAGGTACGTACTTGACCCGTATCCCCCTGCAAATTCCGTCCAATGCCGGGAAGCAAGAGCTCTTCGAGATGTACAACGTCGTCTCGATGCACCAGTTTGCCCCGAGGCTGACACACCGGGTCATAGCTGGCAGGATTTCAGAGAGGTCGCCTCTATCGAACCCCAAAAAAACGCTAGACGACAAATTAGAGATCAAACGTTTGAGGGTGAATATTTCCGAGTTGGTTGGGGCTGTCTATATGCGATCACCGTTCTGCGTAGTTTTTCCTGCTGTTGTGCACGAGTCGCCCCTCAAAACGTAACATCGTGCGTGTCGAACACGCAAACGTAACCACGCTCGAGACCCGTTGCGAGAGGAGGTCACGTGCCGGGTCAAACAAGTACAACTTGATCCGGTCTCTCCGGTTTCTCGACTTGCCAGATCTTTGATCGAGGACCCAACTCCGTCTACCACCGCCAATCTACCCAACGTCGTCGATGACAAGTAACAACAAACCGTGGTTGTCGAATGCGTTCGAGCAGGTCGACATATGGGGGCAGAGACAGATTGGGCCACGGAAGGCCAGTCTTGTCACGGTCGGTGCGGTGGGCATCACGTCTAATGTGTCGACGGCGATGGAAACCTCCATCCGGGGCGAGGAAGACCTCGCCACCGTCATATCTAGCCTTACAGGCGTCTCGGTATGTACCTTAAACCCTTCGCGTTTGCCGCCAGGTTAACGTCGGCACTTTCACTCAAGGAAATCTACCTCAAAATTTTGACAAAGCATGGGTGGAGCAGGAACGCCTGGATCGAATGCCTGATTCACCGGGCCCGCATCGAGATTCCGAAATTTGTTGTCTCTCCGCGTAAGTCCTCGAACCCTGAAGAAAACCCTCAAACTAACCGCCTCGATCGCAGCTCCGGAGATTTCAACAAAAGGCGTTATCAAGGACATCCACATGGAGATGCTCCATTATCAGGTGATGGCGAGGGAAAGGACCAACACATGCAAAGCAATAGTCGCCAAGGGAAAGGGGTCTTCTGGGGAAAGCAATAGGGGGCTGGCCAAGGTAGGCAAATCGACGAATTCTTCCTCTCGAGTTGACTCACACCATCCACAGAAATACCACGAGGAGGTTCTCCTCGAATACGGCCCAGGCAAGCTCAGTGATGACATGCTCAGCATCCTCGCTGGACTCTTGGCAAAAACCTGATTTCCACGAGTTGGCTCGCGTGCTGGAAACGGCGACCGCACAATAATTCGGAATGAGATTAATGTAAAAAGGATTTCAGGAGAGGCAAGGTCGACGTTGGGTTAAATAACGTTGTTATTCTCGAGGCCTAAAGCAAAAGATAGGGGTAGCGATTGTGGTCCGTGCCGCCAAAATGCTGCGCTCACACAGAGATTCGAACCTCGAGGCTCACGTTTCTGTAGTCATACAACAATCGAAGCCTCGAGGGCCCAGCCTTCAGATCGCTGTATACATGCAGTGTTCATCGAAAGGTCAAGGTCATCTGGCAGTCGCTTGGAAGGTGCAACTGTATAGCACGTTGGTTGGCGCGTTCACATCCTATACATACTCGTTGCTGACAGGGTACATCCTTCACAGACGTAACCGAGCCGAATTGTGAAAGTCGTTGGTCAAAACCTTGCAACCGGTCGAAGGTGGCAAAGAGTGCTCTGATCTCAATGAGTCGAACGTCAAACATGTTCAAGCCGTTTCTTGACGTGTGGAGGAGTCAATGACGCACGGGAGATTCAAGGCGGGCTCCAAGGACGAGCTTCGTAGGTTACATCTTACAACGCTCCTCTGAAGACCCGTTCTTCGAGAGAGTTGTGAAGGCTAATCCATCCAAGAGCGTTTATGGTTTCACTCTGAAGCTTCAAAAGCCAGGACACTTCAACCTCCGGATCATCGTAGCAGGCGTTTTACTCCTCGCGTGTACCTTGGAATTCCTCAGACCCCGTGACCTTTGCTGCTCTCTATTCGAGTCTGGATGTAGATTCTGTAGGACGTACATACAAAGAGGAGGTGACCGCCGGGGCGAACCAGCAAACTTTGCTTCGAGCACATCCAAGAGCCTGTCGACAGCCTCCGCCTGCTCCAATGACATCTGCACAAAAGCCCCATCCGTGACTCGAAGGAAGTTGGAAATTGATTCCTGATCCTCGGGCTTGTGCTCGATGATCCACGCACGACGCTCTGGCCAGCTATCATCCTCGTTGTTTTCGTCCTTGCTGTCCTTACTGCCTTTGGATCGGGGTTGACGTGAGGCTTTTGGCAATTGGGTAGCTCATGGTATATGTGGATCCTGATTTGGTTCATCTGCATGGGGAGATTTATCCCCCCCATTCACAGACCATGCCCCCATTGCGACGGTAGCCGCATATGGCAGAGAGTACTCTGATCTCGGCGAGTCGAACGTCGACCACGTCCAAGCCGTTTCTTGACATTTGGCACATGAGAAGTCCAAGGTGGGCTCCAAGGGCAAGCTTCGTAGGTTACATCTTACAACACTCCTCTGATGACCCGTTCTTTGAGAGGGTTGTGAAGGCTAATCCATCCAAGAGTGCTTACGGTTTCACTCTGGAGCGTTGAGAGCCAGGACACTTCAACCTTCCAGATCGTCGTAGTCATACAGCGATCCAAGGATTGCGAAACCTGAAGGTTGGATCGTTGTATGACTACAGCGATCCGAGGGTTAGGACTTGAGGTTAGGATCGTTGTAGTCGTACAACTACAGCAGTCCAAGGGTTGGGGCTGTGAAGGCCGGATCGCTGTAGTCATACAGCGATCCGAAGGTTGGGGACCTCAAGGGTCGGATCGTTGTAGTCATACAACGATCCGAGGGTTAGGAACCTCGAAGGTCGGATCGTCGTATGGCTACAGCAATCCGAGGGTGGGGAACCTTGAGCTTCAGGCTTAGATCGTTGTACGACTACAGCAATCCGAGGTCAGGATCTGAGGGTAGGATCGCCGTATGACTACAACGATCCGGGGGTTAGGAACCTTGAAGGTCTGATCGTTGTGTGACTACAGCGATCCAGGGGTTGGGCACTTCGAAGGTTGGATCGTTGTAGGATCGCTCTATGCCTGCAGCTGTCCTGGCTTTCGACGGTTCAGAGTGAAACCGTAAGTGCTCTTGGATGGATCAGCCTTCACGAACCTCTCAAATAACAGGTCTCTGGGAGGAGATTAGAGAAGCCACAGTGTTCTAAGATGTGACCTTCGAAGCTTGTCCTTGGGGCCCGCTTTGGATTTCTCGTGTGCCATTGACTCCTCTATGCATCAAGAAACGGCTTGGACCTGGTTGACGATCAGCTCGTCAAGATCAGAGTACTCTTTGCCACCTTCGACCGGCTACCGAGGTTTTGACCAACGGCTTCCGCAATTCGGCTCACCCTGTCAGCAACGAGGCTTAGGCATATGGGATGTGAACCCACCAACCAACGTCTTATACAGTTAGTCGTCCACCTTCCAAGTGACCGCCAGATGACCTTGACCCTTCGATGAACCTTGTACGACCACACCAATTTGAAGGCTGAGACCTCGTGGCTTTGATCGTCGTATGACTGCAGAGATTCAAGCCTCGAGGTTTGAATTTCTGTGCGACCGCATCATTTCAGCGGCACAGACCGCAATCGCTATCCCCTATCTTTTTTGCTTTAGGCCTCGAGAACGACAAAGTCGTTTAACCCAACGTCCATCTCGCCTCTTCTAAAATTCTTGCAGCATTAAACCTCATTTGGAGTTATTATGCGGCCGGTGTTTCCATCGCGTGAGCCAACCTGCATTGCCGAAAAAGGAGCCACCCGCGACTAGACCTTCCTATTTTGGAAGGTTTGCTCGTTCACCCTCTGAAGGGGGCAACCTGATCCGGTGACGTGCGTATCCCAGACAAGCTTGATGCTGCAAACCCTGTTGTAACCGCAGCCTTCAATGCATCTTCGAGCCGCCCTTTGACATCACCTTACGGCCTCGAGAGCTCAAAATGGACTCTGGCACGTGACGTCGAAGCAAACGATCGGTCGATGACGACATCTTTCGCACGTGTGCTGCGCTCGCGCTGAAAATGTAAGGTTTGACGGTAAACATCGCAGAAGTTTTCCGTCCGAGTTCGCAGAACTTCGAGGAACACGAACACCCTCCCATCATGGCCAACGCCAACGTCAAATTCGTCAATTCGCTCTACTTGAACGGAAAGTTCATATCTTCCCCCATCAGCGATTGGTTTGCCTCGGACGATCCGCCGGAAGATCTCGTCAAGGTCTATAATGACCTCGAGAGAGTCGCGCGGGAGATCGAAGATGGGTGCAAAAAGCCCATCGAGACGGTTGCTCACTTGGAAGGATGGTTTGGCCGGATTAGGGATGTCATGGTGAGTGCTCGTGGGGTTATCCTGCGTGGTACCGAGCAGCAGGGCTGACCTGCCACAGACACTCTACGGGCGCAAGAAGAACATGTACCAGGTCAAAGGCAATCCCACGGTGTGGGATGCCCTCAGATACTGCTTAACGTTGAGGAAATGGATGTTCGAGGTCCGTAAAAAAGTCCCTGCCCCCCAACTACCCCCCCACACCCACCCTCCTACAGCGGCCGTGCGAGAGGTGTTATAATTACACGGGGACGAACCAAGGGGAGTGCTTCCCCGTACCTACTCCCACCAAGAGCTCAGGCGGAGCAGCGAAATGCGTCATGTGTCGCGACAGGGGCGCGGTCTGTGCATGGGGGACGAATCTCCCCGTGCAGATGAACAAGATCAAGATCCGCATATACGACGAACTGCCCACTCGTCAACAACCTGACCCCAGCCTCCCAACCAAACGAACCAAGGGCGACAACCACGGCCGCAACGACGAAAACAACGAGGACGATAGCGACCAGAGCGTCATCCTCGTCGAACGCCAGCCCGAGGATCAGGAATCGATTTTTGACTTCCTCCGAGCGACGGATGAGGCTATGGCGCAGATGTTGTTGGAGCAGGAGGAGACCGTCAGCAGGCTCGTGGATGCGCTCGAAGCGACGTTTGCTGGTCCGCCCCTGTAGTCGGCTCTTCTTTGTATCTACGTCGTACAGAATCACCATCCAGCTTCGTCTCGAATAGAGAGCAGCAAAGGTCACGGGGTTCCCTTCATCCTCAAAGTAAAAATGTGATTGCATGCAGAGCAGAGCTCAAGACGTCGAGCATAGATGAGCTCGAGGACGGGCCCTCACCGCCCTTATCGATCGGGTCACTTATCACACGTACGCGTGACGTGTGACAAAGACAAAATCTCGTCGCCAAGTCCTCCAAAACTCTTGTCAATCTCCCACATACTAGCGATGACTTCCCAAACTTCCCTAACGCTGGCAATCCCGGTAAGATCTTCATCTCCGAGCCTGCCCTCTAAGCTTACGTCGACCCACAGACGCTTTCAGATGCGTCTCGAGCGGAGCTGTTCGAGATGTACGACGTTGTCGTGTCAAATCAAACTGCTGCGAGGCTCACGGTCCGTGCCGTCATGGATCGGATCTCTAACCGTATCGGTAAGTCGCTCCTCGCCATAATCAAACGAAGCTGTAAACGTTTGGTTCCAGCCCTGATGGAGCGCTTGAAGTTCAAACTTTCCAAATCGATTGACGACGTCGGGTCGCTCAGGGCGAGCATCGAGTTGGCGATGGCCGAGGTTTCGGAGATGAAGGGAGGCCTGATGTACATGCAATCGGAAGCGGTGAGTGATTGGCTGTTTCCCCCACCAACCAGTCAACTTATGGTTCCATAGCATAGGGCCGAGGAATGGTTGGACCGGAATGGCGTCCAGGAGTGTCGAACCGAACTCGAAGCGTTCAAAAAGGCCGTTGGGGAAAGGTCTCAGGCGATCCTCGACAGGGGGACTATGGAGGTTAGGACTGGACCCGCCGAACTCCCGCCAATGGATGGCCAAGAGGGCACAGCGGCGGGTTTCGGCATCGACCTCATCCTCGAGGTCTGCAAGACGTCGATCCCCGAGCTTCCGCAACAAGAGCAGGAGGTCATCGAGAGGATTGTTGGCTCGACGTCTGAGCTCTGCACATACCAAATACTTTCCGAACTTGATCGTGTTCGTAAATAGTTTTTTGTGTAAATCTGATTTTCCGAACCCCTTTGAAGCGGGATCCGATCGATGCGACTTTTGGTTGATCAAAGATCTCTCAAACCTTATCAACCGCCACCACCCTCAAAATGTCCACCCAGCTCTCCCAGCTCAAATACCACTCAGCACCCCCTCCCACATGCTGGATCAAGACCGCGACGACGCTCGCTGCCCAGGCTCGAGCCGCGAGGGTGTTGAAAGCCGTTGCATGCCTCCTCGAAAACAAAAGCTACCTCGAGCGCAACCTCGGAAGATACAAGGCGATGATCTCGGACATCAGGGTGAGTACAAAGTTTACATGCATACAAAGCAAAGGCGATTACCAAGAACCTCAGCGAGAGTATGCTCTCCTCGTGGAGGAGGGCGTAGACAGACAGCTGACCATCGAGCACCTCATCGGGCCAACCGAAGGCCACCACCTCCAACAGCTGGCGTTTAACCCGGATGGGTTCCGGAGCCTCGAGGGAGGGTCGGCTGAGGGGCAGGGCAAGAGGCAAGAGGCGGAGGTGTCATTTCGAAGGGCTGTGGCGGACAACGAGGACTTCGAGGAGCTGTATATGCAGCTGCAACATGCGCAGCGGCTCTGCAACGAGCTCCATGTTGCAGAGGGTCTCCTGAGAGAGAAGATTGGAAGGGGGGTCGATGGAGACGAGTAGATAGCTGTCAACATAGCGGCTGACTCGCCGGGCTGCCCGAAAATTTATTTTCCTTTTGCTTGAAGGCACTACGGTCCATTGGTTACGTACATGCCGACGCAAGAGCGCCAAACGCCTCACCAGCACCTCCCCCCAACTGCACCACAAACGCCCCTTCCAACCATGACCCCCGCCAACAAGATCGACGCCGCCTACAACGCAGAGGGAGGCCTCAAGGTCACTCCCATCGACGACTGGATCGGGGAGAAGAAGGTGACAAGAGCTCTTTCGGTAGTTCACGAAAGGATCGAGGGTGTCCTGCGCGATATCGAAAAACCGCGAACCCACTGGATAGCCGAGGACCTCCACGGATGGTATGTCGCGATTCAGGAGTGCCTGGTAAGTCGTTCATGAGCCATATTGTATTGAGCAGCAAGGCTCACTTCGAATTGAGACTCGACACGATGCACTCGTGAAGAAATATGGACTCAAAGACCACGAGATGAAAGGGCTCCTGCAGCACCTGATGTCGACAAAGGAGGCGATGTTCGAGGTGAGTCGACATCGGGATGAAACGTTCTCGACGGTAACCCTCTACAGAAACCGTGCAAGGTGTGCTACAAGTGCTCCGAGCGCAGCGCGCTTGGCGACTTGCGGGCGACCTGCAGCCCTGAGCCTCTCCCGAACAGTCCAGGCTCTAAGCCAAAATGCACAAACTGTCGTGGGAGGAGGGGGCGCTGTAACTGGGGGGACGACATCCCCAGGCAGATGAACACAATAAAGATATCGATATACGAGGGCCTGCCCGAAGAGGGCGGCCTTGCCGATGAAGACGACAACGACGCCAACGACAACGACAGCGACAACGACAGCGACTACAACGGAGCCGACTACGACGATAGTGAAACCGACCACACAGACGATGTCGACGGCTACGACCACAGCGACAGCGGTGGCGTTGAAGAACCAGCGCGCATGAGCCTCGGGGTTCCAGGTATGACCTCGAGGGAGGATCTCCTTCAAGCGACGAATAGGGCCTTGGCCCATATGTGTTTGGAGCAGGAGGAATGCGTCGATCGTCTTGTGGATAAGCTCGAGGAGCTCTTTTCGAGCGACTCTTTCACACAGTAGGATTTGTACACTCTAGAACACAAGACACGATGAATGTTTGCTTAGGAGTCGAAGGAGAAGTCAGGGAAGCTCAGAAATTCGCCCACATCTCCTCAGGTGGGCGACGTGCCTTCGATGACTTCAAGAGAGCCGATAATTCTTTGAGGATACCGGAAAGGATTCCCAATATGACGAGACGATGGTCCCAGGCGATCGAGGACGATCCCGCCTTTTATTATTCACTCCCCTCGAGCGGAGGAGAAGTTGATGTGAATCGATGTCTATAAAGTTTCGAATATGTTTCCAAGCGAGGATAGAGCCTGTCCCCGCGATAGCCAGTAGGTTACTCACCTGCGTGGACCACGATAAGGGGTTCTCCACCCCCTACCGATCTCGAGGGGGAGGGGGGGGTTGAGCCAGATTTCTCCGAGCTCGTCCTGAAGTTTGATCAGCGCTCCCCACAGGGTGCCATCTCGGGGGTTGGAGCCGGAAAATCATCATGCATTGTGTGGCCTGGGGCCACTTCTCAGATCGCGTACACAAATACAAAATTGTAATAAAGAAAACGATAAAATCAGGGACTCTCCGCCTCAAGGGCGGCTCCAACAATCTCGAGAACGATTATTGAACGAGCTCGAAGCGAAAGCTCGTTCAGGAGTTCCCTGATCCCACCGGACATCGTTCGCTCGAACGCCACCTGCCCAGCCTGTTGACCTGGGTAAAAATCATCCAGCTTGAGGCCGAATGTCTCCTCGAAGTCCCTTGCCTCAAGCAAGGGGACTCTGTCAAGCTGGTCGAGAGTTACAGCGTTCCCCAGCTTGGTGTGGAGCGATGGGTTGAAGGTTGGACCCTTGGTGGCTGTGGTGGTGGTTTCGGCGGATGAGGGGGAGACCCCGAACGGAGCCCCTCTCTCGGTGGTTCTGAAGCTCTCGACCCACTGCTTGATGCGGAGCTCTTCGGCGGTGGTCACGGCGTCCATGGCGCCGTCGAGATTCGACGCGAAATTGTCGTTGGCCAGCAATCTGCCGAGAGCCGCGGACGCCCTCTTGCTGCGATCCTTTCGAGGATATATGAGGAGGACCTCGTCGTGATATTTCTGCGATGCGCGTGAGTCACTCGGGAGGGGAAGGTTCGCTCGTTTTGCTCACCTTGACGACGTCACCTCCACCCCCTTTCACAGAGGGTTCCTTTCCCTTGGCGATGATCGCCTTGCACGCATCAACCTTGTCCCTTGCCACCAGCTGATTGTGGATCCTCTCCATATTGATGATTGTGATGTACTCTAACCGGGGAATGCGTGGAGCTGCGATCAAGACTGTTAGTTTGAGAATTCGCTTCGACGTTGAGGACTTACCTGGAGGGGCAACGAACGTAGGAACCTCAACGCGGCACAGGTGAACCAGCTGTTCATCCAGGCGTTCCTGCTCCACCTGTTTTCTGCCAAGACCTCGAGGTAGGCGGCCTTTAATGGAAAGTCCCGACGTTAGTTCGGTGGCAAATGCAAGGGTTCGGGATACGCACCGCAACTTTTTCAAGGCCCTTGACGATGGCCTCAGCGTCAGTGGTGGGCTGGGCATCCATCATCCTTCGGACAACGACCGGCATACCCTCGAGACCTTCGTTGATAGAATCGGTCTTCCACGGCCGAATCTGGCTTTGCCCCCATAGCTCGACGACCTCGAAGGTGGCTGTCTTCCACGTGCGCTTAACCGCCATTGACGATGGGTAGATTGGAGGAGGTGGTAGATGGGGGAGTTCTGTCCTTGATCGATGATCTGGCACGCCAAGACAGCATCACGTGACCTCGTGCTCTCTCGGCCATCTCTCTCGAAACTTGGTCTCGAGCGTAACTGCGCCTGCATGTCCGACGATGTTACATATTCGGGAACAACTCGTGTACAACGGTAGAGGAAATCCCACGTGGAAAAAAATGTATCCAGACAACTCCAAGATCAAACAAACGAGTCTCTCAGCCCGAGGTCGCCCTGACCACCTCGACGGCCTCAACCGACTCGGAAATATCTATCCTTGAAAGTTTGATCCGTAATTTCTCATCCAACGTTTTGAGTTCAATGGAGGTGACCTCTCGCACATTTGATCCGAAATTGTGGCAGCTATGGCCCTGCGTATCGGCCTTGAGGCAAACTCGTGCATCGAGACGATGTCGGACGTCTCGAGGGGCTCATTCCTGCCTGGTCCAAGCAAATATTGCCGGCGTTTCTCGAATTGTGCGCCAGGCAATGTGAGAGAGCCACGTGCTTGGACTTCGCGACTTTTTCTGCGATCGACGTGCGGCTCGATCAAACTCGTTTTTTTACGTGGCACCCTTTATCCACAACAACCACGGCCCCAACATGGCCTCCTGGCACGAAAGGATCGGCAAAGATCAGAAGCTTGTGGCCTGGCTCGCGGAAACCGCCCACCTCGAGCCGGACTTCCGCAACGGGTTGATGTTCCTGGCAATGCTGGCCAGCGGACCAATCGTGGAGAGCGACTTCGTGAAGCTTTCGGTGAGCATCTCCCCCTCGGCTTAGCAACATCCTTATCTACCGACTGCACGACAATTTTGCAGACGACCTACGCCACCTTGAAGGTGGTTATGAACGACCCAGTGCCATCTCTCGACGGCCTCTTCAACGAGCTGGCGGAGAAGTACGCGCTCATCAAGGCCGCCATCGAGAAGGTCCAGGTGTCAAAGTCGATGCTCGAGGACGCTGAGGTCAAAACGTGGCTCGATGCCGCAACGCCAATCAACAAGCCCTTCTCGCAGCGAGTACGGTACTGCATACTTAAGATGGAGCGCGGTGAAAGTATCAAAGACGGTCTTTTTGTTCACACCATCGTACGCTGCATCACCGTCCCCCACCCCCCGCACGATTCCACACTAAGCTTGCCACCATAGGAACAGATCAAGGCCATGAGCAAAATCAGCAACCTCGACGGCAAGAAGTTGTTACATATTTTCCAACATCAGGGGGATACCCCGATGGCAATCGATTCCATCGAACATCCCAAGCGTCTCGAGGATGCCCCAATGGACGTGGTACGCATTTTTCGCCTACTTCTTCATCAGGGGTGGGGACCTTTTACGCTAATGTGTGATCTCAGGATGGCAATTCTGACAAAAGTCTGGGCCCAATGCCAAAGAGACAGGCGAGTGGACGTGAGGTGTTGAGCAAGAAGAGGTCTCGCCAGGAGGTGGCCGCAGTGAGCTGGTTGATTTCAAGTCTTTGTTGTCGACGTTCAAACGGTTTTTTAGTCTGCGGAGAGAGAGGGGTCCACGGCTCGAGGCTCCGACGAAGAAGGTCGACCTTCACCTGCCTCATCCTGGCGGGCCGAAGGCTCCTCGTCCGGCAAACATGTGAGTGAGCCGCTTTCCGCCGTTCTGAGGAAGATTCTGACCTTCCCCCAAGAAGGCACATCCTCGAAAAACTGGAACTAAAAGACAGAAGGTCGAGGACCGTGGAAGGGCGGGTGAAACTTCGAGCCAGACCCCCAAGGTTGCGGTGATTATAGCTACTTTGCCTCGGGTTCGTTATCTCACTGACGCCCTTCGTCGCTTCGAGGCAAAGCCAGCTCGTACGAAGGCCATGCTTTATGTGCAAGTTCCACGCCTCAAGAAGCGGGCCAAAGTAAGTAGAACCTCGGGTGCGGACCGATTCACCAGCTGACTGGTCCCCCTCGCCAGCAGATAACACGGGTGGCGAGCTCCGAGGTCTCATCGGAGCGGGAGATGATTCAGTCACCGTCGGTCACTCCCAATCCCGAGGAGGAATCAAACCCCGTAGCAGTCGACAAGGCACCGGTCACCAAGCCGAACTTTGAGGTTAGGCTCAAACGGGTCCAACTCCACCGCGAGTTCATCCTATACAAATTCATAAACAGAATCACCAGGCAGTAGGCATAGTATACATCGAATCAGTACAATGTGGAGACTCGGTACAATGGCCAAAACAATGGGTTTATCAGGCCTCGAGGGGGGGAGACGGCCTTTACATCAAACCTATCGTCAATCAGAAAGCATGAGGTCGTCGCATGCCGGTTGTTATATCACCCGGCCCAAGCTGCGCACGGTCGGACTTTGAAATGCGCGGTGATTGCCGAAGCCGGCGGTGGCGGGGATGTAACCCGGACGGGAGCGCCTTTAGTCGGAGATCGGAGTCAGAGCGGGTCGAGTCGGACTTGAAGATTTTACGAAGATCTCCGGCACCACGTGTCCCCTTCCGTCCATCAAAGTGATCTGAAGGTTGTGCGCTTGTGAGAAATTCTGACGAAGCCTGTCACTCCCTACCCGGTTCATATGTTTCTTTTATATAACGAAAAACACATAATCTGAAAGGCATTGTGGTTGGGAAAAGTAAACCAGCCAAATTAACCCTCGAGCTTAGCGGAAACCGCTCGAATCTGACTCCAGCGTACTCAGTTCGCCGCGAAAGACGCGCGTCGATCGACAGAGAAGACCGAGTGATCTCTTTGATCGCGTCACGGAATCACTCCCGTTCCGCTCGGAAAAGCAACTTAGCCGAGACGGAGTTCGTTCTTTCTCTCTCCTCCACCACTCCCCCCTCCCCCCGTTCCCTGGCGTACTGTCTTGGGGTGGACGAGGTGGGTGCATTTTGTATTACGCCCGTATCCGGTGCTGGGATGTAGGGATGGCCAAGCAGCGTGTCGATAGCTCCTAAAAGCTGGTCCACGGCCTTGGTCCGAACTGCACGAAGGCTCGGCTTCTTTTTGAATTGTTCGGGCAGGTAGGACACGGGGTTCAGCAAGGTGATCTCCTGGGCGGATCTGATAGCTCCTAAACGCTGGTCTCCGTCCTCGAGCTGATCTGAGCTTGTCCCGGTGTCTGAGCCGAGGCTCTTTCTTCTTTGGCCCTGCTTTACGTTTCTGTCCTTTGTTCCTCACCCCCTCTCTCTAAGCCTTTGTCTGACCCGTCCTCCTAGACCATGGGCTGTGCTATGGTAGGTTTTTTTTGTTCATTCGCCCTTGGCTGAAAAGGCTAACCCTTCCCAGACGACCGACTATAGCCTCAGGGATGCTCTCCTCGAAGTTCACAACCTGCAGGAGTGGATGTTCGAGGAGGCTCGAACCTCTGCCGAAATTCTTGAAAGGGTCCAACACCAGGCTCTCGAGAGTTATTCGAGCCACGGTTCCGACTCCGAAGAAGTCGAAGATCCACGAGAGGAACCGGCCGACGATGTCCCAATGGATGTCGACGTTCAGGAAGACTCCCCGGGACCAGCCTCGAGGCCTGTCTGGGTGCCCAGCCAGACCGGGCAAGCCCGAAGAAGGAAGAGAAACAGAGAGAGGAAAAAGGAGAACGGCAACGCCGTTCCAAGGAAGGAAAATCTTACTGCTGGGAGGTTGGCAAAATCCTCGAAGAAGTCTGTTGCCACCGACATCGACATCTCGGCCCTCAAACCTGGCCTCAAGTTTGAGGACGGCCTTGCCCGTATCTACAAGCTTAGTTCGCTGGTAAAGAGGGGCTTCAAAGTTGAGGAACGGGACGGAGTGTGAGTTCGGACTATTTCTCGGCCTCGAACTGTCTTTAATCACTCCTTTTACAGGAGCACAACCCCCATCCTCAGCAAGGATGGGGAGGTGTTTGTCCTCCTGGCCGGAAGACCCGAAGAGGAATCTTTCTTGGAAGACCTACAAGACCTCGAGGCTTCCATGCGAGATGCGAGGTCGAGGATATATTTCAACGAGGAGTCTTCAAACCACCGGAGGGGCAAGTACCCCATGAAATCCACCGGCATATCCTACGGAGGAGGAAGCAAGGTGAGTTCCTCGAGCCTGCTGACGTGCCTTCATCGGTGACCCTCGAGCTTCTCAGACTCCAGGCCACCTCAAGGTAGGTAGCCAGAGGGACCAGAATATCATAGAGGACCTTAGAGGGACATGTGGGTATGGCCAGGCTGGCTGGCTTCGTCAACGGTTGGTGTTTTTTGCCTATCAGCCGGTTGCCAACCTAACCTACTGCCAATCCTCTAGCATCCATGAAGACGCATGCCCCATCCCTGTGGAACTTTGTGGTCACTGGCTTGAACGTCCTCGAGTATCGAGACCCCAGCCTCAAGAGACGATTCAAAGGCCACCCCCTCGCCTCAACGACCTTCAACTTTGGCCCCAGGACTTGTACCCTTCCCCATAAGGACTTGAAGAACCTTAGCTGGGGCTGGTGTTCGGTTACCAGCCTAGGATCCTACGATCATACCAAAGGGGGTCATCTGGTCTTGTGGGATCTCAAGTTGGTCATCCAATTTCCCCCATATTCCACCATCTTCCTGCCTTCCGCCATCCTCATGCACAGCAACACCAGCATAGGAGAGCATGAAACCAGGCTTTCCATAACCCAATACGCTTCAGCTGGCTTGTTCTCTTGGCTAGCCTATGGGCATGGACCCAAGGGAGACTCAAAGGAAAGCACGTTCTGGTGGTGGAAACGGCCGAGGCATATGTTCAGTAGGCTAGATGACTTGTTGAAAAGTGCACGGAGTAAAGCCAAAAAGCAAACGATTTAATTAGATTCAAATGGCATTCATATTCTCCCTTGGCTTGTTTGAGTGAAGAGCGATTCGGAACAGCACAGGGGTAGCTCAAACGACGTAAAGGTCGTCCTCGACCGTCCCTCGAAGTGCTATCTAGGCTCACCGCCCTCCACCTCAAGCCTCGAGCCTCAAGATGCACTTTTACCCGACGGTCCAACCTCAAGATCTCTCTGCCCTTGACGATCTTACAGTGACGGCATCGAGGTTATCTTTACACTTGACAATTTTCAGAAGAGTCTGATTCAACCTAAAGGTAAGTCGCATCAAACGCCATGTCGTCTTTACGTCCGTCCTGGTGCACGTGTCATCAGCGAGGGTACTGTACGTAACTTTCCTCGAGCAGGGGTGATCTAATCTCTGCCACGTCGAACGTCTACACCCATCGTCTGCCGTACCCTTTGAGAGACATGTCGAACCTCCGTTGCCCCGCTTGCAAACACGGTTTCAACGCAAGGAAGGACCTGGCCAGCCATCTTGACGCTCATGAGGTTGAAGGTTTTCTTGTCCGAGGAGCCGGTGAGCAGGCGATCCCGACTCTGGAAAGGGGATACCTTGTCGCTCATTTTAAATACAAGTCATTGCGGTCGAGGGGCGTAAAGCTTACTACAGCAAGTGCTGCCGGAAGCATGCAAACACGGTGGCAGGGATGCTCAACCACATGACCGGCATACACAAGGTTTGTGAGATAGATCCGTCACTTGGGCCAGCCTGCTGACCCTTCAGAAAGGCTGTCTCCATCAGCAGGCAGGCTCTGGTACAGCACGCCGTAGATACCGCACTCGCCCTCGATTCTGAGCCAGAAACTCCGAGCCAAGAGTCTCTCAGCCCAAGAGGTCGTCTTCAAGGTATGTGGTGACCCCAGATCCCCAATCCAAGAAGGCTGAGCCCGCTGTGATGGCTGCTCTTGGCAGCCCGCGAAAGCACGTCCAGTCAACGTTATCGGGACGTCCATGTACCCGGAGGTGGGATCGAAGATGCCTTTGGCGCCCTACCACGTTCGAGCCAAACTCTCGTGTCTCAAGATCCGCCAGATGTTGAGATGTCCGTCGGGCGTGAGGAACATGAGGAATTTGATTCCAAGAACGGTGAGTTTCAGATGCCGTGTGGTGTGCGAGTTCCAGTCTTCCCCAGTGCGCTTATCGCCCTGTCCTTATCGAAGTCTCGAGCAACTTAGAGGATCGAATGGACATCTGCACTTCGCCGGTACCAGAGGGTGGCGTTGATCACGAGGTTTTTCCTTCTGGTCAGTACATCCTCGAAGCCATTCCTCGACGAGTCTGACAAAATCCAGACCAGGACCCACACCATAACGATGAACAAGTTCCAGTTGTCCAAACTCCGGCAGATGCATCAGGTAACAAACGTTGCCCCTTTGTCTGCTTTCTCTCACTATTCTGACCGGGTGCCTTTCAGACGGCAATCGCTCTCCCGTGCCTCTGTTGGAACGGCTGGGGTTCAAAGTGAACATGGAGCTGAAAATATTGATCTGCATGGCATGTCAACACGCCATCTCACACGAACCAAAAGCAGTGGAAACGCACTTCAGCAGCAAGCACTTGCGAAAGGGCAGAACCCTCAAAAAGTACCTCCGTGAGTCTCCCACACAGCTCGAAGATGCCCTCTCGGCCTTCGACTTCGTCGCTCCCTGCAAGGTTAAGGAGCAATCCGACTGTCGAGCTCCGGTACCAGGGATTAAGGTCGAGAGAGGCTTCTACTGCCCTCTACTCGATGAACAGGGGCTACCATGCCTCCACACCGTTGGGTTGACAAGCTCGCTCGAGACTCACCTCACCCAAAAGCACCAGGGCGATTCTCGTCGCTCCGACCTCTCACCTCTGGAGAATTTCCCGTGCGACCACCAAACGCTGTTCACGGGGAAGCACAGGCACTTCTTCCGGGTCAGGACCGGACTGGGCCCAGGAACCAACCTGGGGGGTTCGCAGGACCCTTATTCGATATTCGTCAGACAGATGGTCCACGAGCCCCCTGACGCATACCTTCCGGAACCCATCGAGGATGCAGAGTTGCCAAACTTGCTTCGAGCTACCCGATGGAACGTCTTCTTGGAGCCGTATAGGGGCAATGCACCGGACGTAATTGCCCTCATCAGCTTCCCTTCGACCGAGACTGTGAAGTGGGCAGTTGGTAAGGACAAGACGGTTGAACGTGCCTTGGTAGGCCTGCCAAAGGTCTGCAATGCCTGGTTGGATAAGACGAAGATTTATCATTCACACGGTTACGGCTACGTTCATCGAATCCTGGCTCAATATCCCATGTGAGCGCCTCAAAGGCTTTCAGAGGAATAGGACAAACGCTAATTGTTCCACAGGGGAAGAGAACGCTGGAAATGGGTCGAGCGCACCAAGTCAGAAACGTGCTACCTTGCCACCATGATCAAATTTTTGGCTGCAGGACTTCGAAGCCTGCATTGAGGATTGCACCAGTGCAAAATTCTGCTTTCGAAGGAGCTCAAACCCTTCGCTCAAAAGCTTTTCGATGACCTCAGCAACTATTCTGAGCTCCTTCCGGAATGCCCAATCAAGATCGACCGGTCAAAGCCCAACAGTCCAGATGCCACAAACAAACCCCCGGTGCCCGAGAGCCTCCTTTCGAGCCTTCAGGACTTTTTCTTCTACTCTGTCACTGGCATCATCAAGACCCCCCACGATGATAAGTTTACCTGCCCGGTGCAGGTGTATATAGCGTGCTTTGGTTACAAGAGTGATGATACCTTCAAAACCGCCCCTGAACTGACCTCCCTGTTGGCCAACTGGCAGTATCTGCTGAGGTGCACCGCCCTCTACCAGGCCCATCAGCTGTTTGAAGCAAACGAAGTGGGCTCTGTCCTCGAGTGAGTACCATCAAACCCCTTGTTTCCCATTCCTCGAGCGTCGACTCACCGTTTCGCACAGAGCACTTGAAAATCACTGCTCGGTACACCTCTCGGAAGGCCGAGTCTCCGTCTTCGATGACGTGGTCCAACTGCAGCACCTCGCCTCGAGCATCGCGTTTAAGCAGACGATCGCTCCAACCACCATCTGGAACCGCGATCTCGACGTTG
>Ga0307513_10003983_pt1 | contig 19826 bp, 17 predicted proteins | sample 15_EM_MG_FD_202174 | JGI IMG/M metagenome (GOLD analysis project Ga0307513, IMG submission 202174) | Populus trichocarpa ectomycorrhiza microbial communities from riparian zone in the Pacific Northwest, United States - 15_EM | ecosystem: Host-associated > Plants > Roots > Unclassified | place...
TTTCTACTAGGTATTCTATGTATTTATAATTTTAATTTATTTTTTTGGTTTTCATACTAGTGGGGCTGGTGGGGGAGCGCTGTTCTCACGTTAGTTAGCCATGAGCAAGATCATGAGAGTAAGGGTGAATGGAAAGAAAGTTTCCTCCTCGGTTGCGCGTTGATCCACTCTTTTGCGGCCGTAACTCTTGGCGTTTCATCTCCTTATCTTATCGCAATCACATTTTATCACTCGAAAACCTGCAGATATCTGCAGTCCGGCCAGGCCCGGTCAGATAGGCCCTGAAAGCCGGACTGTAGCCCACAGTCCGGCCCGGCCGGCAGCAAAAAAAGCCCAGGCCGCCCGCCCTAAACCCAAGCCTGACCGGGCTGGCCGCTTGCGAACGCTGGTGATATGCGTAAACAATTAATTAAAGAAGAATACATCTTTAAGAAATAAAATAGATAAAAGCCTTTGCCGCAATAGAACTCAAAAACCACAGGCATGGATCTGCAAGGCCGCAATAATATCCTGAACCTTTTGAATATCCGTCCCTTCCCCTCCAACAGTGCACCAGAAAGAGCACTCGTACTATCGCAGTCGGAAAGTTCCGACATTGGATGTAGATATCCGGATCTGAGAGAGTCGATTGAGTTTCCCGGTAACTCGTCTGGAAAATCAGATGCATTAGCTTGTGAGTCGACCTCGGTTGCATCTGTGCTTTGTGACATCACGACAAGAGTTAACGCAAAGGCCCAGAGAAGTATGTGAAAGAGAAATAAGACTCGTAGCAGAATGATTTGTTCAGTCTTATCTTAACACTCTCTGCACTTGGTAATCTATTTAACATTTTTCTTGTAAGAATATTGTTTACTGTGTCGGTTGCATGGCATCACCATATATCACTCATAGTTGGCCTGCTGCCTGCCATCCCAGGCCGTCCCCAGGCACCCCCCGCCGCCCTTAGGCACCCCCGGCCGTCCTCAAGCATCCCCGGCTATCCTCAAGCATCCCCGGCTGTCATCTTTGCCCTCCCTCATTATTTATCCTAATGTGCCCGGCCGTCATTCCTGATACCTGCCGTTTGTATCCCCCCCGCAGTCCTTGCCTACACCCTACCGTCTTTTGATACCCCCTATAGTCCCCCGCAAAACCCTGGCCATCCTTCCATCTCCCCTGGCATCCCCCTTAGCAACCGCTATCACGTGTGTCACACCACACCAAGAAAGGCCTAGCTTGTAGGGCCCGGCGGTCCCATGCGTAACTTGACCTACACAGGACCACGGTTAGCGGTCCCGTCCCGTCCCGTCTTCTTGGCATTATCCCCGCCGTCCCTGTGGGCCCCCGGACGGTTCGGAACACTGGTGGTTGCCAAAAGGAACTAGTGATTATTTTACTGGTTAACCTAAACCCCCCATAGATTGCATAGATTGTCTTTCTTGTCGATAGCCGCGCATGCCGTAACGCTAGAACCAGTCAGCTGCCAATAGCTTCTTACTAGGCTTTGGTGCATACCTTTCTTGAAAGCTCATGACTGCGAACCTTTGCCTTACACTCGCGCACACAGGACTGAAAAACAATAAAAAGGGGCCAAAGGCTCCAGAACCTTAACTCACTCCAACAACTCGATCTCTCAATTTCCCCAACACAAATATCTCATCCTACCCCCAACCATGTCTAATATTCAGGGACAACACGAGGCTAGAAACGGTGAACAGCCTGATTTTCAGGTTGTTAGAGAAGTTTTCACGAGCACCGCCACGCATACCGCTCCTATCATAAACGATCCTGTGCTCGACCAGGGAAATCGCATTCTGGCGGCTTTGGATGAACTCCGTCAAGGTGTGGCAGATTTCCGCCAAGAGATATACGTACGGCAAGCAGATCTCTGGCGAGAGATCCCGCGAAAGTACCAAGATCTCAGTCTGTTCAGAAAACAATTGGACCAAGTGCAGAAAGTAGTGGATGACATTCACGAGAGTGTGGTCCCCATCCAGGTGGACCTGGGCAACTTCTATACCGAGCTGAATGCCTTCCGGACAGTCCTCATGCCAGAACTACAAAGTCTCAGAGCTGAAATTTCCCAGCAGTAAGCTCTCCTTATGTTGTGCTTATGGAAAGTGACTAACAATGCAACTAGTCTCAGGGAAAGAATTAGTATTGTGAGAGCCAGTTACACCGAACTCAAGTACAAGCGCATAATACGACACGAAGAGCCGCCATATGGTATCATTGGACAAGCGGTTCAAGGCCTTCCGGCAACATTCAAAGACACCAAGGAACGTAAGGGTAAGTGTCTAACCTTCTAGGAAGGGAGTGCTGATCTAAACAAAGTGATCTAGAAACCACTATCTATTCTCCCCTTTTGCCTTTGGGTTTGATAGAGATTGGGACCACGTTAGTTGGTAGAGCGCGCCTCTACAAGTACATCGCACTAAACCCGGAGGAATAAAGTATTGGGGACCCTTGGTCTTAGTTGGTACCTCCTTCTCAGTAGCGTGATTGCATGCTTGTGATTGAGAGTAGTGCCACTTATTTGTTTTGCCCCATGACCCTCCGATGTTCGTCTGTCTTTCTTACTAGATGTGGACTGTTCTCACCAACTCTATCATATCACACCTTTACAAGTACTCTCACGTAACCTAAAAAAAAAACTCTCCTCTCTGACCTCTCTGGACGACCTCTTACCAATTAGCAGTGTTCCCAACCGGCCAGTCCGTCCGGCTTTAGATACGGCCGGACTGACCCAGGCTTTTTCAGAGACGGCCGGGCCGGACTGTGGGAAACCGGCTTTCCAAAAAAAAAGCCGGGCCCGGCCTGGGTGACCTGCATGCCTCAGGTTTTTAACCCTAACCTTAATCCGCAGAAAGCCATTTCTACAGATTAAGGTTAGGGTTGATACATGTGACTTTCAACATTTGAAATATGTGATTACTCGGCTAGAAACTTTACTTCCAGAGGCAAAACTTTTCGGAGGGCTATCGTGGGGTGTCCGAATAAATGCGCAACGGTCAAAGACGCGAACACAAGAACTAGATATTGGATATATGGATAAGCTGGCGACATTGATCGACTTTAGGGTGGTCTCGAAGCAGATACACCGCGTAGCATTTATTGTTCTAATCTAGGTGAGAGCAGCCAACAGCCTGACAAGTTTTGCAAATACCGCACTATCTGGCGATAATGGAAATGACGCTAAGGCTTAGTGTTGCCATGTGGCCTTAGTGTGACAGGGCGGACAGCATACCGAATATAAAAAAGGAAAGTGAGTGACAATTTATGATGGCGGGATCTATTTTCTCACTCTTTCATCACCGGAGTAAAAAATAGATCCTAGACTAGCCTGGTTGTGATCTAATCATTGGGGTCGTCATAAGTGTTCGTAGTGCCTGCACTATCGCTGAATACATGTAGCGCAGCCGTGTGTGGCTGCTGGCGTAAAACTCAACCCTGATTGGCTAAGCCTTTCGCTTATGACATACCGTAAAAACTTTTGAAATCCGCCATCTCAGGCATTTCTATGATCTTCGGATTCTGAGCCAAGACACCCGGAGGGGGATTAGTATTTTCCCAACACAGTAGAATTTCCGTCTACTCGACGGCTTGGACCTCGCTAACCGGTGTCGGGCTACTTTTGGTTTCGCCTTCGGATGGATGGTGTTTCGAGCGCTGTTGTATCCGGTCCCTGCTTTTGGTCGTGACCTCTTGCTAAACCGAATAATATACCGCTTGAGAGTTAACCTGACGATGAATTATCTAATTGGCCGGATAGGAAAGATAGAAAGAGGTTGGCGCTAGGCCCAATTGAGATGGAAAGGAAAAGCGTGTATTGGTTAACTATGTGGGTGTAGTTGTCTTGTCTGTGTGTGTTGTCCAGTCTACCGTAGTTACAAAAGAGCGAGCCTCTTGTGGGCTAATCAACTGTGCCAAGATCACTCAATAGGGCAGCCAAAAATAGGCGTGCAACCCTTCTAAACTACAAGTACCCTAACGGATACCCTCATCCACACCGGTATTCGAAATTCCATTAATTTATCGGGTTAAACCCCTCCCGGGCTAACGCGCCCATCATGGCTGAAAATCTGATGGCAGATTCCAAGAGTCCTTACGGTAGACTATTTTAAATTGAACTACATAAATTAACCGACAGATACCCGGCCATTCATAGATATTTGTGAAAGCCCTCAGGCTGCTGGCTGCTCCCACCCCGATTAGAACAATAAATGCTACACGGTGTGTGTGCTTTTAGATCATCTTAAAGTCAATCAATGTCGCCAGCTTATCCATTTATCCAATATCTAGTTGTGTTCGCGCCTTTGACCGTTGCGCATTTATTCGGACACCGCACGATAGCCCTCCGAAAAGTTTTGCCTCTGGAAGTAAAGTTTCTAGCCGAGTGATCACATATTTCAAATGTTGGAACACTGGAAGTCACGTGTATCAACCCTAACCTTAATCTGTAGAAATGGCTTTCTGCAGATTAAGGTTAGGGTTAAAAACCTGAGGCCTGCAGGTCACCCAGGCCGGGCCCGGCTTTTTTTTGGAAAGCCCGTTTCCCATAGTCCGGCCAGGCCGTCTCTGAAAAAGCCTGGGTCAGTCCGGCCGTACCCAAAGCCGGACCGACTGGCCGGTTGGGAACACTGGTCTCAAGAAGGACATAAGAGGTCCTGTTCATCCCCATGCTCACTTGTTAGTGGTCTATCATTACACTCACTCTCTGTTCACATAGTCATCTGCTATTCGTCAGAGTCATTAGTTTTCACACAGGATCTCATTTTTCTTTCTTGTTCTTTGGTAACTATTCTCTATTACTATCATTGGTACCAATAAAGGTTCCGTTGTGTCAGGCAATTGGAAACTCTCTCTGCCGTGCATAACTCGATAACGTTGAAAATGCCCAGCCGTCATTCCTAATACCTGCCCTCTATGGACCCCCCCGCAGTCCTTACCCACACTCTACCGTCTTCTGATACCCCCTGTAGTCCCCCACCCAATCCCAGGCTTCCTACCATCTCCCCTGTAGTCCGCCTAAGCAGCCGCCCCCCGCCCCCCTCTCAATATTAATAAATGCTTGGCCCGGTGCCCCCCCGAGTAATTTTCCCTACACAGGACCACAGCTAGCGGTCCCGTCCCATCCCGTCCTCTTGGTACTATCTCCGCCGTCCTTGTGGGGCCTCTGGACGGTTCGGAACACTGGGTGATAGGGTTCACGGCATATTTAGTTTAGGTAGGGCTGTGGGTTTCTGGATTGGGAGATCCGGAGTTTTGGTGTTCGGGGTTGCGGTGGGAGGCAAAGAGTACTTTGGAGTAGGCGTGAGCGATGTGCTGTAATGAGTTGGAGTAGTTTTGTGGTGACGCGGTTTTGGCGGGCAGGACGCGAAGTGGCTTTCGCGGGGCGCAAAATGAGCAGCGGTATCATGGGAGCGTTGTATTCGTACTCCACTTGTGTAGAAGTCGGAAGTAGTCTGGAGGGTGGGCCAGTACAACGGAGTAGTCTAGTATGGGAAGCCTAATGAACAATGGAAATGAATGTAGATTAGTATCCGAGAGCAAACAGTGTACTGTGCAATGGTATTCTGCCGCAAAATCTGGTGAGGGACGGTCAAGCTCCAGTATCTTGAGATAAGAAGCGGCCGAGGTGAGACCTACTATTGCGTCAAAAGAAAAGCCCCGAAAGGATTAGTCCTGGTAACAAAGCGTTAGCCTATACCGCCTTATCACGATTTCGATACAAAACTAGGGTAAGAATCTTATTTGAACATACTAGCGCTCAGCCGGTCCTCACCAGTTCATACGGTACTCCCGAGTTATCTGGAAGAAGAAAGAGATATGTGAATAATTCTAAGCAGGAAGAATCACAAGAAGGCCAAGCATGCTGGGGGAGGGGCTTGGTGGTACTGGCATCACAACATAAGGTAAGTGGTACGATCAGATACACTACCGGACTGTCAGATGGCTGGGTGTACTATGAGTACTCGAGTACTAGACGAGGTAACCGTGTAATGTTGTTGTGTTTTGTCATGTAGGCAGAGGACCTCTTCGTTTAGCGGTGGATTTATCGCATCCGGGGGCTCATGAGAGACCTGCGTGGGTGGAGAGAACCAAGACCGGAAGTACCAAAAACCATTGATGGTTGACCGCTGCTTTCCTTTCGTCTCGGTTTGTTTTGCGAGCCGGGTTTTCGTCCTACCCACTTCCCTTGTTTATACTTAGGAAAGAACTCCAGTCTCAGCAGAGACCCGCCAGCTCTGCATTTGATTTTAGCTCTTGGGTAGCAGTTGAAGGATATCTGTTTAACCCTGGGAAGCGCTTGTTTCCGTGTGACCAACCTCGCAGTAAAAGGTGTCTCATAAAGTTCTCAGCATGTGCCGCTCAGGCTAACGAACTCGCTTGGGGTGGTAGTGCGGCTGCATCGGGACCTGCGATTGCGGGAGAACTTGCGAAGGCGGCTGAAAACTTAAGCAAGCCTCTTTGGAAATCCTGTTGGGCGATTCAAAGGTCTGAAATCTGCTCCACAACCAGTCCAGGCTTGTTCGTTGTCTGAGATTTTACAGTATAGTAGGAGATATTTCCTTCTAAAAAGGTATCGCTGAATGGGAGGTTGAGCTTCAATGAAAATGTGGGAAGATTTATCTTAACTGCCTAGGTCATAGGGATTTCTGGGTTCCTAAACCTTTAGTGCAACGCCCGGAAGGAACTAAGGGAACAGATGTCAAAGGGTCGCCAGCCAAATATATCCCTGTCACTCCCGGATAGCCTGATACCTGCATATGTAGGGATACCACAAAAACTGGTTATACGAGTACTAGAAATGGCGCTAATGCGAAAGATCGGAATGTGGGGTAATTTTGAGGGGGTGGCAAGGCAAGCGAATATAAAAAAGAGAGCAAAAGATAGTTAGATGGCTGATTCATCCCGCTTAATTTTCAGTATTCGTCATAACTTGATGGCCCATTTGTTCAAAACCCTATTTACTACTCCAAAATCTCCAGTATTGGTAGTTGTTGTCACAAGAAGGTTGGCTGGCTCCTTGGTGTGGCTGAGTATCCACAGAGCCATGTTGGTGGCAACTCGCCTTTCTATCTACTTTGGCAAGGCCATTTCCAGTATAACCAGTTTTTGCAGTATCATAGTTGGTGACTTGTAAAATAAGCTTTTGTGAGTCTTGGCATTGGTGCATAGCGTTGTTGGCACTTGAAGTGCCTTGCGCCATGCCAATGTGCCTGGCACGGCAGAACGTTGTGCCAGAGTGTGGTGAGATTAGCTGATGGCACAACCTCGCACAATTCCATCGTCGTAGACCGGTTTATGCAATCGAGGAAGCAAATATTGGAGTTCTTTAGCCCAGTGAGAACTTAGAGGGATGCAAATGGGTGATATTCAATGTGAATTGGGCTTGTAGAGAGTTTCTCCTCTTCTTCTTCTTACAAAGTCATTTTATTGGTAGATATATTGCCTGGGCACTACATTGTGCCGTGCCGGGCACATCGATTTGGAGGGTTGTGCCATGGCACAAACTCTGCTAACATCGTGCCAACAACGCTGGCTGCAAGGCTGAGAATGTCGTGCCGGATGAAGGAAGACGGCTGGGCTGTAGCAATCTCCAAAGCTCAAACTGGGCTCTTGGTGTCGTGACTGGAGTAAGCGATATTCCCCAAGCTACTAAGAGGACCCTGGATTTAATAGGGGGAAGTTCTGCAGACTTGCCCTTCCTACCCGGAAAGTTCGCCTAAGACTAGTATTGCTCGGGTTGCGCCGTTTCACACCCTGTACCGCAGTGATAAGGGTACAAAGTACTACTTCCGCTTAAGGATGCAGAGAATCTCTCGCTAAAGACATCAATCGAAATGTACTAAGAACCTAGGGAGAGACACCCCGCCCTTCGCCATTACGACTAGTGATGGGCACGATCATGCTCGATCATAAATTTTTGGTGTGCTCGAGCACGATTTATGCTCGAGCATGGGCTAAACTTTCTGCTCGAGCATGATCGTGCCATTCACTAATTACGACCCCGGAATAAAGCTCTCAGTGGGATATGTATTTATACCCAAATTCATATTCCATGAAATACCTAACCTAACTGGCGCAGTAGTTAACATGTCGAGAGCCAGTTAGCCCCTGTCGCAATTAGCAGGAGCACAGGGGCTCAATTCGCTCCTACCATGAGTTATTATTGAACGATCCATCTTGCAGGGCAGGAGAATCATTGAAAAATCCTGCCATATCAGAATTGGAGGGTTGGGGAACCTGGCTTTCATCAATACGGCTAGGGGGCTTGTCAATCCTCCTTCGATACAAGGTAGGAGAACCATACGATTCACCATAATGTTTGCGATCAGCGGGGTAGTGGAAAAGGAAGAAATTTTTTCCTTGGCTTTCTTCGTCTTGAAAAAGCTCCCATGGATGCTACATCAGCAAAAACAGATCCTGCGTCTGATCTGCCGGCGTTGTGTCCTGACATCAGCGACGTATTTTCTGTGTGCCATGCGTCCTGTGTGTCCTGACTTGCGTTGCAACGCCCCAGCACATTCCACGCCTCCTGAATTGCCCCGCAACATTCCATCCGTCCTGACGGAACCACGTCTCCTCCTGGCGTCTAGACTACCCTAGACTCGTGTTCTCATCACTTCTTTCTGTTCTCTACATCCTGACACATCCGGCATCCACGGAATCACAATTAATCGGCTGCTTCATCAGATGTCGACTGGTGTCTGGGGCCGCAGTTCTTGTTTTTTGGTCACATCCGAGTCTCACATCTCACTTCTCAGGCCTCAGGCCTTAGGGCTCACCAGTCTGGTGATCTAATAATCTGGGTTTCAAGAAACTCGCTTCTATATCTTCAATATAAAGTATCAAGGTGTAGGATTCTCACGTATAGCCGAGTCCTGATTCTCTCATTGGGATTCCTTAATAAACTGCGTTAAATGTTCTTAAATCCGTTCGGCTATTCACAACCCACCCCGGTCCTCCTCGGGGATCAGATGCGCCAGACCGAGGATTGTCACTATATCTACTATTGTAAACTCGCCAGCGTCGTCCCTCATCTGCACTGTAACAAGGCCATGTTGATCCCATAGATGCCCGGAGTTGACTGGGGTCAGCATCTGAACACTGGCGACCCGACACACAGTATCCGTATTGGCGCATCTGTAGTCCCTGATTTTCAAGAGGGCAACTAGCTTGGCCAGTAGACGACCCCTCAGCGCACCATACATTTCTTCCATACCCGCTTGTACCCAAATCCAATCGTTGCGACTGCCCCGGTTTCTAAAGGGTAGGGCTCCAGTGGATTGTGCACAGTGGATCTCGTAAACATCGGGTTGTGGGAATGCAAGAACGGGGATTTCAAGTTCCGACAGAGGCTCAACAGGCAGTGAGTAGTGTTCGTTACGGGGCTTCCGGGGCCCCGAAAAACGCGGGCCCGCGGCCCAACTCCCCGCCCCGCCCCGCTGAACGGCCCGGGGCGGGGCATGTTTTTTTACGGTTCCCTGCCCCTGCCCCCGGCCCCACCCGTTCCCCTGACGGGTCTCTGTTAAAACAGGTGGGGAGAAACGGGGCCCCGTCCAGGGAACGAGCGGGGACTCGGCCCGTTGTAAGGGCGGGGCCTGGCAAGTGAAAACCCGCCCCGCCCTGCCCTGTAACGAACTCTAGCAGTGAGCGAAGTATCGCATAGTGTTCCAGAAGACGGTGGTCTATCAGTAGGTTATGCCTGCTAAATGGTATCAATTCACGATATATAATATCGAGTGAGACTCCTGAGATCCTGCTAAAATCATCGACATTGGACACGTCGTCCCGACGTCTCTTCAGGATCCTTTGACGGATGACCAGGTGCGATACCTTGCTGGTTGTCATATCAAAATACTTCAGGACCTCGGCGGAGAGACCGTGGCCGCGATCTTCCAGAGATTCCAAGTTCAATGGTCTCATCCAGATGGCATGTTGACCACCGTATCTGTGCAAGATCTGGCGCACGGCATGATTTTTATTCGATTGTCGCCATCCTGCCTTGATTTGCGTCTTGTGGGTGAGCTCTCCTATCTCCGTGGAATACATCGGAACATTGGCAAACTGGCGTATATGGTCACAAAAGTGGCTTAGTGGATGCCTCTTGACGAAGTTGAAATGTGATTCAGTATTAATTATGTCCATACGCAGTTGGGTCTCCTCGTCGCGATGGTCATCATGGATCCGGGGGCGCTGGGATGGGGCCACTCCCTCCCTCATCAGGCTTCTCTGCGGTCGGATCTCTTTTTGTTGCTTGTCAACCTTGGCCTGTGTGTGTTTAGTCACTCGAAACTCCAAGAAGATATCCTTCATCCTATGAAACTAGTCCAAATAATCTTTCATGTATGCTATCGTGTCAGGCGTGGGACTTCGGTATTGTGCCATCATATTGAAGTCGACATGTGCCCTGACGCATCTGACAGCACGATTGAAAGGAATTGCTTGCGGACCTCCTGGCTGGCGAAGAGCCATGGCGAGAACTCCCAGAATACAGCCCCCCTGATTTCTCATCTCTATCCCTTGCCACTGCGTAACCTCGCGGTAGGCGTATTTGTAACCGGGAATCCCGGATATGGTGGTAATGCCTTCCAAACGTTGTCGAAAGCCTGCAGTTGCCTGTGTTTCTTCAGAAACCCTTCAATCCAGACCATCATATGCTTAAATAGCCCAAGATAAATGGTATGGAGCATGTCTGGTTTATACAGACCAGACGCTGAAACGCAGTCAAGTCTGTGGAAAATATTTTGGCCGATACCATGATTGTGACTAATGACATGGTCATTATCGGACTCCGAGCCTGAGTTCGCATTTTCGTGTTTGTAGCGTTGGTATCTTGCGTAATCTCTGCATTGATAGTTTTTGGCATTGATTCCTACTTCGTAGGTTGGCACCTCGCATTTAGGAGAGGCGTTGGTCTTTAACCTGTGTAGTGCCACGTTTGCTATATAGTCTGCGATCCACGCGGAGAGAATTTGAAAGCACTGTCGAACCGTGCGGTTGGTGCAGTCAACGGGGATGCCGGCATGTGCCACGTCCTGTAGGGGCGCAAAGATGAGTTCGAATACATCTTGTAGGGTGCCAGCATTGATTTTGCTCTGACATTGGTCGGCTTTGGAGGACTTTGAGAATTTGGGAGGAATAGGCAATTAGGCGAGAAGCAGAACAGCCATTGATCCTGAGCTGTTGCGTGGGGCGGCTGGAAGATTTCCGATCGTAATATAGACGGGTCACGCTTTCTTGTCACACAAGAAGTTTGTGAGGTTACTCTGATCTGACATCCCAATTATTCGAACAACGGTACCACCCGGCGGAAGTGTCTCCTATCATCCGTCAGCTAAGGTCTTCCACAAGAGTTTCGGACTCGGATACTCTACTTGCATGTCCCACCATCAATCAGCCGTATGCATTTCTGCATATATTCTCTGCCTGGTGGAGTCAGATTCATGCAGTGGCGCATAGTCCAAGTCGTCTCAGTATGCGATCTGGCGAGTGAGATGTCTAACGCAACCTAGTACATTGCGGTAGAAAAATGGCAAAGTTCTCTGGCCATCCTCGACCTGTCCTTTGAACCATTGCAGATATTGACTGTACGGGTCTAGTAACTGCAGGTGGTTCTCCACCGTGTGCATGGAGCTATACCCGACTGATTCTGCATCTCCTAGGCCACTCGAGAAGTATTGATTGATTCGTGATTTGGATACTTTTCCCTCAATCCACCAGGATGCTAGTTTGGAACCTTGCGCGCTATTCAATGGTGCCCATGGGTCCTGGCACAGGTTGGTGTATTCGTGCTCAAACCCATGGACGTCTCTGGTGGCCGCTCTGGCACCTTCACAAGGAATCTGTTTGCTGGCAGGGGTAGTGTTCGTTACGGGGCCTCTGGTGCCCCGAAACCGGCGGGCCCCCGCCTCAATGCCCCGCCCCGCTCCGGTCAATGGCCCGGGGCGGGGCTTTTCTTTTTTCAACCCTGCCCCTGCCCCAGTTCAGGCCCCCGCCCCCTTCAATGCCCCGAACAGCCCTGCGTCAATGAACTTTCTCGGCCCAGGGCCCCGCTTTTTCGTATATTCCCCTCTCGAATATTGCTCTTTTGATACATGATTGGGTAATTGTGTGAGCATATACACGTCACTGGGATGAATGGACCAAACACCGCTGGGGTTACGGGAGCTGAAAGCCCTTTGCCAAGGAGCCCCCTGGTGTTCGGTCCATTCATGCCAGGGACCTGTACCAAAAACCACATACCTCAAAGTATATACGGGCATTTATTTGCATCGAATGATTCATACAATATGAACCGGAATAATTCACAACACCGATTGGACCTCCGCTCGGCCTAGTCTAGTAACCTATATTGTCTCAGCAGGCCATACGCCTAATTCATAAGCCCAATTCATACACTCTATTCACAGGTTCAAATCATATGCCCAATTCATAAGCCTCATTCATCCGCTGGTGCCATATGCCCAAATCCTACACCCAAGCCATACGCTCAAAATCAACCCCCAAACCATACGCCCAAGCCATAGGCTCAATTCATACGCCCAAACCATACACCCAAACCATACGCCCAAATCATACGCTCACATCATACGCCCAAACCATAAACACAAACCATACGCCCAAAACATACGCTCAAATCATACGCCCAAGCCATACGCCCAAACCATACGCCCAAGCCATACGCCCAAGCTATACGCCGAAATCATAACCACCATCAGCAAAAACGGACCCTGCGTCTGATCCGTCGGCATTGCGTCCTGACGCAAGCGACGCATCTCCTGCGTCCCATGCGTCCTGTGCGTCCTGACTTGCGTTGCAACGCCCCGCCACATCCCACACTTCCAGATGCTACCTGGCAACGTTCCTTGCGTCCTGACGCAACCTGGCGCCCTCCCTACGTCTGGACTACCCCAGACTCTTTCTCTCATCTCTTCTTTCTCCTGGTGCGGCGATAGCTCCTTTTCACCTCTTCTCCGCGTCCTGACCCACCCTTCATCCCTGCTCGTGTAATCACAACTAATTGGCTGCTTGCTCCGACGTCGCCTGGTGTCTGGGGCAGCAGCACCTTTTTTGGCCCCCCCCTGGTCTCACGTCTCACGCCTCACTAGTCTGGCGAACTAAGGATCTAGGTTTCAAGAAAGTCGCTTATATATCTTCTACTATATACAGTATCAATATGTAGGATTCTCACGCATCGCCGAATCCTGATTCTCTCATCCGGATTCCTTAATAAACCTCATTAAATGTTCTCAAATCAATCCGACTATTTACAAGCCATCGCCGGTCCTCCTCCGGGATCAGGTGTGCCAGACCCAGAATTGTTCCTATATCAACTATTGTAAACCCTCGCGTGTCTTCCCTCATCTGCACTGTAACCAAGCCATGCATATCCGATAGACACCCTGAGTTCACTGGGGTCAGCAACTGAACACCGGCGACTCGACGCACAGTATCCTCGGATCTGGGGTCCCTGATCTTCAAGAGGACTACTAGCTTTGCTGGGAGACGACCCCTCAGCGCACCATACATTTCTTCTGTGCCCGCTTGTACGCAAACCCAATCATTGCGACTGCCCTGGTTTCTAAAGTGTAGGGTGCCCGTGGATCGTGCACGGTAGATCTCGTAAACATCGGCTCCTTGGAATGTAAGAACTGGGACTTCGAGTTGTGTCAGTAGTTCAATGGGAAGTGATCGAAGCGTCGCATGGTCTTCCGGGAGACCGTGGTCTCTCGGCAGGTTATGCCTGCTATATCGTATCAATTCACGATATATAATCTCGAGTGAGACTCCCGAGATCCGGCTAAAATCAAGGATATTGGACACATCGCCCCGGCGTCCCTTCAAGATCCTTCTACAAATGACTGGTGGCGATACCATACTGGTTGTCCTATCTAAATGCTTCAGGACGTTGGGGGAGAGATCTGAGCCGCGATTTTTCAGTGATTGCCAGTTCAATACTCTGATCCGGATTGCATGTTGACGACCGTAGCTATGCACGATCTGGCGCGCCGCATCATTTTTATTTGACTGGCGCCATCCTTCCTTGATGTGCGTCTTGTGAGCTAGCTCTCCGATCTCTGTGGAATACATCGGAATATTGCCAAACTGGCGTATATGGTCACAAAAGTAGCTTAGTAGATGGATCTTAATGAAGTTGGAATGTGATTCGCCGTGAATCATGTCCATACGCAGTTCATCCTCTTCGTCTCGATCGTCGTCACGCATCCGGCGCTGTTGGGATGGGGCTACTCGCTCCCTTATCAGGGCTCTCTGACGTCGGATCTCCTTTCGTTGCTTGTCAACTTTGGCCTGTGTGCGTTTTGTCACTCGAAACTCCAAGCAGATATCTTTCATCCTATGAAACTGGTCCAGATAATCTTCCATGTAGGCTATGGTGTCTGGGGTGTGGCTTCGGTATTGTGCCATCATATTCAAGTCGACGAGTGCCCTGACGCATCTGAGAGCATGTTTGAAAGCTATTGCTTGCGCACCTCCTGGATGGCGAAGAGCCACGGCGAGAACTCCCAGAATACAACGCCCCAGATTCCTCATCTCTTTCCCTTGCCACTGCGTAACCTCGCGGTAGGCTTTGATGGGGACTAAGAATCCTGGGTATGGCGGTAATGCCTTCCAAACCTCATCAAATGCCTGCAGTCGCCCGTGTTTCTTCAGAAAGGCTTCGATCCAGTCCATGATATGCTTAAATAGCCCGAGATAAATGGTATGGAGTATGTCTGGTTTGTACAAATCAGACGCCGAAACCCGGTCAAGTCCGTTATGCTTCTTCCCCGCGTTTTACCTCACGGACGAAATTTGCACTTTTTTCCACACCATAATATTTGCACTTACCCCTCTTTAGAGAAAATCAACCACCTCCAATCTGGAAATGGCATCCACCAGAGAGCAGAAGGACACAGAGGAGAACCTCCCTCCCCTATCATCTACTCCTACTCGTCAAAGTAGGAGGAAAGGGGGAGGGGAGGACGGGACAGACGAAAACGCGATACAACTCAACAAATTGTTGGTGGAATGCCTCCAGGCAGATGGTTTGAACGCAAAAAACCCCATCATGAAACAAATCAACGAATTCCACTCGGACAAATACACTGAGGCGGAATACACGATGACAACCATGCTGGTCAGCCTGGCACACCAAGTCCAAGCGCTTACCGTCACGGTCCAAAATCTCTCGAGAACGGTCTCAGAACAAAGGACGGAGGGAGCTCCTCCAGGGGCTTCAGCAAACCAACGCCCTGACCCCACCCCGAAATCATACGCCAAGGCAGCAGCACAGGCACAGCAAAGCGCCGCACCTGCCACACCAGCGAAAGGAAAAAGAAAGGCAGAGGTGGGACCCACACCACCTAAGCAACCAACCACGAAGCTCCAGAAAAAGACACAAGAACAACAGGCGAACGAACAACCGAAAGGGGAGAACAACAGCCAAAAACCCGCAGAGACGTCGAATATTGCTAGATGAAAGCTATTCGCCACCAGAATTACCGCAGAGCCACTTGCTGACCCAGCCGGAGAAGAGGCAAAAATATCTCTGGCCGTGGCGACCGTCCTCACCGGATGCGAATGCAAGGCACCCACTAACCTGCAAGTTTTCTCCAATAAGACGAACGGTACAATCACGCTTACGGCACCCCCTGGCACCGACTCGGGGCAATACGCGAAATATATAGTTAAAATCACTGAAGCGCTCAACACATCAATGGGCCCCGAAGAGCCGAAATACCTTCCTTTTAGGAGGGCCCCAATGGACGTGCATGTGATCATCCATGGCGTCTCGCTAACGGCGATCTCCAACAATACAAAGGATTTGGAAGGAGAAGTTAGGAAAGCTTTCCGAGTCACACACAGGTTCGAGATAGCCGGAGCCAAATTCCTGAAACCCAATGAGGAGGACAGGAAGGACAAGAAAGCTACCTCAATAATAGTCAGGATCCCTGAAACCGAAATTGACAACGTCACACCTTCAGTACTCTTCATGGGTAAATGCAAAACATCGGCGGTAATGTGGCAAGCGTCAGCCACTACACAGTGCCATAAATGCTGGAAGTTCGGACATCCTATTGCCGGCTGCAAAGCCCAAAATGATATTTGCCCGGTATGCTCCAAGACGCACACGGAAAAGGAGCATAAATGCCACGAGACCTCATGCAAAGGACACAGAAGGATTATTCCCAACTGCTGCCTTATGACCCCCGCTAAATGCCCAGCCTGTGGAGAAGCACACTCCGCACTGAACCCTACCTGCCCTGAGAAGTTAAGAGTGAAAGAAGCTGCGAAAGAAAAGTATGATCTGCGAATGGCCGCCCTAGCCGAGAGCAGACATGCTGCGCAAACCCCCCATCACCAGGCCGTTGGGCCAGTATGAGGGGATCTAACGCTCAAAACATATTACCGAGAAGAAGGAGAATTAAAATAGCTCAACATAATTGCAGAGGGAGCAATAGTGTATTTATTTCGTTATTTCATATTATGAAGGGGTTTGATATTTCCTTGTATGTGTTCAAGATCCGCCGTTGGATAATGGACAACCCTTAAGGGCTCCAGGATACGAATGTATTTCATTAACAGCTACCAAAGTGTGAGTGTGCACTTATGTTTCTTTAAGAGTTTTACTTGATATTTCGTTTGTCGTGGTTCCTGGGGACCAAGATATTTTGTATTTGAGGATATTTGCTAAGGAGGGGTGGTTGCTAGGCAACAACCGATCGCTTGGAATAATTAACACCTACAACCGACAGGCAGAGGGCGGCCATACAGTCGCCGCCGAAGACCTGTTCGTCGAAACGAACGAACCAACCCTGGTGGTTGGAGACCTGAATATACATACCGCATACACCGATCCGTTGAGGAACCTCGAACCAGGGGAGAGAAGGAGGGGAGAGCACTACATGAGACTAGCGGCGTTACGCGGATACAACATAATCAACACACCTGGAATATACACGAGATTGCCAGATACCCCCATAATACACCGACCCTCCGTCATCGACTACACTCTGGCAAACAACTCGTTGCTGGCCAGATTATCACGATGGGAAGATGTATACCAAAGATCAGGCTCGGACCACGTTATCGTTGTCACTGAACTAGACTCAGAAGGAGTTGGGCTCGCAGGGCCGGCACCAGACTGGGAAAAGATCGATTGGAAAGACGAGAAAGGGGAACCTAACCCCGTAATCAAGTCGGCCCTGCGGAGATATTTGAAAGAAGGTGATGAATATAAAGAGATTTATGAGGCGGAGAATGCAGAAAAGGTTTTTGGGGATAACCTGCGAAGGTTGATCCAGATGGTTAAGAACTGGGCTCCGCAAAAAACTCGAACAAGATGGTCGAAGGCATGGTGGACGCCGGATATCACGGAACTGAGAAGAGTATATACGTCGGCTGCCCGGCTGGTAAGGCGTGACGGGAGCGGGGTGGAAGAAAGGAACGACGCAAAAAAAGCATACAAAAACGCAATAGATCAGGCGAAAAGGAAACACTGGAACGAATTTTTGGCCAACGCCAAAAAAAACGATGTGTGGACGGCTCACCAATTTACAAAGCAAAGAGAACCGGTGAAGATCCCTGGCGGACATAACGATAGCCCCGACCAGACCTCACAAAAAATAATGGAATACTTCTTCCCACCTAGCCACGACCCGATACCCCTGAAATTATTCCAAAGGAAAAAGCTTGAAGAGGATAGTCGAGTAACGCCAGGGGAAGTCTCTGAGGCGTTGAAGAAATGCAGCAACCGATCCGCCCCGGGACCCGATCAGGTACCATATGGGGTATGGAAAAACATACACAGGATTGAGGAGGGTATAATACCAAAGTTGGTAGAGGACATGCTAGAATGGGGCATTCACCCGCCAATGCTAAAAGAATCGATCGGAATCATACTCCCAAAACCTGGAAAAAAGGACTATACTGATTGCGCGAGCTTCAGGGTCATTGCCCTGATGCAAACTTCTCGAAAATCACGGAACGAATCGTCAACCAAAGGCTGATGACGATTGCTTACAAGACTGACATGTACTGCATCAACCAGACGGGGAGCCTACCACAGAGATCAACAGTCGATGCAGCTCTGTCATTAAACCATTGGATACGCGAATCCCACTTTGCGGGGAAGAAAGTCTCTTCAGTCTTCCTGGACGTCAAAGGGGGTTTCGATAATGTTAATCACAAAAAACTGATCGACCTACTAGGTGCCAATGAAAAAGTGCCCGAGTACCTGGCCGATTGGATATCCAACTTCATATGGACAAGAGAAATCGCGCTGGCCTACCCGGGCAGCCCTAGAACCCAGAACGTGGTTAACAAGGGCACCCCTGAAGGATCACCGCTATCGCCCTTACTGTTTATAATATACGTCAGGTCTCTGCACCCCGATGGTGAACAAACGGACACATTCACATCCTCATACGTAGACGATTTCCAAATAGCGGTCTCGTCACCGAGTTGGTACCGAAACACACGAATACTGGAGGAAAGGGTCCGGGGTATTAACTCTGCGGCTGCTAGTCTAGGCCTATCCTTCAGCATTGGGAAGACTGAAATGATGCACTGGAGAACCCGAAGGGAGAAGGGGGACCGATCGGAGTGCCGAATAATGTTTCAGTCCCACGTTGTCCAGCCAGCGGGAAAAGCGATAAAATGGCTTGGTTTCTGGCTCACGGACAACGGTGAGACTTCAACGCACTTTACGAAAAGACTGGCGCTGGCCCAAGCAGCTTTCCTTCGAATACAAAGATTGTCAATGCCCGGAAAAGGCCTGACCCCCTATGGGGCCAGACGCTTAGCGAAGGGCATAATCCTACCTATACTGCTATACGGGGCTGAGATTTTCGACCCAACAGTAACAATGATCGACAAAATGCAAAAGTTCTGGAACAGAGTCCTTCGGTGGATCACCAATGCTTTCTACGCAACCAACATCACTGTCGTATCTGCCGAAGCGTGCCTGGCACCCATTAAGCTGTATATGAGACAGACCAGGAAAATGACGGCGGTCAGGATCACTACGGCGATCCCAAGCAACAACATAGGAACAGCCATGCTACCTGTAGGCTATCCGGTGGTCGATGATTATAGGTATCCAACGAATAGGAGACAAGCTTTTGACAACAATAAAGGGGGCATACGCCCGAAGGTCTGGATCTCAACCTCCATGACATCAGCACAAGTCCCGCTTCCGATTGACGAAGTGGGGGCGATAGCGGCGTCTTTTACACCGCAAGACCCTTCCCGATAAAACCAAATAGGCTATCTATGGTAACGGAACAGGCAGCTAAATCCTGGGTCGAAGCTAAGGATGCAGTCCGAAGGAAGATACAGAAGACATGGGTGGACTGGGAATACCCACCATACTCCGAATACAGACCCCGTATAGGGAATGCTGGTACTTCATGACTCTCTCAAAGTTTAAGGCCGGCAGAATACATCAAATGCGAGCGAACAAAAGCTACCTAAAAGGACAGAAAGCTTGGTCGAACCAAGATCAGGACCCACGTTGTGATCGATGCGGACAGCATGACCAGACATTTCAGCATATAATTACGACATGCCCGGCCCTGGAATCTAAGAGGCGGGGAAGAGACCCTGAGATATTCAACATAGGTAGAGATTCTATGCTATCGACAGGCGATAAATCAGGAAAGACTCTGATGAAGGAGTTTTCCGTACATGTTATGAAAAATTTGATTAATTTTCCTATTAGGTTAGGAGTTTTTCCTTTTACGAGAGATAATGATTTGAGATCATAATTTGTTTTGGCCTGTAATGGGCAATGATGGATGAAGGTGATAAGGTTTTATTATATATTTGTTTTATGT
>Ga0307513_10003984_pt1 | contig 19823 bp, 16 predicted proteins | sample 15_EM_MG_FD_202174 | JGI IMG/M metagenome (GOLD analysis project Ga0307513, IMG submission 202174) | Populus trichocarpa ectomycorrhiza microbial communities from riparian zone in the Pacific Northwest, United States - 15_EM | ecosystem: Host-associated > Plants > Roots > Unclassified | place...
ACTAAAGCTCGTCAAGCTCGATCGGAGGGTTCGATGAAGAAGATGAAACTGGTGATGGTCGGCAACGGCATGGCCGGCGTGCGGACGATCGAAGAGCTGCTGAAGATGGCGCCCGATCTGTACGACATCGCCGTCTTCGGCGCCGAGCCGCACCCGAACTACAACCGCATCCTGCTCAGCCCCGTGCTGGCCGGCGAACAGACGCTGGACGAGATCATCCTCAATCCGGTCGCCTGGTACGAAGAGCACGGTATCCGGCTGCACCTGGGCAAGAAGGTGGTCGACGTGAAGCGCCGCCAGCGGGTCGTGGTCGCCGAGGACGGCACCGAAGAAGAATACGACCGGCTGCTGATCGCGACCGGCTCGAACCCGTTCATTCCGCCGCTGCCGGGCCGCGATTTGAAGGGCGTGATCGCCTTCCGCGACATCGCCGACACCCACACGATGATCGAGGCCGCGAAGACCCACAAGCACGCGGTGGTGGTCGGTGGCGGCCTGCTCGGGCTGGAAGCGGCGAACGGGCTGGCCGCGCGCGGCATGGACGTGACCCTGGTCCACATCGCGCCGTGGCTGATGGACCGCCAGCTCGACGGCGTGGCCGGCGACCTGCTGCGCAAGTCGCTCGAAGAGCGCGGCATGAAGTTCCGCGTCGAGACCCAGACCGAGGCGTTGCTCGGCGGGCCCGATGGCCGGGTGGCGGCAGTGCGCTTCAAGGACGGCAGCGAGATCCCGGCCGACCTGGTGGTCATCGCCGCCGGCATCCGCCCGAACACCGAGCTGGCCGAGAAGATCGGCCTGCATTGCGTGCGCGGCATCGTCGTCAACGACACGATGCAGACGATCACCGACCCGCGCATCTACTCGGTCGGCGAATGCGCGTCGCACCGCGGCATCGCCTACGGCTTGGTTGCGCCGCTGTTCGAACAGGGCAAGATCTGCGCGACCCACCTGGCCGAATTCGGCATCGGCCGCTACCTGGGTTCGTCGACCTCGACCAAGCTGAAGGTGACCGGCATCGACCTCTTCTCGGCCGGCAACTTCATGGGCGGGCCCGACTGCGAAGAAATCATCATGAGCGACCCCTACGGCGGGGTCTACAAGAAGCTCGTGATCCAGGACGACAAGCTGGTCGGCGCCTGCCTCTACGGCGACACCGTCGATGGTTCGTTCTACTTCAAGCTGCTGCGCGAAGGGCGCACCGTACACGACATCCGCGACAAGCTGATGTTCGGCGAATCACACCTCGGCGACGCCGGCCACCAGGGCCAGAGCAAGGCCGCGGCGATGGCCGACAGCGACGAAGTCTGCGGCTGCAACGGCGTCAACAAAGGCGTGATCTGCAAGGCGATCAAGGACAAGGGCCTGTTCACGCTCGAAGAGGTGCGCAAGGTCACCAAGGCCAGCGCGTCGTGCGGCTCGTGCACAGGCCTCGTCGAACAGCTGCTGATGTTCACCGCCGGCGGCGACTACAGCGCGACGCCGAAGAAGAAGGCGATCTGCGGCTGCACCGATGCCAGCCACAAGGAAGTGCGCGAGGTGATCCGCGAAGAGCACCTGCTGACGATCGATGCCGTCTACCGGCGCCTGGCGTGGCGCACGCCGAACGGCTGCGCGAGCTGCCGGCCGGCGGTCAACTACTATCTGATCAGCACCTGGCCGAAGGAAGCCAAAGACGACCCGCAAAGCCACTTCATCAACGAACGCAGCCATGCCAACATCCAGAAGAACGGCACCTATTCGGTGGTGCCGCGCATGTGGGGCGGCACGACGAACTCGTCCGAGCTGCGGCGGATTGCCGACGTGGTCGACAAGTACCAGATCCCGACCGTGAAAGTCACCGGCGGCCAGCGAATCGACCTGCTCGGCGTGAAGAAGGAAGACCTGCCCGCGGTCTGGCAAGACCTCGGCATGCCGTCGGGCCACGCGTACGGCAAGACGCTGCGAACGGTGAAAACCTGCGTCGGCAGCGAATGGTGCCGCTTCGGCACACAAGACAGCACCCAGCTCGGCATCGACCTCGAACGCGCGCTGTGGCGCATGTACGCGCCGCACAAGGTCAAGCTGGCGGTCAGCGGCTGCCCACGCAACTGCGCGGAGTCGGGCATCAAGGATGTCGGCGTGATCGGCGTCGATTCGGGCTGGGAGGTCTACGTCGGCGGCAACGGCGGCATCAAGACCGACGTGGCGCAGTTCTTCGTCAAGCTGAAGACGGCCGAGGAAGTGCTCGAATATTCGGGTGCCTTCATCCAGCTCTACCGCGAAGAAGGCTGGTACCTCGAGCGCACCGTGCACTATCTGGCGCGGGTCGGCATCGACCATGTGAAGGCGCGGGTGCTCGACGACGCAGCGAACCGCAAGGCGCTGTGGGAAAGGCTGCAATATGCGCTGGACGGCGAGCCCGACCCGTGGTTCGAATTCGAGAAAGCCGGCGTCGACGTGCGCCAGTTCGCGCCTGTTGGAGTTCTCTGAAATGAGCGATTGGAAAATCATCTGCAAGGTCGAAGACATCCCCGTGCTCGGTGCACGGCGCCTGGCCCGCAAAGGCAGCACCGATGTCGCCATCTTCCGCAACGGCCAGGACAAGGTCTTCGCGCTGCTCGACCGCTGCCCGCACAGGGGCGGGCCGTTGAGCCAGGGCATCGTCTTCGGCGACAGCGTGGCCTGCCCGCTGCACAACTGGACGATCAACCTCGGTGATGGCTGCGCAAAGGCGCCCGACGTCGGCTGCACGCAGCGCTTTTCGGTGAAGGTCGAAGCGGGGCAGGTGTCGCTCGATGTCGAGGAGTTGACGACGCTGGGCTTGGGCGAAACGGTGGTGCCGGCGGTCGTCGCGGTCGGTGCTGAGACCGCTGCCGCAGAACGCCCCGCGGTCTGAAGCGGCCGTGACCGATACGCGTTCGACCTGCCCGTATTGCGGCGTCGGCTGCGGCGTCATCATCGAGAGCGAAGGCGCGCAGATCACCGGTGTTCGCGGCGACCCCGACCATCCGGCCAACTTCGGCCGCCTGTGCACGAAGGGCAGCACCTTGCACCTGACAGCCAGCGCGCCGATCACGCAGCATGCGCGGCTGCTGGTGCCGCAGCGGCGCCCGCAGCGCGGCGGGCCGCTGGCGGCGATCGGCTGGGACCAGGCGATGGACGAGGCTGCGAACCGCTTCGCCGGTGTCATCGCGAAAGACGGGCCCGACGCGGTCGGCTTCTACCTCTCCGGGCAGTTGCTGACCGAGGACTACTACGTCTTCAACAAGCTCGTGAAAGGCGTGATCGGCAGCAACAACGTCGACACCAACTCGCGCCTGTGCATGAGCAGCGCGGTCGCCGGCTACAAGCTCACGCTGGGGGCCGATGCGCCGCCGTGCAGCTACGAGGACATCGACCACGCGGGCACCGTGTTCATCGTCGGCTCGAACATGGCCTTCGCGCACCCGATCCTGTTCCGCCGCCTCGAAGACGCCAAACGCGCGCGGCCGCAGATGAAGATCATCGTCGCCGACCCGCGGCGCACCGAGACGGCCGAGATGGCCGACCTCTACCTGCCGCTGCTGCCCGGCACCGACGTCGCGCTCTTCAACAGCCTGCTGCACCTGATGCTGTGGGAAGGCTTGTGCGACCACGCCTACATCGCCGCCCACACCAGCGGCTTCGAAGCCCTGCGCGACCGGGTTCGCGACTTCACGCCGAAAGACACCGCCAAGCTCTGCGGCGTGCCCGAGGCCGACCTGGTGCAGGCCGCGCGCTGGTTCGGCCAGGGCCCCACGCTGTCGCTGTACTGCCAGGGCCTGAACCAGAGCAGCAGCGGCACCGCGAAGAACGCCGCCCTGATCAACCTGCACCTGGCAACCGCGCAGATCGGCAAACCCGGCGCCGGGCCTTTTTCGCTGACCGGGCAGCCGAACGCGATGGGCGGGCGCGAGGTCGGCGGCATGGCCAACCTGCTGTCGGGCCACCGCGACCTGGGCAACGCCGAGCACCGCGCCGAAGTCGCCGCGCTATGGGGCATCGATGACGTTCCGGCAACCCCCGGCAAGACCGCGGTCGAGATGTTCGAGGCCGCCGCCGACGGCCAGATCAAGGCGCTGTGGATCGCCTGCACGAACCCGGCGCAGTCGATGCCGCATCAGGCGACGGTGCGGCGCGCGCTCGAACGCGCCGAGTATGTCGTCGTGCAGGAAGCGTTCTCGACGACGGCCACCTGCCGCTACGCCGACCTGCTGCTGCCGGCCACGAGCTGGGGCGAAAAGGACGGCACCGTCACCAACAGCGAGCGCCGCATCAGCCGCGTCCACCCCGCCGTGCCGGCCCCCGGCGAAGCGCGCGACGACTGGGCCATAGCCGCCGACCTGGCGCGCCGCCTCGAAGCCCGGCTGCGGCCGAACGGCGCCCGGCTGTTTGCCTACGCCGGCCCGGAAAGCGTGTGGAACGAACACCGCGAAACCACCCGCGGCCGCGACCTCGACATCACCGGCCTCAGCTACGCCCGGCTCGACGAGCAGCCGGCGCAATGGCCGTTCACTGAGAACGCGAGCACGGGCCGCGCGCGCCTGTACGCCGACGGCATCTTCCCCACCGCCGACGGCCGCGCGAAGTTCGCCGACACGCCGTACGTCAAGCTCGCCGAGCCGCGCGACGCGCGCTACCCGTTTTCGCTGAACACCGGCCGCCTGCGCGACCAGTGGCACGGCATGAGCCGCACCGGCACCATCGGCCGCTTGTTCGGCCACGTGCCCGAGCCGGAGGTCGAGATGCACGGCTCCGATCTGGCCCGGCTGAAGCTGGCCGATGGCGACCTCGTGCACGTGACCTCGCGGCGCGGTTCGATCGTGCTGCCGGTGCGCGCCAGCGAACAGGTCGCGCCGGCGCAGGCCTTCATCGCGATGCACTGGGGCGACGACGTGCTCGGCGGCCACACCGGCACGCTGGCCGCCGCGTTGGGCGTCAACGCGCTGACCACGCCGGCCTACTGCCCGCAATCGAAGCAGCCCGAGTTGAAGCACGCGGCGGTGAAGGTGCTGAAGGCCGAACTGCCGTGGCGGCTGCTTGCCCTGGCCTGGCTCGGCGAAGCCGAAGCGCTGCAAGCGCGCAGCGCGTTGCAGGCGCTGATGCCGCGCTTCGCCTTCGCCGCCTGCGTTCCTTTCGGCCGCGAACGCCACGGCGTGCTGTTCCGCGCGGCCGACGCCGAACCGGCGCCCGAAGCGCTGCTCGAAGAAATCGAAGCCGTGCTCGGCTTGAACGGCCAGCAGGTGCTGCACTACAGCGACAAGCGGCGCGGCCAGCGGCGCAGCGTGCGCCTGTCGGGCCAGCTTGACGCGGCGCGCATCGAAGGTCTGCTGCTCGGCGGCGACACCCGCGCCGAAGCCTGGGTCAAGGCCGTCCTGCAGGACGAACAGCCGGCCCAGGTCTACGGCCGCCTGTTGCTGCTGCCGGGTGCCAAGCCGCCGGTCGCGCAGGCCGGCCGCGGCAAGCAGGTCTGCACCTGCTTCGACGTCACCGCGCCGGAAATCGAGGCGGCGTTGAGCCGTTTCGAAGGCGATGGCGAGCAGCGCTTCGCGTCATTGCAAGCCGAGTTGAAATGCGGGACGAATTGCGGCAGTTGCGTGCCGGAATTGAGGCGGCTGGTGCGGCTTCAGGCGCAGGTGGTTTGACAACCGCGTCGGCGACGCACGCGGTACCCTCGTCGAGATGAACGCGGGCGCGGAGTTTCGAGGCGAGGCCCAACGGCATTGCACCTTGCCCGCGCAGCGCCTGTGATACATGATGCTCTGCGCGGGCAACGCGCAATACCGCCGTCCCGCCTCACCTCGAACGTTGGGCCCCACAAACTCCAGGAGTTCACATGTTCGTCCGCATTTCGAAAGGCCGTTACGCACCCGGGCTTCACGCCGAGGTTGCCGCGAGACTGAGCGCATCGTCGGAGAGCCTTGTTCCGGCCATCCACTCCATGCCTGGCTGCCTGAGTTTCTACGCCGGCTCAGATCAAACTTCCAGCACTATGGTCAACGTCAGCGTCTGGGACACACTTGAACACGCGCAGGCCATGAATTCGTTGCCTGAAATGGCGGCCTTGGCCAAAGACTTCATGACCCTTGGCGTGGAGTTTGAGCGTCCAATCGTCAACTACCCTGTCCTTTGGTATCTACCTCGGACTTGAGCATCGGTCTGAATCCGCAGGAACGAGACATCGGCGCCGAGATTCTTCAATCGGTCAAGGACATGAAAGCAGGCAAAGGAAAGGTCGTGCTGCTTCTGGCTCATAGGCCGAGGCCGTGGCGCCTGTCCGTCCTTGCCTCTGCTACCGTCGGCCCAACGCTCTCTCGACATACGCGAACCCGATTCGCTCCTGCTCCAGCCGGACCGCTTGCTCGCCCAACCGCTTCCAGCGCAAGTCGTCGTACAGCGCGCGCTCGGCGGCGTTCAACCCCACCAGGTCGCGCAGCGTCGGTTCGGGTTCTTCCGTCCATTGCGGCCGATGCGCCAGCAGCGTTTCGCGGTCCATCAGAAACGACTCGACGTGCGCGAAGTGCGAGCGCAACTGGTCGAGGATCGCAAAGCCGTGGGTGTCGATGTCGCCCCAGTAGTGCAGCGTCTTGCGTTGCAGCCAATTCGCTTGCGCCAGCTTGTCGAAGCCGTAGCCGGCACCGAAGATGACCCAGGCATCGGCCAGCAGCGGGAAGGCCAGGAAGTTGATCTCGTTCTCGGTGATGAAGATCCTCGACACCGCCGGGTCCAGCCGCGCGAAAGCCTCGTGGCTGATGCTCAGGTCTTCGTCGGCACCAGTCCCCAGCAGCGAATGGCGGAGGTCGAGCACGCGCAGCCGAACGCGCACCGGCTTGCTGCGAAAGCCATAACGCTGGGCGAAGTTCGCACTGCCGCCGGCCGATGCGTCGATGGCCTCCGCCGGCAGGCAGCGGTCGAGCAGTTCCGACAACACCGCGCGGTGTTCCTCGATGAACTTGCTGTGGACGCCAGGCAGATCGACCTGGCGCAAATAGATGCCCGGCCGCGGGTGGGCGCACAGCCAGGCGACGACGGCCAGCAGCCGCGGCCAGTCCTCACCCAGCGCCAGTGCGCGCTGCGGGTAGGCCTGCAGCCACGCTAGCAGCGCCGGGTCGCTGGCCCGGGTCTGCTCCAGCAGCCGGGCGAAGCGCTGGCCGTCGCGCTGCTTGCCGATCAGATGCAACGCGTCTTCCAAGGTGTCGACCCAGGCTTCATCGGGCAAGGCGTTGTTGCCGATGACCCGGTGCCGCACCTCGCGCAGCACCAGCCGGTAGCCACGGGCCGCAGCCGTCTTCTCGCCCTGCTGCAACGCTCGCGCCCACGCGCGAACCTCGTCGAAGCGGTCCGACAGTTCGGCCGAGTTCGGTGCCTTCAACGCCAGCCGCAGCGGGAACGGCTCGCGCAGCAAGCGGCCCTTGTCCCACAGCTTCTGCGCTTGAGCGCGCAGATCCGCCGGCGCCGTCCAAGCCATTTCAACCACCGCGCGCGGCGCGTTCGGCCCGGTACTCGTCGATGCTCAAGTTGCGCAGCCGCGAGTCGCTGCCGTCTTCGTTGTGCACGAAGCCGACGCTGGCGACGAAGGGCTCGATGATGTGGATCTTCTGCAGCGGCGTGACGATCAGCAATTGCAGATTGAGCTGCTCGAACAGCTTCAGCCCGTATTGCGCCGATTCGTCCGAGCCGCGGCCGAAGGCTTCGTCGATGACGACGAAGCGGAACGAACGCGAGCGCAGCGCCCCCCATTCGAGGCCGAACTGGTAGGCCAGGCTGGCGGCCAGGATCGTGTAGGCCAGCTTCTCCTTCTGCCCGCCCGACTTGCCGCCCGAATCGGAATAGTGCTCGTGCTCGCTGCCGTCTTCGCGCCAGCGTTCGCTGGCCGCGAAGACGAACCAGTTGCGCACGTCGGTGACCTTCGCTGCCCAGCGGCGGTCGTGTTCGGCCGTGCCTTCGCGGCCGCGAAAGCGCTCGATGATGTGCCTGACCTGCAGGAACTTGGCTTCCGAATACTGCGCGTCGTCGGATCCGGTCAGCGCGCCTTCGGTGCAGGCGCGCAATTCGGTCTGGAAGTCGCGGATGTCGGCATCGGTGGCGACTTGCGCTTCGAGCACAATGTAGCGGCCGGGGTTGTAGTCGATCCGGGTCAGCGATTCGTTGATGCGCGCAATGCGCTCCTTGATCGTTTCGCGCTCGCGGTTCAATTGCGACTGGAAATTGGCGACTTCGCGAATCGTGTTTTCGTTCAGCAATTCCTTGAAGCGCGCCTCGAAACGCGGCAGGTCATCGGCATTCAAGCGGTCGAGCATCGCGCGGTATTCGAAGGCGGCGTCGACGCTGGCATCGATCTCCTGCGTATCCAGCTTGAAAGCCTCGTTGTATTCGGCCATCGCCCTGACGATCTTTTCGCGCAGCCGGGCGAGCTTGTGGGCGTCGGCGTCGATCCGGCCCTGCAGCCAGTTGCGCATGTCCTGCTCGCGGTTGTCGCAGGATTCGACTGTGAGCTGATGCTCGCCCAGCACCTCGGCGCGCTGGCTTTCGATGAGCGGGAAGTGCGCCGCATGCGCCGGCAGCGCCGGGTCGCGCAGCACGATTCGGGTTTGTTCGAGCAGCGTCTCGGCCTGCTCCTTCTTCAGCGCCGTCTGCGCCTGTTCGCGCTCGCGCTCCTTCAGCGTGCGCTCTGCCGCCACGAGCGCGGCCTCCAGCGCCTGCAACTGTTCGGCGAGCGCCTTCAATACGTCGGATGCGGCTTCCAGCGCACGCTTCTCGTCCATCAGCGCAGCGATCTGCGCCGCCAGCGGCTTCCAGTCGAGTTCACCGAAATCGCGGTACTCGTCGAGCTTGTTCAAGGCTTGCAAGCGTTCGCGCGCGGCCTGCTGTTCGCTCTGCAAAACGCCGATGCGGCCGCCGATCTCGGCCAGCCGCGCTTCGAGCGTCTTCGCCTTGGCCTGCAGCGCGGCGATCTTGGCCTGGTTGCTCCAGCCGAGCACGTAGCGGCTGCGATCGTCGAGCCGGTGCCGGTCGTCCTTCTCGTGGCGTTCGCCGGACGCCTTGATCTGCCCGGCACGGGTGATCGCCTTCGTCTCGCGGCGGAACTGCTCCTGGCTTGTGCAGCAGGCGATGTCGAAGCGGTGGGCGATTTCGCGCTCGAGCCAGGCATAGAACGGCGAGTCGGGCTTGACGGCCAGCTTGCGCGCCAGCGAGTCGGCGTGCAATGCCGGCGTATCGCCACGCACGTCCTTGCGCGGCGGGCGCACGCGGAAGTAGACCAGGCGGCCCTTCAGATGGGTGCGGTCGACCCAGTCGCTGACGGCGGCGTAGCGCTCGTCGGGCACCAGCAGCGACAGGCCGAAGTTTCGCAATACGCGCTCGGCCGCGCCTTCCCAGTCGCGCTCGTCGTCGCGCACCTGGATCAGCTCGCCGGCAAACGCCATCTCGGTCTCGCGCAATTGCAACGCGCTGCACAAGGCGCTGCGCATCGCGACCTGCTGCGCGTCGATGTTGCTGCGCCGCGCCTTCAGGCTGGCGATCTCGGCCGCCAGCGCCTCGTGCTCCTGGCGTCCCTGGGCGAAAGCCACGCCGGCTTCGTTCAGCTCATTTTGAATGGCAGCTTCACGCTCGGCGGCGGCGTCCAGAAGCTGGCGGCAGACCTGGCGCTGGGCCAGGAAGTCGTCGGCGCTGTCCATCGTCAGCAGGCCGAGCGCGCGGCGCAGTTCGTCGTAGCGCTGGAAGCGGGCGACGCGCCGATCGCGTTCGCCTTCCTTCTGCGCGATCTCCAGCGCCAGCCGCTCGATGCGGTCGCCGCCGTTGTCGGCAATCGCCCGCCGCAGTTCGCGCTCCTGGGTTTGCTGCGCCGCCTTCTGCTCGGCCAGGCGGGCGATCTGCGACGCCTGGCGTGCCGCTTCTTCGGCGAGGTGGCCGATGCGCCGTTCCAGCAGCTCGGCCTTGAGCCCGGCGAAGTAGGACTTCAGCGCCTCGCGGCCCGCCCGCAGCGCTTCGGTCTGCGCCACCGCTTCGTCGTGGCGGGCGCAGTCGGCCACCAGCGGCGTCAACAGTCCAACCTGGCGCTTGGCCTTCAGCACCGCTTCGTGCGCGCGGTGCAGGTCCTCGAAGTGCGAGATCAGCGCCTGGATGCGCGGCGCCACCTCGAAGGGTTCGAGCATGTGGCTGCGGACGAAGTCGGTCAGGTTGCCGACCGACTTCATCGACACCGTCTGGTGGAACAGCTCCAGCGCCTGCTCGTTGTTGATGCCGAAGCGGCGGCGGAACAGCGCGCCGTACGGCGGAAAACTGTCTTCGATCTCGACCTTGGCCGCGCGCAGGCGTTTGCGCAACTGCGCGATCTCGGTGCCGAAGCCGGCGAAGTCGGTCGCGATCGACAAGGCGCGGTCGGCCACCACATACAGGCGCGCCGGCTGGCCGTGCGGGTCCTTCAGCCAGAACACCTGCGCCAAGGTCACCGTCTGGTCGTAGCCGGCGTTGTGGAACACCGCCAGGATCACCGAGTAGCTGTTGGGGTCGCGCAAGGCCACCGGCTTGCCCGAGCCGCCGAGTTCGTTGCGCTCGGACTTGTAGTGTCCGAGCACGTACGAGCGCAACGTGCGCTCGCGCGCGTCGGCACCGGCGGCCCGGTTGTAGGCGACGCGCTGGGCCGGCACCAGCAAGGTCGTCACCGCATCGACGAGGGTCGATTTGCCGGAGCCGATGTCGCCGGTGAGCAGCGTGTTGCGGCCGTCGGCGCGCAAGGTCCAGACGCGGCGGCCGAAGGTGCCCCAGTTGAAGACTTCGAGCCGTTGCAGCCGAAAGCCCGAAAGCTGCTCGTCGGCCAGGAAGTCGAAGCTCAAGCTCTCATTCTTCATCGGTGCGCCCCCCGGTCAGCGCGCGGTAGGCGGCCAGCCGTTCGTCGAACTGGCCGAGCCACTGGGCATCGACGAAGGCCTTCAGGATGCGCTGCACTTCGATCATGTTGTCCTGCCCGCGCAGCCGGCGAACGAAGCCGAGGTCGACGATGCGGTTGATGTGGGTGTCGACCTGGTCGGCCAGCCGGGCTTCGTTGCTGCCTTCGGGCACGAACACGCGGATCAGCTCGCGCACCTCGTCGCGCGACAGGATCAGCCGGGTCTCGCTGCCGGTGGCGTCGAACTCGGCGAGCTTCTTGCGCAGCAGCGCCAGCAGCAGGCTGACCGGAAACGACAAGGGCCGCCGCGCGACCAGCCGCGGCTGCTTCGGTGCGGCATCGTCTTCGGGCTCGGGGCGCGAGCGCAGGAAGGCGTAGCCCTCGGCTTCGTCCAGCGTCAGCTCCAGGCCGAGCACGCCGACGAAGTCGCGCACCCGCGGCTGCAGGTTCAGCAAGGTGCTCCACGACGCCGCGTCGGCGTCGCGGTAGACCACGCCTTTCAGCAACGGGACGACCACCGTCGAGAGGTCGGCCGCCGGCGCGGCCTGCAGGGCATCAGGCGTGTCGGCGTCGTTCATCGTCATCGCGAGAAGATCACGCGCGGCAGCCGGGCCTGTTTCCGGCGGCCGTCGCCGGCTTGCCAGGTCACGGTTTCCTCGACGTCCTCGTCGATCACCGTCGCGCTGCGTTCGCCGGCAAGCTGCAGATAGGCGAGCAGTTCGGCCAGGCCTTGCTGCAGCGGCCGCGCCTGCAGCAGTTCGCTCAAGCTGATCTGCGCGCGCTCCTGCAGCGCCTGGCGCACATGTTGCGCCAGCGCCGCCTTGTCGATGACGAACTGCGAGAACAGCGCCGCGGCGTCCAGCCCTTCCTCGCCGGCTTCGAGCTGCAGGTTCGCGATGCTGGGTTTGAGCGGCGGCGAATGCAGCGGGCGCTCCATCGGCAGCTCGATGCTCGCGGCGGTGTCGGCTATTGCCATGAAGTCGCCCGCCGGCACGGCTTCGCGCAGCGCCACCGCGTGGGCTTCGATGCTGCGCAAGAGATCCATGATGCGGCGGTTTTCCAGGTAGGCCTGGTCGTCGAGGAAGCGGCGCAGCTGCTGCGACAACAGGGCCACGGTGCGCTGGGCGTGTTCGCCGGCCTCCAGCCAATCGTAGTGCACGCGCCGCCAACGCGGGTCGGGCGCCAGCGCGGCCACCGCCGGCAGCGCCAGCACGCGGTCCAGCCGCTCGGTCAACTCGTCCTGCCGCGCCTGCGACATGAGGAAGTCCCAGAAGGCGCGGAAGCTGCGGCCCTGGTCTGATTCGGCGATCAAGTCGCGCTCGCCCATGATGTCCTGCAGCAGCTCACCCTTGGCGCCGTCCCACAGTGCGATGCGCTCGCGCACCCGCCGGTCGAGGCCGCGGAAGTTGTGCTCGACCTCGCGAAAATCGGCCAGCAGCTCGCGCGCGAGGCCGGTGAACTGCTGGAAGCGTTCTTTCAGCGCGGTGTCGTCGAGCAACGCCACCTCGCCTTGCTCCGCCCGTTCGATCTCGGCGTCGATCTCGTCGCGCCGCTTGTGCAGGCCGGCCAGGCGCGCCTGCGGATCGGCTTCGCTGCCTTCGCTGATCTGCTCGAGCAGATCGAACAAGGTCAGCAGGCGCGACTCGGTGCCGACGAAGCTGCGCTCGGCCAGGCCGGCAAGCCAGGCGATGGCCTTCTCGGTCGCCGGGGTCAGGTCGAAGTGCGGCTCGTCGGAGCCCGGCGGGTAGAACTTGCGCAGCCAGCCGCGTTCGTTCGCGGCCCAGTCGTTCAGATACTCGATCGCCTTCTTCGGAAAGAACTCGGCGCCGCGCGTTTCGCGCAGCGCGAATAGCGTGTCTTCCAGCGCCTCGGCCAGATCGGCCTGGCTCATCACGCGCACGTTGGTGGCCACGAAAACCCGGTGCAGAAAGCTCGCGACCAGCGGCGCCGAATCGGCCAGCAGCAGCCGCCAGGCGGGGTGCTGGCGGCGCATCGTGTCGAGGGTGGCGTGGTCGAAATTCATACTATCGTCGGGGCGTCAGTTTAAGCACCCGCCTGCACCGGAAAAGCCGCGCCATGCAACTCGACATCTTCAACCACAGCCGCGACACGATGCTGCGCAACGACGTGCTCGACGCGCTGCTTCGGCGCGACGCACCAGCCGCCCGCTCGGCATTGCAAGTCTTCTCGGCCGAGTTCGCCGGCGACGAAACGCTGCCGCCGATTTCGCTGCTGCTGGCTGCGGTGGAGCCGCGAGCCCGCGCGCCGTTCGCCGACCACGCGGCAGCCGCCGACGAACGCCGGCACCTGATTGAGGCGATCCAGCCCGCGGCGCTGCGCCTGTTCGGCGAAACGTCGAGCGCCAACTGGCTGGCCCCGCTGTGGCGGACAACCGCGCGACGGGCCGCACCGCTGCCGTTCCGCGCCGAGCACGGCGAGGATCACGCCGCGCCGCTGTGGCTGCGCGCCGGCGATTGGCCGGCTGCCGCCGACGCCGTGGCCGGCATCGAATCGTGGCGCCGGATTCCGGCCCCGCTGGCCTGGATGGCCGAGGCCCGCTGGCGCATCGACGGGCTCGAAGCGAGCTGGGCCCTGCTGACCGAACTCGCATGGCTGTCGCCCGCCCGATTCGACGCGCTGACGACCCGCATCGACGACCCGGCGCTGACCAAGCTGCGCAAGCGCTTCGACGCCGCTTTCGAAGGCGACGGCAGTGTCGCCGACCTGGCCTGGTTTCCGGCCTGGATCCTGATCGAGAAGCCGGCGCTGCAGCGGTTCCTGGGCGATGCGCAGCCTTCACGCGACGATTCGCCGGAGCGGGCCTTGCGGCTGCTGCTGAATCTGCTGACGCTCGAGCGCGAAGCGCGCCACCATGACCTGATCGAGCGCCGCAAGCTGCTGCGCGATGCGCATCCGGGCTTGTACGCGGCCTACATGCAGACGCGCTGAGAGCAGGGTCTCGCCAGCTCGCGCCGGCAAACACGCCATGCTGCCGGCGGCGCCACCGATGTCCGGTTCGGCCCCACCGCTACGTAGAGCGGTAAAGGGCATCGCGCCACGCGATGCCGGGAGAACCGAGATGACCGTAGAGCTTGCAACGACACCGGCGCGCCGAACCGCTGCCGTACCGTACCTGAAGGCCCTCGACTGGGCGTTTGCCGCGTTCAACTCGACGCGGCTGATCACCTACCTGCCGACGATGTGGGCGATCCACACCAGCGCGGATTCGAGCCAGCACTCGCTGTTGACATGGCTCGCCTGGTCCGGCGCCAACGCATCGATGGCGGCATGGCTCTACGAGAACAACGGCCGGCGTTGCAACAAGGCCGTCGCCATCAACATCGGCAACGCCCTCATGTGCCTGGCCACGACGGCGCTGGTCTGCTGGTATCGACAAGGCTAGGGCGTGCCTATCCGATGGTGGCGCTGCGGCGCCGATCGCCCGTCGGCAGTTGCTCCGCTACGGCGCCGGCCGGAGGTCGGTGACGACGATGGCGCCGCCGGTTCGCTCGGCCTTGAACCGCACCTTGTCGCCCGGCTTGACGGCATCGAGCATCGCCGGGTCACTGACCTGGAACACCATCGTCATGCCGGGCATCTCGAGGTTCTTGATCTCGGCATGCCGGATCGTGATCTTCTTGTTTTCCTTGTCGACCTTGCGCACCTCGCCGTCGGTCAGGGTTGCGGGGTCGACCGGCGGGGCCGATCCACCGGCCTGGGCCAGCGCCACGAGGCTGGCCGCGACCAGCGAGACGCCGATGAGTACTGACTTGAACTTCATGAGACTTCCTTTCATGGGTGGCGGGCGGCGACACGGACCTTGCCCTTCATGCCGGCGTCGTAGTGGCCGGGCTGCAGACACGCGAAGTCCACCGGGCCGGCCTTCGTGAACCGCCAGATCACCTCGCCGCTGCCGCCGGCGGCGACGCTCACCTGGTTCGGGTCCGCGTGCTCCATCTCCGGAAACTTCTTCATCAACGCCTCGTGCTCCTTCAGCTCCGCCTCTGTGCCGAGGACGAACTCGTGCTTCAGCCGGCCCGAGTTGCGGACGACGAAGCGCACGGTCTCGCCCTGCTTCACGTCGATGCGGGACGGCTCGAAGCGCATCGTGTCGCTCATGTCGATCTTCACGGTGCGGTCGACCTTGCCCGCCGCGCCGGGCACGCCGATGGCGGCGGCGTGCCCGTGCTCGCCGCCGGCGGCTGCGGAGGCCGGTTTCGCTTCATTGCCGTGGGCCGCGGCGAGCGTTGCGCCGAAGGCCAGCGACAAGGCCAGCGATGTTCGAATCCTGCAGGAAAACATGTCGAGTCCTTTCAGTGGCCGGAGTGGCCGGTCGGTTTGCGGATCTGCACTTCGACGGGATCGGTCGCCGTGCGCGGTGACGCCGGCATCGACTGGCCGCCTTCGGCAGCGAAGCGCGCGGGGTCCGGCATCGGCATCGCGCCGGTCCATTCGAAGGCATTCGTGCCCGGCGGGTGGCGGTACCAGCCGGGGTCCTTGTAGTCGCCGCGCGGCTGGTCGCGGCGGACCTTGACGACGCTGAACATGCCGCCCATCTCGACCGACCCGAACGGGCCTTCGCCGCCCATCATGCGGGCGGTGTTGTCGGGCAGCGGCATCTCCATCTCGGTCATGTCGGCCATGCCGCGCTCGGCCATCACCATGTAGTCGGGGATCAGCTTGTTGATCTCGCGCACGACGCCGCTGTGGTCGACGCCGATCATCGTCGGCACGTCGTGCCCCATCGCGTTCATCGTGTGGTGGCTCTTGTGGCAATGGAACGCCCAGTCGCCTTCCTCGTCGGCCACGAACTCGATCTGCCGCATCTGGCCGACCGCGATGTCGGTCGTGACCTCGGGCCAGCGCGACGACTTCGGCGTCGGACCGCCGTCGGTGCCGGTGACCTGGAACTCGTGCCCGTGGATGTGCATCGGGTGGTTGGTCATCGTCAGGTTGCCGATCCGGATGCGGACCTTGTCGTTGCGCCGCACGTTCAACGAATCGATGCCCGGGAAGATGCGGCTGTTCCACGTCCACAGGTTGAAGTCGAGCATCGTCATGATCTTCGGCGTGTACGCGCCGGGCTCGATGTCGTAGGCGTTGAGCAGGAAGACGAAGTCGCGGTCGACCTCGTCGATCAGCGCATGCCGGGCTCGCGGGTGCGTGACCCAGAAGCCCATCATCCCCATCGCCATCTGCACCATCTCGTCGGCGTGCGGGTGGTACATGAAGGTGCCGGGGCGGCGCGCGACGAACTCGTAGACGAAAGTCTTGCCGGGTTCGATGGCCGGCTGCGTGAGGCCGACGACACCGTCCATGCCGTTCGGCAGCCGCTGGCCGTGCCAGTGGATCGACGTGCGCTCGGGTAGCCTGTTGGTGACGAAGACGCGGACCCGGTCGCCCTCGACGACCTCGATCGTCGGGCCCGGGGACTGGCCGTTGTAGCCCCACAGATGCGCCTTGAAGCCCGGCGCCATCTCGCGCACCACCGGTTCGGCGACCAGATGGAACTCCTTGACGCCGGCGTTCATGCGCCAGGGCAGCGTCCAGCCGTTCAACGTGACGACCGGGTTGTAGGGGCGCCCGCTGCCGGGCACCAGCGGCGGCATCGTGTTCGGCGATGCCTGCAGCACCGGCTCGGGCAATGCGGCCATCGCCACCTTGCTGACGCTGGCGGCCGCGGCCGCCGCGGCAATACCGGTGGCGCTGCCGAGAAGGAACTGGCGTCGATGGTTGCTCATGGGTTTCATGGGGCGGGGTTCATGGGGTGGCGGGCGGGTTGTCGATCGACGGCGCGGCGGGCTTGCCGATCAGGGCGGCTTGCAGCGCGGCATCGGCGAGCCAGAAGTCGCGCTGCGCATCGATCGCCTGGATGACGCTGGCGATCTGCTCGCGCGAGTCGGCGAGCAGCTCGAAAACGCCGATCAGCATGCCGTTGTAGCGAAGCACGTTCTCCTCGGCGATCGCCTTGCGCAGCGGCACGATCTCGTCGCGGTAGTGGCGTGCGATGTCGTAGCGGGTCCGGTAGGCGCCGTAGGCCTCGCGCAGCTGCGAGGCGGCATCGACCGCCGTCTGCGCCGCGCGCTGCTGCGCCGCCATGGTGCTGGCCTGGGCCTGGGTGCGCGAGGCGTCGCCGAAGTCGAAGATCGGCAGCGGCACCGAAAGCTCGTAACCCCGTTTCGGCGCAAGCCCGGTCTCGCTCTTGCGCTTGAGGCCGGCTTCGACGCCGTTCACGAAACCGGTCACCTGCGTCAGGCCTTGCTCGCGCGCCAGGAAGTCCAGCCGGGCCTTGGCCAGCCGCACGTCCAGCCGCTGGTCCATCGCGACCCGCGCCACGCTGGCTTCGTCGCGCGGCTGCGCCGGCAGCTCAGGCAGGCGATCGGGCAGTTTCAGCGCGGCCGCCTGCCGCGGGTCGAGCCCGAGCGCGCGGACAAGGCCTTCACGTGCGCTCCGCGCGGCTTGGTCGGCGCGCGCGAGCTGCGTCACCGCTTCGCCGGCGAAGGCCTGCTCGCGGGCGCGCTGCAGCTTGCTGAAGTTGCCCACCGCCTGCATGCGGCGAGCGAGTTCGGCGCTCGCGTCGGCGGTCGCCTTGACCTGCTGCGCGTACTGCAGCGACTGCTGCGCCGCGACCGCAGCAACCCACGCCCGGCGTGCATCGGTGGCCGCCTGCACGACGCCGGCCGCGAGCAGCAGGCGGTTCATCTGCTGCTGGTGGTCCGCCAGCCGCAGCCGGGCCGGCAGCAGCAGCAGATCGAGCACCGAAAAACTCAGCGTGCGGGTCAGCTCGAGTTCGCGGACGCCGGCCTCGTTGCGCGCCAGGCGCTCGAAGGCGAAGACCGGGTTGGGCAGACGCGCCGACTGGGCCGTCGCGGCGGAGCCCGCCGCGCTCTCGTACAGCAGGGCCTGCAGCGACGGGCTGTAGGCCAATCCGATGCGAACGGCGGCATCGCCGTCGAGCGGCCGGCCGAGCAGCGTGTCGACATCGTCTTGCGCCTGGCGCCTGGCTTCATTGCTATCCAGCCACTTCAGCTCGCTGCCGAGGTGTTCGCGGGCGAGCTGCCGGGCATCGGCAAAGGTCTGCTCGACCGCCGGGCCCGCGCAGCCTGCGAGGACGAACGTCGCCAGGCCGATGGCGGCAAGGCGGCTGGGCCGTCGGGTGGAAGCCCGCTTCATGGTTGACGATGCCCCGCGTGGGCGCCGGCGGCGGAAGCCGGCGGCGGGGCCGGCGCGGCCTGGCCGGCGGCCGGCGCAGCCGGGCTCTCACGCGCATAGGCCTGCCAGCCGCCGATGCGGCCGACCGTGTCGTTGGCTTCGCGCCAGGCGACGCGCGGCGGCTCCTGGAATGGCCGGTAGCCGTCGAACACCGAGCGATACGCCAGCGGCCGGGACGCCGCTGGAGCGGCTGCAGAGGCGGCGTTCGGCGCCTGCGCGATCGCCGAGCCGGCGCCGGCAAGCCACACGAGCGCCGCCAGGGCGGGTCGAAAACAAGTGAACATGAGAGTCCTCGCGGAAAGGCCCGGCTGCGATCCGGTACACGGATCGGAAGCGTTCGGGCGGGTCGACGGAACGACGACATCACGCCGCGAATTGGCGGCGCTGTCGCGTCACGGACGCTTCAGGCGAGGAAGGCTCGGGGCGGCCGCTCGGGCCCGCCGCTGATGAACGAGGCCAGCGCTTGCGGCGCCGGCGAGTCGAAGGCGTCGGGCGCAGCCGTGGCTTCGAAGACCACCAGCGCCGCCGGCAGCGCGGCCGAGGTGCAGCACGAAGCGCAGGCGCTGCACGAGGCCTTGGAGAGCTTGGCGCCGGCGTGCCTTTGGGCGTCGTCGCCATGCCGGGCATCGGCGTGGTGCCGGTGATCCGCGTGCGCCAGGTCATCGGCAGCGGTAGCCGAGTCATGCGAATGTTGCGGCATGTCGACCGTATGCTGATGCATCCCGATCGCGTGCGAATGAGCGGCACCCTGGTGGGCGCTTGCGCAGCCGACCATCGATGCGGCAGCGAAGCCCTGGACGGGAACCGCCAAGGCCAGCAGCCACATCACCACGATCCGCCCGATTCGCGACATGCCAAAAGTCTAGCGCATCGCCGAAGACGTTGATGCCGGGCAGCAGATCCGGTGAATCAGACGCCGCCGGCGAGCGTCAGCGATCCAGCGCCGGCCGCTTGGGGTTGAACGTCCAGCCGGGAATCAGGTACTGCATCGCGATGGCGTCGTCGCGCGCGCCCAGCCCGTGCTGCAGGTAGAGCTGATGCGCGCGCTCGACCTCGGCCATGTCGAGTTCGACGCCGAGGCCCGGCTTCTTCGGCACTTCGACCAGGCCGCCGTTGATCTGCAGCGGCTCCCGGGTCAGGCGCTGGCCGTCCTGCCAGATCCAGTGGGTGTCGATCGCGGTGACACGCCCGGGGGCGGCGGCCGCGACATGGGTGAACATCGCCAGCGACACGTCGAAGTGGTTGTTCGAGTGCGAGCCCCAGGTCAGGCCCCAGTCGCGGCAGGTCTGCGCGACGCGCACCGAGCCCGCCATCGTCCAGAAGTGCGGGTCGGCGAGCGGGATGTCGACCGACTGCAGCGACAGCGCATGGCTCAGTTGCCGCCAGTCGGTCGCGACCATGTTGGTCGCCGTCGGCAGGCCCGTCGCGCGGCGGAATTCGGCCATCACCTCGCGGCCCGAGAAGCCGTCTTCGGCGCCGCACGGGTCTTCGGCGTAGGCGACGACGCCGCGCAGGTCGCGCATCAGGCGGATCGCGTGTTCGAGCAGCCAGCCGCCGTTCGGATCGAGGGTCACGCGGGCTTGCGGGAAGCGCTCGTGCAGCGCCTTCACGGCGTCGATCTCTTCTTCGGCGCGCAAGGCGCCGCCCTTCAGCTTGAAGTCGTTGAAGCCGTAGCGCTGGTGCGCGGCCTCGGCCAGGCGCACGATGGCCTCGGGCGTCAGCGCCG
>Ga0307513_10003985_pt1 | contig 19820 bp, 19 predicted proteins | sample 15_EM_MG_FD_202174 | JGI IMG/M metagenome (GOLD analysis project Ga0307513, IMG submission 202174) | Populus trichocarpa ectomycorrhiza microbial communities from riparian zone in the Pacific Northwest, United States - 15_EM | ecosystem: Host-associated > Plants > Roots > Unclassified | place...
TTATCACCTACTCCGGGCGAAGTCTAAACGACCCGATTCCACCCGCTGCAGCCTATGAAGTGACTTACAAGTGGCGGGAGCTTTACGGCTGCGATTCATCCGCCTCTTCATCGGTGGCGGAGCGCAGATCATTGTCGCCCGTCACCTCGTCCCAATCGTAGCCGAGGTAAACGGAGAAGGCGTGCAGCTTCGCCTCCCAACGCTCGCGCCGCGCGCGGTAAATCTCCCAACCTTCGTTCCTGTCAACGCGCGTCTTGACGCCCGCCTCAGACAGTTGTTTGAGTGTGCGCCGGTAGCGGCTGTGCAGACGGCGCGTTGCGTCGGCGGGGTCTTCGGACAGGCGTCTTCTGAGGCCGAGCGCGGCGACGAGTTGTTCGAGCACGTGGAGGCCGCTCGCTTCGAGCGTGCGCACTTCGGGGTGGCTGCACGTCTCCGGGTATTCGTCCTCGTCGAGGCAACTGTTGATGACGGCGCAGGTTTCGAGGATGAGGAAGAAGACGCGCGGCATACTTTTATGGACGGCGACGGGATGAAAATAGTGTATGACGGGATGCTCGGCGTGCGACTCCTGTAGCTCGTTGATGTCGCGCGCAGCCGTGCGCAGGATGACCTCGAAGCCGTGAAAGCGTCCGGCGAAGAAATGGTGCGTGATGAACCCGGCCACGTCCGCGCCCTCTTCCGCCTGATGGTAGAAGGAGAGCGCGATAACGCGTTTGCGTTCGAGCGCGCTGTAAACCGTGATCAGATACGTCACGGCGAGCGAGATCAGGGCGAAGCCGCTCGCGCCTTCGACGAGCGCGAAGAAACGCACGAAGGGCGTGCGCGGTGTGATGTCGCCGTAGCCCAGAGTGGTGAGCGTGACGCCGCTGAAATACAGCGACTCTAACCATGCCGCGTCCGTCGCCTCGGGCGCGATCTGGAAGTGCGAGGGCATGCGCGGCAGGTAGATGAGCGCGAAGCCGCTGATGAGCAGCAGGAGATAGAGGACGATGAGCGCGGGCATCAACAACGGCGCGACGAGGTTGAGCAGGCGGTGGCGGCGGTTTCGCGCGAAGCGGAAGGCCAGCGCGCGCACCACAAACCAGACGCCGCGATTCACCCAACCGCTGAGCGGTCCGGCGCGCCCGCTCGCGTCGAGGATCGTGGCATAAACGTCGTAGGCCACGAAGAGCAGGATGAGCAGCCCGGCGGCGGTGAACAAAAGACCCGTCACTCTTGCGTGATGAGTTGCCGCAGCACGAAAGGCAGGATGCCGCCGTGGCGGTAGTAGTCGATCTCGATTGGCGTATCAATGCGCAGGGTGACAGGCACTTCTTCCGTCTCGCCCGACTGGCGGTGGATGACGAGCGTCACGTCCTGTCGCGGTTTGATCTCGTCTGATTCGAGTCCGATGATGTCGAAGACTTCCGTGCCGTCGAGGCCGAGCGTCTTAGCGTTCGTGTCCTCTTTGAACTGGCAGGGGAGCACGCCCATGCCGACGAGGTTGCTGCGGTGGATGCGCTCGAAACTCTGTGCGACGACGGCGCGCACGCCCAGAAGTCGCGTGCCCTTCGCCGCCCAGTCGCGCGAACTGCCCGTGCCGTACTCCTGTCCGGCCAGCACGACGAGCGGGATGCCTGCCGCTTGATACTGGTTGGAAGCGTCGTAGATGCTCATCTGCTGGTTGGCGGGTTGCAGGCAGGTGACGCCGCCTTCCGTGCCGGGAACCATCTGGTTCTTGATGCGCACGTTGGCGAACGTGCCGCGCACCATCACCTGATGATTGCCGCGCCGCGAGCCGTAAGAGTTGAAGTCGTCCACGTGGACGCCGTGCTGTTGCAGGTAGACGCCGGCGGGCGACGTGGGCTTGATCGCGCCGGCGGGGCTAATGTGGTCGGTCGTCACCGAATCGCCGAAGATGGCGAGCGGGCGCGCGTTCCTGATGTCGCAAAACTTGCCCGGCTCCATGCCGAACTTCTCGAAGTAGGGCGGTTCTTGAATGTAGGTCGAGTGCTCGTCCCAATCGTAAACGTCGCCCGCGACGGACGGAATTTCGTTCCACAGCGGATTCTGTTCGGCGAAGTCGCTGTAGAGACGACGGTAGACTTCCGGGTCGGTCGCGGCGCGCAAGCCCTCGCCGATCTCTTCGAGCGTCGGCCAGATGTCGCGCAGGTAAACGTCCTCGCCCTGCTTCCCTTTCCCGATTGGCTCGCTCGTCATGTCGATGTCGATGCGACCGGCGAGCGCGAAGGCGACGACGAGCGGCGGACTCATCAGGAAGTTTGCCTTGACGCTCTGATGCACGCGCGCCTCGAAATTCCTGTTGCCCGACAACACGCTCGCCGCTACCAGATCGTGCTCGTTAATAACCGATTCGATGCGCGGATCGAGCGGGCCGGAGTTGCCGATGCAGGTCGTGCAGCCGTAGCCGACGAGGTTGAAGCCGAGTTGGTCGAGGTAGGGCTGCAAGCCGGTCTTTTTGTAATACTCGGTGACGACGCGCGAGCCGGGCGCGAGCGACGCCTTGACCGCCGGTTGCGTTCTGAGGCCGCGCTCCACGGCCTTCTTCGCGAGGATGCCCGCCGCGAGCATCACAGACGGGTTCGAGGTGTTGGTGCATGAAGTGATCGCCGCAATGACCACATCGCCGTGACCGATCATGGCGTTGCGTTTGAGGTCGGGCTGCTTGCTCGAATCCGTATCGTCGTCCTCGACGCGGTCGGGCGTCGGGCGATTGTTCATCATCTCGATCTCGGTCAGCGCGCTCGTGTTCTTCTCGCTGTCGTTGCCTTCTCCGCGCGGGATAGACTCCGGCTCCTGCACGCCACCGCCCGCAATCACTGGCAACGAGCGAAGGTTGCCGCCCGCCGCCGCCGCAGTCGCCGCCGCGCTCAAGTTCACGGGAAAGCGTTTGTCGAGTTCTTCCTGCTGTTTGTTGTAGCCGTTTTCGCCGACGGGCTTTTGCAGCAGATCGTTGAAGCGCGCTTTGAGGTCGGAGAGTTCGATGCGATCCTGCGGGCGTTTCGGGCCGGACACGCTCGGCTCGATCTCCGCGAGGTTCAACTCGATCAACTGGCTGTACTCGCACTCGCCCGCGCGCGGGATGCCGAACATTCCCTGCGCCTCGTAGTAACTGCGGATGGCGCTCACGCGTTCCTCGCTGCGTCCGGTGGAGCGGAAATATTCGAGCGTCTTTTCGTCCACGGGGAAGAAGCCGACGGTCGCGCCGTATTCGGGAGCCATGTTGGCGATGGTCGCGCGGTCGTAGGCCGGAATGCTCGCCGCGCCCTCGCCGTGAAACTCTACAAACTTCCCGACCACTTTCGCCGCGCGCAATATCTCCGTTACGCGCAGGACGAGATCGGTCGCCGTCACGCCGCTACGCAAACTGCCTGTCAGGTTGACGCCGACCACGTCGGGCGTCAAAAAGTAGACGGGCTGGCCGAGCATGCCTGCTTCCGCTTCGATGCCGCCGACGCCGTAGGCCACGATGCCGAGGCCGTTGATCATCGTGGTGTGCGAATCCGTGCCGACGAGCGTGTCGGGCAGATAGACGCCGTCGCGTTCGATGACGCCCTGCGCCAGATATTCGAGGTTGACCTGATGCACGATGCCGATGCCCGGCGGCACAACCTGAAAACTCTCGAACGCCTGCGTGCCCCATTTCAAAAACTGGTAGCGCGAGCGGTTGCGCTTGAACTCCGTCTCCATGTTCCGCTCAAGCGCGTCGGGCGTGCTCCACGCGTCCACCTGAACGGAGTGGTCGATGACGAGATCGACGGGCACGAGCGGCTCGATGATCTTCGGGTCGCGCCCCATGCGCGCCACCGCCGAACGCATCGCAGCGAGGTCTACCAGCAGCGGCACGCCCGTGAAATCCTGCAACAACACGCGCGCCACGATGAAGGGAATTTCCTCTGTGCGCTCGGCGTTGGGCTTCCAGTTGGCGAGCGTGCGGATGTCTTCCTCCTCAACCTTTTTGCCGTCGAAATTCCTGAGCAGCGATTCGAGCACGATGCGGATACTGACGGGCAGTTTGGAGACGGGACCGACGCCCTCTTTTTCGAGTTGCGGCAGCGAATAGAACTGCCCGGCGTCGAAGCGTTGTAACGAGTTGAAGAGATTATGAGTCATCGGAGTTTTCAAAATTCCTTCGCGGCTGAAAGGCTTCAGCGGTTTACAGAGCGCGCCTCCTGCCCGCCGAAACGGGCGCGCTTCGTCGGGCGCGGACGCTCAAATTGATGGCGAAAATTTAATACGTTTAAGTTTAAGTTCCCCTCCCGCGCTCCGTCAAGCGCGTCACTTTTTCCGCACGCGTCCGAGGCCGACCGCGCGGTCTGTTTGTGAGGCGAGTTTGCATTTGCTATATTGATCGGCAAGTTCAACAAGCAAACAATAAGTGCGAGCAGGGCACGGGGCGTCGGGGCGAGAATCCGAGTCGCGCGTGTTGTCGAAACATCGCACGGGGAGATTGAAAGATGCCGAAGAAAAGACCGGAAGACTTTGAATACCTGAGCAACGATCCGAACTTTGTGCCCGACCCGGAGATCGAAGAGTTCATGGAAGAGGAGATCGCGCGCGCGCCGAAAGACCCCGAACAACTCGCGCAACGTCTGCGCAACAACACGGCTTCCTCCCCGCGCGACGCGGGCGGCGACCTCGACGCCTCTTGGGAAGATGTCAACGACAGCGGCACGGAATCAGTCTCCGGCGATAACCCGACGCCCGATCAGTCGGACGTTGAAGAGAACGCACACGCCGTCGGCGTCAACTTCGAGGACAACGAAGAACTCGAATTCATAGACAAGATCGACCGCCGCGACCGCGACCGTTTTGAACTCGACCCGCGCTCCAAGACGGAAGACGACTCGATCTAATCGGAGAGCATCAGGGGTAAAGTAGAAAGGGGAAAGGTAAAGAGAGATGGCGTGCGCGGCGCGCTTCTCTTCTTACCCTTCCCCTTCACTTTTACCCCTGACCCTTGTCCCGCCTTATTTGAAATTCGCGCGCGGCGCGAGCGTGATGCTTTTGACGAGAATCTTATCCGCCGGGCGGTCCTGCGCGCCGTCGGCGAGGGGGGCGGTGCTGATGATGTCTGCGTTGTTGATGCCTTCGATGACACGCCCGAAGACGGTGTAGCGTTTGTCGAAGGCGGGCTGGCGTTTGAGCGTGATGTAGAACTGACAGTTGGCGGAATCCTCCGCCTGACTGCGCGCCGCGCCGACCGTGCCGCGCTCGTACTCGATGTCGCTGAACTCCGCGGGGACGTTCGGTTCAGGAGAACTGCCCATGCCGTCGTTCGCAGGGTTGCTGTCTTTCGAGTTCGGGTCGCCGCCCTGTATGATCCCTAACTCCGGGTCGATGCGGTGAATCGCCGTCCCGTTGTAGAAACCTTCGCCCGCGAGTTTCTTGAAACGCGCCACCATCTGCGGCGCGACGTTCGGGTAAAGCTCTATCACGATCCGCCCGAAGTCAGTCTCGATGACGGCTGCCTCGGCGTCGGCCTCCGGCTTAATTCCCATCTTGACGTTCGCGCCGTCGGCATCGCCAGCCGCGCTGTTGGAGTTCGACCCCTGCCCGCACGCCAGCGCCGCCAGCGCGAACGCGAGACACAACAGCGCAATCGCCCAACGTCTGAAGTTACGATTCATCTTTCTCATCCTTCTCGTATTGTTAATGACTAAAACGAATATATAAACACAAAGCGACGTAGGCGCGAAGGGGTCACGATTTGATTCCCCCACGACTTCGCGGCTGCGCGGCAGTTCCGCGCCCGCTCAAAACTGCTTCCGGCTGTCGAGCAGGATCGTCACCGGCCCGTCGTTCGTGAGTTCGACTTCCATCATGCGTCGAAAACTTCCCGTCTCCACGCGCGCCAGCGTCTTGCGCGCCTCGGCCACGAAAAACTCGTAGAGCGGCGAGGCCACTTCCGGCGCGGCGGCCTCGAACCAAGACGGCCTGCGTCCGCGACGCGTGTCGCCGTACAGCGTGAACTGCGACACGACGAGCAACCCGCCGCCCGTCTCTGCGACCGACAAATTCATGCGCCCGTCCGCGTCTTCAAAAATGCGTAAGCCTGCGATCTTCTCCAGCAGGTAGCGCGCGTCGTCGGGCGTGTCGTCGCGCGCGATGCCGAGCAGGACGAGCGCCCCGGCGGCGATCTCGCCGACCGTCTCGCCCTCGACGCGGACAGAGGCGCGCGTCACGCGCTGTAATACGGCTCGCAATGGTTCACACCCTTTGTACTACTGCAAGAGAAATCTATACGTGATGACGCCGTTGACTCTGATGGGCACGCCGCGCCTTATCGCTCCTCGTGCGGATCGTTTAGAAGGGGAGATTGAAAAACAAAAAGTACCCGTTGAGCATGAGCAACGTCGCGACGATGCCGACGGCGACGGACACTCTCATGATGAACCGCGACGTGGCGAGAATCGAGACTGAGGCCAGCACGATAGCGATCTGAAACAAGGCTTCGGAGAAGTCGAAGTTCGGGTCTTGCAACTGCGCGCGGTCGCGTTGGGCGGCGAAGTCCGTCGCGCGCGCCGACAGTTCTTTCTTTCCCTCGCCCCGCAGCGGATCGTTCGGGGCTTGCGGGTCGGGTTCGCTCTCGTAGCGCGCGGCGGTCGCCTTGAATTGATCGATCTTGTACTGCACACTCTGCCGCGCCTCCGGCGAGAGCGTCGCGCCCTGTAGTTGCAACTCGCTCTCCAGCATGTCGGCGGCAATGCGGTAGGAAGTCTGCCGGATGTTCTTCGCCTGATAAAAAGCCCACGTGTCGCTCGCGTGGATGTTGTGGTTCATGATGTCTTCGGCAGCATTCCCGCCGCCGAGGCTCGTGATCGCCAGCAGCATCGCCATGAACGCGATCATCAAAGCCACGCGCGAACGAAACTTCTCGTCCGATTCCCCGCCCTCTTTCAATTCTATAAGCTGATCGGCCACATCGCCCGCTTCCATATCTCCGGCACTCCCCTTTTTGATCGAAGGCTCGACTCCGAACTCTCACCTACGCGTGACGCGTGTGACAACCTCTCCCCTATTTCTTCGGCGGCATACTCGGCCTGATCTCCACGCGGCTCGGCAAACTCCGCTCGTCGTGTCGCAGCAGGTCGAGCACGACGCGCGCCACGTCCGGCGGTTGCAGTTGCCAACTCTGTTCCGCGCTCGGCACGTCGCCGCCGAAATAGGTGTTGACCGAACCGGGCATGATGTAACTGACCTTGATGCGGTCGTGCCGCACCTCCTGCATCAACGCCTCGCTGAAACCGTTGAGCGCAAATTTCGACGCGTTATAGGCGGCCATGCGCGGGTGCGGGTTTGCGCCCGCGAGCGAAGAGATGTTGATGATGTAGCCGCCGCCCCGTGCGCGCATCAGCGGGATGGCTTCGTGGCAGCAGTAGAAGACGCTGTTGAGGTTCGTCTCAAGCACCGCGCGAAAGTCTTCCGGCGACATTTCCTCGACGCTCTGAAAGAGGCCGATGCCCGCGTTATTGACCAGCACGTCAACGCCGCCAAACTCCGCGACCGTGTGCTCGAACAACGCGCGCACCTCTTCGTAGTCGCGCACGTCGCACACTGCGCCCGTCACCTGTCCCCCGCCCGCCTCGCCCAGTTCTTCAACCGCGCGCCTCACCTCTTCCTCGCTCCGCGCGCTCACGCACACGTTCACGCCTGCGCGCACCAGCGACTCGGCAATCGCGCGCCCGATGCCTTTCGTGCTCCCCGTCACGATTGCAACCTTACCGTCCAGATTCATTCATTCATCCCCCATGAACATAAACTGACAAAGACCATCAATCATGAATAGCAAGAAAAAGGCTTTTCTCTATTTACGATTTACGATTCACGATTTAAGAAGTTTTTCCTGCAACACTTCGTTGACCAACTTCGGATTCGCCTTGCCCTTCGAGGCTTTCATCACCTGCCCGACGAAGAAGCCGAAGAGCGTCTCTTTGCCCGCGCGATACTGTTCGAGTTGTTTCGGGCTGGCGGCGATCACTTCGTCAACGATCCGCTCGATCTCGCCCGCGTCGCTGACCTGCGCGAGTCCCTGTTCCTCGACTATGACGGCGGCAGACTTGCCCGTCGCGAACATCTCGACGAGCACTTCCTTGCCCTGCTTGCCGCTGATCTTGCCCTCGTCAATCAGGCGCACGAGCGCGCCCAACTCTTCCGCCGCGACCGGCGACTCTTCCGCCGTGCGCCCCGACGCTTCGAGTTCGCGCAACAGTTCCGACCTGATCCAGTTGGCCGCCGCGCGTGGGTTGTTCGCCGCACGCGCCGCGCGCTCGTAGTAATCCGCGAGGCTGCGCTCGGCGGTGAACTGCGAGGCGTCGTCGAACGACAACCCGTACTCTTCCATGAAACGGCGGCGGCGTGCTTCGGGCAACTCCGGCATCTGCGCCGTCACCGCTTCGATGAACTCGGGCGTGACGACGAGCGGCGGCAAGTCGGGTTCGGGAAAATAGCGATAGTCGTGCGCCTCCTCTTTCGAGCGCATCACGCGCGTCTCATTCGCGCGGTCGTCCCACAGGCGCGTCTCCTGCGCGACGCGCCCGCCCGATTCGATCAACTCAATGTGCCGCTCGATCTCATACTCGATGGCCTTCTGCATGAAGCGCACCGAGTTCAGGTTCTTGAGTTCGACCTTCGTGCCGAATTTTTCCGCGCCCGTGCGACGCACCGAGACGTTCGCCTCGCAGCGAAGATTCCCCTTCTCCATGTCGGCCTCGGACGCACCGACCCATTGCAGAGCGCGCCTGACGTGGTTGACGTAATCGTAGGCTTCCCAAGACGTGCGAAAGTCCGGCTCGGTCACGATCTCGGCGAGCGGCGTGCCCGCGCGGTTGAGGTCAACGTAGGAATAACGATCCGTGTCGGGCAGACCCTCATGGATGTTCTTGCCCGCATCCTCTTCGAGGTGCATGCGCGTGATGCGGATGGTCATGGGTCGCCAATCGCGCGCGTGCCCGGCCTCGTCGCGCGTGGCGGTGACGATCTCCAGTTCGCCGTGCTCGGAGAACGGGCGGTCGAATTGCGAAATCTGATAGCCCTTCGGCAAATCCGGGTAGAAATAATTTTTGCGCGCGAAGACCGACTGCTCGTTGATGCGTAAGCCCAGAGCGAGCGCGGCGCGCGCGCCGAGTTCGACGGCGCGGCGGTTGAGCACGGGCAGCGCGCCCGGCAACCCCAGACACACGGGGCACGTGTTTGCGTTCGGTTCGTCGCCGAAACGCGTCGAGCAGCCGCAAAAAATCTTCGACTCCGTATTTAGTTGCGCGTGAATTTCGAGGCCGATGACGACCTCCCAGCCTTCTTTCATAGTAAGCAGTCAGCAGTGAGCGATCAGCAGTGAGGGAAAATTGCCGGTAGCAGTTTTGACTGCCGACCGCTCACTGCTGACTGCTCACTTTCCTTTCAGTTCGAGCGGAAGACCACAATCGCGCCACGCGTTGATGCCGCCGACGAGAATGTAGAGTTCCGTGAAATCGTATTCTTCAAGGATCAGCGCCGCACGGGTGCTGGAGTTTTCGTAGTGTCAGGCGCAATAGGTGACGACGGGACGACCGCGCGGCACTTCACCGATGCGCGCCTCCAGTTCCTCGCGCCAGATGTAGAGCGACCCCGGAATCTGCACGTCGCTTTGCGCGTAGTGGCGCGCGTTGCGCGTGTCGAGAAAGACGGGCGCGCGCCCCTCTTCAATCAAACGCCACGCCTCTCCGGGACTGACGCGGACAGGCTCTCTCAAGTCTCCCAACTTCTTCTCACCTCTCCCGAACTTCAAACGCGCCTTCTCATACATGCGGGCACGCGTCCGGCGCATGCTTCAACAGACCGCCGCGCCGGGACGCGTGCCTGACGCGCTCGACCGGCTGACCTTCGTGGATGAATGAGCCGAGTATAACATTCGCGCGGAGGCGCGACGAAACGGTCGGGTATTTAACATCTCCGTGAAAGAAAAACTAGTTTCGCGTCAGTGAATTTAGTATACAATCCGCGCACTCAGGCTGTTGTGCGATTTTTGATGCTGCGACCGTGCCCCGGTAAACAGAGCGGCGGCGGTTGTCATTACAAGGTGTCCACCTTTTGCTCCCAAAGGAGGGGAATTAAGATCATGGCTAAAAGAATTGCGACGATTCTCGGTATCGTGTTCCTGCTTGTCGGCGTCCTCGGTTTTGTCGCGCCCAACCTGCTCGGCGCGCACCTGAACACACCGCACAACCTCGTCCACATCATCTCCGGCGCGGTTGCGCTCTATTTCGGGCTGGCCGGTTCGCTCTCCGGCGCGCGCCTCTTCTGCATCGTCTTCGGGCTTGTCTACCTGCTGCTCGGCGTGGTCGGCTTCCTGCTCGGCTCCGGCCCTGACCGCATGTTCGACGTGGCCGGCATCCTGCACCTCGGGACGATGGATCACCTCATCCACATCGCGCTCGGCATCATCTTCCTGATCGGCGGATTTCTAACTAAAGCCGGGTACGACGCGGCGCACGACTAGACACGACCTGCGTTATCGAACCGTAGAGAGGTTGTCGGAGGGACGCGCGCACGCGAACCGGCGACGCACGAACGCGCACCGCATTGCGCGTTCCTCCCGCGACCTCTCTTTCATTTTTACCGCCCCGTTTGCCGCCTCCCCTCCCGTCGGTTAAGATGCTCCACATCAAGATTCAAAGATGAAAGCATTAAGTTCCACCGTCCGAACACGCATCATTCATCTTTCAAACATCATCCGAGGAGCGTCTCTCTAAATGATCAAAACGGTCGAATGGACTGCCGAAGGCGTACGCATGATCGATCAACGTCTGCTGCCGACTGAAGAAAAATATCTGTTGCTGCGTTCGTGTGAAGAGGTGGCCGAGAGTATCAAAGACATGGCCGTGCGCGGCGCGCCCGCCATCGGAATCGCAGCCGCGATGGGACTCGCCATCGGACTCAAACAGGCGGTCGCCACCTCCACCCCCGATCTCCAGTACGACTTCGATTACATGTGCGACCTGATGAGCCGCACGCGCCCGACCGCCGTCAATCTCTTCTGGGCTATCGAACGCATGCGCGAGGCTTTCCGTCGTAGCGCCGCCGAGACTTCGGACGTTGAACTAATCAAACAGCACTTGATCGACGAGGCCAAAGCCATCTACGAGGACGACATCTCTTCTAATCGCGCGCTCGGTCGTTTCGGCGGCGAGTTGCTCGCGGACGGCGCGACCGTCCTGACGCACTGCAACGCGGGCGCGCTCGCCACCGCCGGAGACTATGGCACTGCGCTCGGCGTGATTCGCGGCGCACGCGACGCGGGCAAACGCATCGCCGTCATCGCCGACGAGACACGCCCCTTTCTTCAAGGCTCGCGCCTCACCGCATGGGAACTCGACCGGGACGACATCCCCGTCACGCTCATCACCGACAACATGGCCGGACACGTGATGAAACAAGGCAAGGTTGACGCCGTCGTCGTCGGCGCGGATCGCATCGCCTCAAACGGCGACACGGCCAACAAGATCGGCACGTACATGGTCGCCGTCCTCGCGCGCCAACACAACATCCCTTTCTACGTCGCCGCGCCCATCTCGACCGTTGACCTGAATATCCCTTCTGGCGAACACATCCCGATTGAGGAGCGCAACATCAGAGAAGTGACGCACATGCACGAACATCGCCTCGCCCCCGAAGGCATCAACGTGCAAAACTTCGCCTTCGACGTGACGCCCAACGAATTCATCGCCGCCATCATCACCGACAAAGGCGTCGCCCGCGCGCCTTACACCGAAACTTTGCGAAAGCTGTTTGATTGTTGAATCTGAAAGGAGTCGGAAATGATATGCATACCGACTAATGACGATGAATATTACCAGTGGCTTGGAGGCAATGAGCGTGGTTACGTTTTAAATTCAGATAAGTCGCTGAAAAATGTTACGCACTCAATGCTTCACAGGGCAGCTTGCGATCATATCAATGATGAAAGCACTCCAAATTTCACCACCGCGCAACGTCTCAAAATCTGTTTAACTAAACGAGAAGATTTAGAATATTGGCTGCGACAATACGACGGAATGGAGTTAAAACTCTGCAAGAGTTGTACTCCATGAACATCTCATCCGTTATTTAAATTTGTCGTCTTGCTTCATCCATGTTGCCCGAAGCGACTCTGCTTCCACCAGTCAATCGTGCGGCGCAAGCCCTCTTCCAACCCGACCTGCGGCTCGTAGCCGAGGAACTCGCGTGCGCGCGTGATGTCGGCGAGGCTGTGTTTCACGTCGCCGAGGCGCGCGTCGCGATATTCGGCCTGTGCGTCCGGGTGTCCCGTGATGTGCTTCAGCCTGTCGAGCAGTTCGTTGAGCGTGACACGTTCGCCGTTGGCGACGTTGATGATCTGGCCGACGCCGCGTGTGGTTTCTGCCGCGCGCATGTTTGCATCAACGACGTTGGCGACGTAAGTGAAATCGCGCGACTGTTCGCCGTCGCCGTAGATAACGGGCGTTTGCCCGGTCGAAAGCGCGTCGATGAAGCGGGAGATGACGCCGGAATAAGTCGAACTCGGGTCTTGGCGCGGCCCGAAGACGTTGAAGTAGCGCAGGCAGACGGTTTCAAGTTTGTAGGTGCGCGTGAAGACCTGACAGTAATACTCGCCCATGAGTTTGGCGGCGGCGTAGGGCGAGAGCGGGTCGGGCGGCATCGTCTCGACTTTGGGGAGCGTGGGCTGATCGCCGTAAGCCGAACTCGACGCCGCGTAGACGACGCGTCGCACGCCGCTCTCACGCGCCGCCAGCAACAGCGAGAAGGTCGCTTCGGCGCAGGCGCGGTGCGTCTCGCGCGGGTTCTCCACCGAGCGCGGCACGCTCGGTATCGCGGCTTCGTGATAGACGAGTTCGACGCCTTCGAGCGCGCGCTTGAGCGTCGCCTCGTCGTTCAGGCTACCGCGCACGAAATCTATGTCGCCGCCGATCTCTTCCAGATTCTCGGCGTGGCCGGTCGAGAGATCGTCGATCACGCGCACACGCGCGCCTCGTTCGGCGAAGGTCGCCGCGATGTGCGACCCGACGAAGCCCGCTCCGCCGGTCACGAGTACGATTCCAGAGAGACTCATATTAGTAATGTTGGATGCTGCGCTGACACGTCGAGCCGTTGCTTCGACGTGTCAGTTGTTGTTCGGGACGGGTTGCGGTTGCCGCCCGACGCCGATGTACTCGAAGCCGAGTTCTATCATGGCATCAGGGTCGTAGATGTTGCGCAGGTCGGCGATCTTCGGCGTGCGCATCAGTTCGCGCACGCGCTCCATGTTGAGCGCGCGAAACTGATTCCACTCGGTCATGAAGACGAGGGCGTCTGCTCCGGCTACCGCCGCGTATTCGTCCTCCGCGTATTCGATGTCGGGCAGGCATTGGCGCGCGGCGTCCATCGCGATAGGGTCGTAGGCGCGCACCGTCGCGCCGCGTTCGAGCAGGCGACGGATGATGTCCACAGATGGCGCTTCGCGCATGTCGTCCGTTCCCGGTTTGAAGGCGAGGCCGAGCACGGCGACGGTCTTCCCACGCAGGTCGCCCACCAACTTTTCGATCTTCGGAACCATCAACTCGCGCTGACGCTCGTTGACCTTGACGACCGCGCCGACGATGAGCGCGTCGTAGTCGAACTGGCGCGCGATGGAGAGCAGCGCGTGCGTGTCCTTCGGGAAGCACGAGCCGCCGAAGCCGGGGCCGGGGTGCAGGAATTTCTTTCCGATGCGGTTGTCCATGCCGAGCGCGCGCGCCACGTCGTGTACGTCGCAGCCGATGCGGTCGCAGAGATTCGCGATCTCGTTGATAAAGGAAATTTTCGTGGCGAGAAAGGCGTTAGACGCGTACTTCGTCAACTCGGCCCCTTCCATCGAAGTGATGACGAATGGCGTCTCGATTAGGTAGAGCGGGCGATAGAGGTCTTTGATGATGGCGATGGCTTCCGGGTCGCGGCTACCGATGACGACTCGGTCGGGGCGCATGAAGTCGCCGATGGCCGCGCCCTCGCGCAGGAATTCGGGGTTTGAAACCATGCCGAACTTCGCGTTCTTCTTCTGCTCGCCGATGATGCGCCGGAGGTGCTCGCCCGTGCCGACGGGGACGGTGGACTTCGTCACGATCACTTTGTAATCGTTCATGTGCTCGGCGACGGAGCGCGCCGCCGCCTCGACGTGACTCAGGTCGGCTGAACCGTCTTCGCGCGGCGGCGTGCCGACGGCCAGCAGGATCACCAGCGAGTGTTCTACCGCAGTTTTCAGGTCGGTCGTGAATTTCAGACGCCCCGCCTGCGCGTTCTTCGCGACAAGCTGGTCGAGGCCGGGTTCGTAAATCGGCATCTGACCCTGATTGATGCGCTCGATCTTGTCTGCGTCAATGTCAACGCACACCACGTCCACGCCGAACTCGGCGAAACACGCGCCCGTCACAAGGCCGACGTAGCCCGTCCCAATCACTGCAATCTGCATTGCTAAAACAGAACCTTTCGCGGAGTAGTACTTTCAGGCAAAAGTTTGCGGGTCACGCGGGGTGAACCCGCGCGTGACCCGCAAGTGAATGTTCTCGTCTACCGTGCGCGAGAAAATCGCACAGCCGTTAAAGCCTAACAACTTAACTGCCGGCGAATTAGACTCTGCTCGGGCTGAAGACCGGAGCGGTGCCGCCGACGCCGAAGTTGTTGCTGTCGTCGGTCGCCGCGATGATGGCCGCAGCAATCGCACCGCCCGCCGCCAGAAGAAGCGCCGCGAGAGCGCCGCCGCTGAGCGCGCCGAAGTTGGTTTCGCGGGTCAGGCGCGTGCAGCGCGAACCCGGTTGAGCCGTTCCGGCGGTGTCCTGATTACCGGCAGCGATCTGCTTGACGCTGCTGCCAGCGCGCAGTTCCACGCGCCCCGACTGCGTGGCGACTTCCGTGTTGCCGCATTCGACGTTCACGGTGAACACAGCCGGTTGGCTGTTGTCAGCCACGGCTGAACCGTCTTTGGTGATGACGCTGGACGATGTGCCCGACGAGGTCGAGAAACGAACGCGTCCGGCATCGAGCGTGCCGGTGACGCTGTTGTCGGTAAAGCTGAGTTTGATGCTCGATTCCGGCAAGACTTCGACGCGGCCAAGCTTGCCCAAGCTCACGACTGCGCTAGAACCTTTGGCGGTGGTGACGGTGCTGTCTGAAAAAACTGTTGCACCCGAGATGGCGTTCGTACCGTTCACGGAAACTTCGCCGACAACCGACAGTTCGCCGGAGGGCGACTGTGCCGGAGCTGCGAGGGCGACCATTGAGAACGTGCTCAAGATGGCGACCGTGAGGCAGACCGAAATAGCCATGCGGCTCCAATTTCTGCTAATCATTATTCTCCTCCCAAGTAGACTGAACCAGTGTTTTGTAGAGAGCGCACCGCGAGTCTCTTAGAGACATCTGCAAGAGACGGATTTTTAATATTTCCTCGCTAAACCCGCCTCAACTTTAACTGCGCCCCTGTAGCATTTCCTTAAGAAAGCAGGTCAGCGAGCCTCTGTGGGCTGCTTTGACCAAGCCTTTTTACCTCAATACCTGTTTGGTGTCAACAAAGATTTACCTAAAATCTCAGCTTATTCGTGGCTTTTTTGTGCGCTCGCCCTCGTCCGCACCTTCGCCCGGAGCGTTCGGCGAAATCTAGGCCCGCCGCTCGAACAGGTATGCACTCTCCAAGAGACGGCCTTCCCGCCCGTCGTGCGCCGCGAACTGCCGTCGCCGCAGTTCCCCGCGACTATTCATAGAGCCGTTCCAGATGGCCGCCCCCGCGAACTCGCCGCGCTTGTTCAAAGCATAGAAATTCACGTCAATATCCTTCAATTTTTCGCGGTCATTGCCGTACCGCGCCGCGATCAACTTCAGGGCGTCGAGGCAAGCCTGCTCCGGCGACGCGCCACGCCGCATGTACTCGACCACGGTGCGCGCGCCGTTGATGTAAATCACTTCCTCGCCGCGCCCGGTCGAACCGGCTGCGCCCGTGTCGTTGTCCACGTACAGGCCGCAGCCGACGAGCGGCGAATCGCCGACGCGCCCCGGAATTTTCCACGCCAGCCCGCTTGTCGTCGTCACGCCGCTGATGTCGCTCGCGGCGTCGAGCGCGAGACAGTTGATCGTGCCCGTCGGTGGCTTCCGCGCGACTTCGTCCGCCCACGCCATCACTTCTTCAAGTCGCCGCGCGTCGCCGTTGGCGTACGTCTCGGCCAGCCTGTAACTCGCGCTCGCGCGCCCGGCCTCCGCGATCTTTTTCTGCCCGGCGGGTGAAGCGGGCGTGGGCGGATAAGGACTCGGCCCCCACTTGTCCACGGGCGACAAAGTCTCTTTCCAGCGCAGCCAGGCGATGCGCGACTCTTCGGTCAGCAGGTTTACATCCTCGAAGCCGTGCGCGGTGGCAAAGTCGCGCGCGCCCTGACCGACGATGAGAATGTGGTCGGTGTGTTCGAGCACCACGCGCGCCACCTTTGAAGGCTCGCGCACGCCGCGAATGGAGGCGACCGCCCCGGCGCGGCGCGTCGGGCCGTGCATCACGCTCGCGTCCAACTCCACGTCGCCGCGCTCGTTCGGCAGGCCGCCAAAGCCAACCGAGTTATCTTTGGGATCGAGTTCGACGATGTTGACGCCCGCGATCACTGCGTCGAGCGTGTCGCCGCCTCCGCGCATCACTTCGACGGCTTTGTTGACGGCGGCCAGACCGTTCGCGCTCGACACGGAGATCGGCGGCGTGCCGCGTCTGGTCGCGGCGGCGGTCTGCGTTGCACGGCTCTCGACGCGCGCGGCCTCGATTCGCACCGGCGACGAAGCGAGCGCGGCAACGCTCACGCCGGCGGCAGCCTCACTCAAAAACTTGCGGCGACTCTTGTTAGTTTTCATTCGCTGAAAAATGCTCCTGCGCCAAAACACACGCGCTTGAAAGTTTGGGCTGTGAAATTTCGTTTGAAGGGTGCGGGCATCCTAGCAAATAAATGTAAAACGGGAAATAGAAATTGTAGGAACAGAGACAAGCCCGCAGCCTGCTCGTTTTCGCAACCATGCGGGCGACTGACTCGCCTTGCCCCTAACGATTACTCCGTTTTTGCCGGACGCCTCTGAAGGCTCCCCAAGACGGGTCGCCGTTTGAGTTTAACTACCGGATGAGTCGTCCGTGGCGGGCGCGTCCCTATCTCGATAAAACTGCTTGGCGCGCTCGGCGACTTCGGCGGGGACTGTGACGCGGAACGGGTGCTTGGCGACGTAGGGCGGCACGCGCCGCACGCGACCGCCGAGCGTCTCAATCGCCGCGACCGCGTCCTCGTCGCTCAACTCTGCGACGCCGAAAGCATCTGCGGCGCGACGCAACGCACCGCGCAGACGGTCGAGCGGCAGTTCACGTTCGGCCAGCATCTTGCCGCGCAGTTGAAAGTCGGCGAGGGCGTAGAGCACGATGCGGTCGAAGTCGCTCGCGTCTGTGGTTTCCTTCTCGGCGAAAAGTTCCGTCTGCTTCATCGTGAATTTAACGCTACGGGTGCGCCGTGCGCTCCCGGCGCGCGCTTGTTCAAGGGATGTGGACGCGACGCGGGCGGGTCGTCGCAGGGCGATTGCCGCGCGGGGTGTTGTCCGGCGTCGAGGCGTCGGGCGCGGAAGCGGCGGTTGCCGGTTGCGGCGCATGCTGCTTCTGCATCAGTTCGGCCTGCTCGTAAACGTCGAGCCGCTCGAACATGTAGAACGACTCGGCGGAGCGCACCGGCCCGAGATAGCGAAACGTGTTGTCGACCACTTCTCCGACGCGAAATGTGTTGGGCGCGGGCGGCGGGTCGAACAGCGTGCCGAGTTCGTCGCGCGTGACGGCGTAGAGTTCGGGGATGAAATCGTTATGCGTCTCGCGCGCGATGCGCAAGGCCATCTGCCTGAGCGCGCGGATGCGGTTCGAGTTGCGCCGGTAATAGGCGGGGCTGACCTCGCGGCGACTCACGCGGTCGTCAACCACTTCCTGCTCGGCGCGCAAGTAACCGAGATACGTGCGGACGACCGGCCCGAACTCCGCGTCGTCGTTTGCGCCCGCGCGCTGCGCCCATGCCGAACCGGCGGACGCGAAGCACACGAACGCCGCCAGCGCCAAACATCGCAACAACTTCTCTCCCTTTCGGCTCATGTTTTTACACGCACCCCGACGCCACGAAAAACTGTCCGGCTATTAACTTGAAGTCGGTTTCAAGCCCCGCGCCAGTTTACCACTTCCGGCAGTTCAAAGGTTAGAGGTCGCAACTTTCAAACGAACTCTCGCCGTCAAAGTTCTGGAGTTACGTTTGCGCCCGCCGCGCTCGCGGTGCTACATTTTTGCCGCACCTTTCAATACTTATGACAACCGATTCGACAGACACGACGGCCACGACCGCGCCCGCTAGAAGGCGCGTCGCGCTCGGCGTCTCCGGCGGCATCGCCGCTTACAAGGCCGCGGAGATTCTGCGCGGGCTGCAACGCGCCGGATGCGAAGTGCGCGTGGCGATGACCGAGCACGCCACGAAGATGATCGCGCCGCTGACCTTCCGCGCGCTCTCCGGCGAGCACGTCATCGTTGACGACTACGCGCCCGACAACCCTGACCCCATCGCGCACATTACTTTCTCTCAGACCGTCGAACTCTTTCTCATCGCCCCCGCCACCGCCAACATCATCGCCAAGTTCGCCAATGGCGTCGCCGACGATTTCCTGACTTCGACTTATCTCGCCTCAACCGCGCCCGTCGTCGTCGCCCCCGCGATGAACACGACGATGTGGCAGCACCCGGCCACCGTGCGCAACCTCCAACGGCTGCGCGACGACGGCGTACACATCATCGAACCCGACGCGGGCGAGATGGCCTGCGGCACGTTCGGCCCCGGTCGTCTCAGCGAACCCGAACGCATCGTCGCCGCCGTGTTGGAGATACTTGAGAGACAGACCGCTCGCGCCTCGCACGAATCAACCGAAGCGACGCGACGTGCGAAGACGAGTGCCGATGAACGGGCGACGGCGGAACATGATCTGGCGGGCGAGAAATTTCTCATCACGGCGGGCGCAACGCGTGAGGAGATCGACCCCGTGCGATTTCTCTCGAATCGTTCGTCGGGGCGGATGGGTTTCGCGCTGGCCGGGGCGGCGCATGCACGCGGGGCTGAGGTCGTGCTCGTGGCCGGGGCGACGAGCGCGGACGCGCCCGCCGGAGTTCGCCTGACGCGCGCTCTCAGCGCGGACGAGATGCTGGCGGCGGTGCAGGCCGAGGTGAGAGACGCGACGGTCTTTATCGGCGCGGCGGCAGTTTCCGATTATCGTCCGGCGAAACGCGCCGCGCAGAAGTTGAAAAAGTCGGGCGCAACTCTGACGCTCGCGCTCGAACCGACGCCGGATATTCTCGCGTCGGTCGCCGCCGCGAGACACGACGGCTTGCTCGTCATCGGCTTCGCCGCCGAGAGCGAGAACGTCGTCGCTCACGCGCGCGAAAAACTCACACGGAAAAAACTCGACGCCATCGTCGCCAACGACATCACGCGCGACGGCGCGGGCTTCGACGCCGAGACAAACATCATCACGCTCATCGCGCGCGACCGCGACGGGCCGGTCGAACTGCCGCTCATGTCAAAACTCGAAGCGGCGCATCGCATTCTCGATGAGGTCGTGCGGCTGCGGCGGGCGCGTGCGGCGCAGGTCGGCGTGTAGTCGCGTCGGGCGAAGCGGAAGAGTTTGAGAAATGTGCTATGGGAGATGAAACGGGTCAGGCCGAGTTGGTCGCGCTGGCGGAAGAGGTCGGCGAGAATTTGTCGTACCTGCGTGAACTCGGGGTAGATTTTTTGGAGTCTGCGGGTACAATCGAGACTGACCCGACAGCA
>Ga0307513_10003986_pt1 | contig 19812 bp, 24 predicted proteins | sample 15_EM_MG_FD_202174 | JGI IMG/M metagenome (GOLD analysis project Ga0307513, IMG submission 202174) | Populus trichocarpa ectomycorrhiza microbial communities from riparian zone in the Pacific Northwest, United States - 15_EM | ecosystem: Host-associated > Plants > Roots > Unclassified | place...
ATGGAAATTAGGAACGGAATAAAATAAAATGTGTCCATGATGAACCTGCCAGTGTAGGCAAAAGCGTAACCCGTCATGTACGTATATAAGGTGAAGGCAAAGGGCTCCCTCGTATTTAGAGCTTGGCGTTGGTGTGGATGGCGACGGCGTTCCTCTTGGCGACATTGAAGGTAAACTTCCCGCTGGAATCAACGGTAACGGTCGATCCTGAACAACCCCCACCACTCTTAACACCATCGATCACATTGCAATAGTTACCAGCCGGAAGGCTCGTCTGGAAGCTCGAGTTCCAATCCTGGTCCGAGTTATTTATCGCCACGAATCCAGCGTTCCCGCGTCCAAACGCGACGCGCTGAGAAGTAGGAGAGACCCAGTTCGTCATCGCGTTCGTCTGAACGGCGTTCCTGAATCCGACCATTCCGGAAATGGCGGTCCAACGATGCTGGCAGTTCCACCCGTTAGTTCCAGCGTTTCCGCTGCAAGTACCAGAGTTCCCGTTCGGAGCGCCTTGGTCGCTGCCGCTGAACTGGTAACTGGACAGAACGGTGGGAGTGCCCCATGGGTGAGCCAAGATCCAAACGTGAGCGAGGGTGTACATGTTATTGGGAGAGTTGATGGTCAGCGTCTCGCCGTTACGTTCCGTATCGTGGTTGGTGGTGAATGTGTTGGAAGCGCTGCTAGAGCTGGGGGAGTAACCTAGGGACTCGGGGTTCTGAAGAGAGGCGATTCCGTCTGTCTCGAATGCGGACTTGAGGTCGAAGGCGTACTCGAAGGCTTGGACCTGTCCGAGTCCGGTGTATTCTCCGGGAGTGACGCCTCCACCACCACCGTAGTAAATCTACAGTGGATTGCGGTGAGTAAATTGGGAATTGTATCGTGGAATGGATCGGGTTCGTACTTCCTGAGTAACGTAGCCGGGTTGCCTCGAGAATTTACTGAACATGGCCTGAAGATCAGCCACGGGGACGTCTATGAATAGGTCTTAGTTAGTGACACTGCAAGGGATAGGGGACGGAACCGCCCATCCTCACGTTTGGCGGCATCAATGCGGAACCCATCAGTACCCAAACTCAATAGTTCGTTGGCGTGGGCAGCGACCTTTCCTCGTACGTAGCCACTCTCTGTTGCCAAGCTACAAGACAAAAGAAAGGGGGAGGGAGGTTACGACAGGCGTAAGGTTTAGAAGAGACGGAACGCACTCGGCAAGGTTAGAGAGTTCGCAGTTCTGGACTTGAAAACGGTCCCCCCAGTCTTGGATGTCGTCTCCGGAAGTACCGCAGTGGTGGAAGTCTTGGATCTGGTAGATTCCAGGGTAATCATAATGCGAGAAACCTAGACGGTAATCGTCAGGATCCGAATGGCTGCCTCCTTCTGAAATGGGAACGTACTGGACCCTGCAATACCAGTACCGCTGTCGAGACCGGCCATGTGGTTGAAGACGACGTCTACCAAGCGTGGAAATCCGATTAGTCTCCATCGCGAACGGAGGGGTGGGGTGGGACGCACCAGCAATGACCTTGACGCCAGCAGCGTGGCAAGTATCCACCATGTTTTTGTATTGGTCTCTACCACCACGTTTCGATTGGAGGATGTAGCTGGTGATCTGGTAGTCGGTCCACCACTGGCTACCCTGGATATGTTCATTGACGGGATTCACTTGGACGTAACCGTATCCTATATGACGGATTCAGCGCCGGTCGGAATAAGCTTAAAGGTGTGATTAAGGCACTCACCGGCTGGACCGATGAAGTTTGTGCATTCGTTGGCAATCGAGTCCCAGTTCCATTGGAAGAGTTGAATGATAACCTCTGGGGAGAAGGTTTGAGAGTGATCACACGCTTCGGCATGTTGTGGATACGAACCTTTTCCAGGATTTTGCCTCGGAGCTGGTGCAGCCGCCGCGAGGGTAAGTAAAGATGAAAGAGCGAACAGTCCGTACATGACGGGAATAGATAGTCAGGAGGGAGTGTGAGGAGAGAGAACGGGAGCGGGGGACAAGACGGTGGATGTTTTATACAAGTCCTTGTTGCCCTTTACGTCTCGTGGTTCCTCCCTGGCGCTTTGACCGATATTCTGATCATCACATTGCACGGCCATTTTGTTTGGGTTAAACCTGCGTCCGGTCGCTGTTCTCCGTACTCTGCCACCCCCTTAATGCTCCTGGAACAACGTGCGCCGGCCGTCAACTCGCCTCCGTCGGGGACATCGATGTTTCGGGAGCAGGCTAACTTGAAGTCGATCTGCATGTGATCGACCGATCTTTTGCTCGGCTGACGTGACCCCAGTTGGACTCGTCCTCGGCCTAGATGCGTACATCTCTCTCGACAGACCCGCGGTCCTTGCTGGCGAAACGCATCGCGACGGTGGGCTCTCAACCACGTGGTTTGAAGCCTCCAGGCTATCGTAAACGTAGCGACCACCCCTGCTTCCCGACCAACTGCAATCGAAATTGCGTAAATACATCGCGACGTCTACTTGAGAATTCCGTGCCCCGAGCGGAGGACAGAGGGCGGTCGGGCATCATGCACATCCGCTACCTGCGCGGCGATCTACCTCTCTGCATTCCAGGATCTGTTCGCTCAGCTCAAGCTCTACTGCGTCGCATCGTGGTAACTTCCCGACATTCCAGCTCCCACTCGGGAATTGCCGCAAAGACTTGGTCAACATCTTTCCATTCCTTGTTTCCAATTTTGGAACCACAACCGCCGCCTACCGACAGAGAGTGCGGGGAAATGACGTGTATCGGCTGTCTGCGAGCCCGCGAACCGGGCGTCCAATGTCAAGAGGCAAACGGCGATGTTGCTTGTCACTCTCCTCGCTGCCCTCGTCGTTCTCGCCAACGCCGAACGGAAGAAACTCATCATCGAAGCCGACATTTTTTCTTCAGCAGACGACGTCGGAGCCCTTGCTATCGCAAACGTTTTTCACAACGCCGGAAATGCGGAAATTGTAGGGGTGATGGTTAACACCCCTTCCAAGTGGGGCCCTCTCGCCGTCAGCGTACGCCCTCTTTTCGAGATATCTTCCCATCTGCAAGTCTAATTTTCCCTACAGGCTATCAACACCTATTATGGAAACGGGGATATCCCTGTGGCAGCCATGAGGCCGGTCATAGAAGATGCCTTCTTTGACGACACCTTTTTCTCGTCAGTTTCCCCACCCCCGCTCACGCCCTTCCGCAAATTTTTGACCTACATACGGTAGCCTGGGAGAATACGCGAGCAAACTTGCCTACAGCTTCCCTCGTGTATTGCGAGATGCCCTTGAAGCCCCCAATCCTGTCGACCTCTATCGACAAATCCTCGGCGAGGCACAAGAGGGTACCATAACGATTGTTTCAATAGGTTTCTTTGACAAACTTGCCGCCTTGCTTGGTTCGGAGCCTGATATGTATTGTAACCTGACCGGTAGAGAGTTGGTCGCCACCAAAGTCAAGGAATTGATCGTGATGGGAGGTGACTACCCAAGGTGCTAGCACTCTGTCTCCCCCACCGGATAATAGTGCTAAAAACTCTCACAGCGGAAAGGAGTACAACTTTGCCGCCGCCTCTCCCCTGTTGACAGCTTATGTCGTAAACAGTTGGCCGGGGTCTGTGGTGTTCTCCGGGGCCTCCCTCGGTGGTAACATCACATCCGGATCCCGACTCTTCGATTCTCCAGATGCCTCCCCTCTCCGAGCAGCATACAGGTGGAACACTGGGTGTGATACCGCGGGGGGCTCATGGGACCAAGTGACCATGCTTTACGCAATCACTGGGCTAGGCGATGTGTTCAAGTTTGGGAACCACTACGGTTACAACCATGTTCACCGAGACGGTTCCAACTCATGGATTCTTGATCCCAAGGTTAGGAATCAGAAGTGGATCGAACTTGTGGATGGGGTGTCAAATATGACTGTTGCGGAAATCTTGGATGACCTCTACTCTGTTCTCCCGGGCGCCCGTGGGGCGCCGGTTCTTGCAACGCATGCCTAAGGGACCCGAGGTGCGTGAGATGAGCTAAGTAAACTGAACTTCCGCTCAGCCGTTCGTGACAACAGATGTACTCACCACCATGGTCAAATACTTGACATTCCGGCTCAAGAGCGATAGGGACACGTACATTCACATGTTGTTCATAACGTCGCAGAATGCATTTAATATGTGGCGTTCTACAGATGGATCCATCATACGTGAGGAGATGATTTGCAGAGCATCAGTACGGCAACCTGTGACCAGAATCACGGCACGTTCGGTGCGGAGAGACGGACACGCCTGGAACGCTTGGCACTTCTGCTGGCCTCTAGCGGTACCACGGATAACCGGACGTGGTCAGAGAATGTGGTAAACACCGATGTCGGCGGTAGTTGCAGGAGCCGAACGAAGGTCGGGGGGGGACGAAAGAAAATACAGGGTCCAGCAGGATCGATTGGCAACTTGACCAAACCTGATCCGGGTGGCCGTGTCGCCTTCACCCTGCACCCAAACATCCAGATGGTCTGCTTATGAACGCAGTCCTACCAGCGCGGAGAGCGTGATCCTTCTGTTGGGAAAATGTCATTCCGTATCCCAACCATAAGGTGGTAGCCCTTGCATCCGATTTTCGACAATCCGAACCCACCTGTACTGACATGATAAGAGAACCTGATTCAACAGGCGCATACCAGGCATGGGCGTCAACGTTGTATCGGCCCCGGTGGCGTTTCGTGTCCCGATTTAGTTCTCATGAACGAGCGAGGGTTGGTTCCCTTCCATATACAAGCGGCTGTATGGTCCTATCGGAGGGATTACCAGCGCCACCTCCCCGTTCAATGACTAGGGGACCTTATTAACGCCCCTGCAACGTGCCCGTGGTGTGGCGGGCATGTGCATGAGGTTTCGTAAAGATATCTGGGTCTGCCACACTCTCCTCCTCAAACCTCGCGCCCCACCATCCTCTTCTACCTTTGGGACACAGAAAACCATTCCCGCGAACCTCTAACCCGGCAGCCACACAATCGAGAGGAACCTCGTACTCCCACCTCTTTTACCATTCGTCCGCAAGAGGCTTCGCATTGTGCCACCGAGCTTTATCGGATCCGTACCACCCAGATATCCATTCAAATCCCGATCGTCTTTCAAGTGACAGTCATGACTTCCGAGATCAGAGTCCCCGCCGTGGATGTCGATTCCACCAATACGGGCCCGGTGGAAACACAATCTGTCACGATCCAGCAGCTCATGTACGCTATTATCCGCCTTGTGTCTTGAGTAATCCCTCTAACAGGAAAAACCTTCGCAGTGACCAACCTCTTGGAGAATTCAGAGGTAAGCATGATCCCGACATTTGGCTCCGACGGTCCCTCTGCCCCCGTGATCCCGCCTTTACTGATAAGTGTCCCCGTAGAAGCGCTCGTAAAGCTTGTCACCGAGCAACTTCAGTACCGGGAGCAACTTCTGGAGGAGACGAGGGGCGACCTAGAAGTGACGAAATCCGAACTGGCAGCGCACAAGAAGGCACTTTACGATGCAAGCCGTGAAATGGATGACCTGAGGGAAAGGTTCGAGCAGGAAAGGCGAGCCCTGAACGATGAGATCCTACGACTCGAGGTGAGGCGCTTTCTCCACCAACGTCAAAATATCGTCTGCTGTTTCTTTGGACCTTCCCCGTTATAAGTGGTTTTCATGCGTGGCGGAGTAGTGGTGCTAACGGGTTCGTTTCTGTGTTCCATTTAGGCAATGGTACGCGGGGGCGCACAAAGCGCGTAATTTATTCCCCAGCAGCCTGGCCTGGAGCGAGGCAAAAGAATGCAACCTATCTGCAACTCTCCCCGCCCACCGAGTGGATGCGGCCGGCAGGGGGTCGGATTTTCCGAGTTGGTCATCAATGATCTTGTGTTTTAGATTTCACATAGGACAGTGGAGATCTGGAAACACGAAGTGTATGTAGTCTGTATATACAGTGTACAAGTTCAGAGGCCGCGTTCAGAGGCTAGTAGCGGAGTGACGGATAAATGAGACTAGGAATGAGGCTTGGATGCAGAAAGCGATCCGGCCAAGGGTGGTTTCCTTCGGTCTGAGCAAAGACGGAAACCTGTTTCGTGGGACCCCCCCGAGCGGCACGTCGGTGAAACCAATTAGCTCGAAGGCGAGGTCTGGAAAACGCCCCGTCCGTGGTTACTGGTAGGCTCCTGGTGGCGGTTGAGTGGAGACGGAATGGAGAGGGAAAGTAGCCTCGGCAAACACCGGCGCCGTGTGGTGGGCGCCCAAACAGGGCTTCAGCTAAACAACTCACACGAAGAGAGCAACACAGGGTTCTGCACTGCCTGGCATCGAAATAAGCCCACAGTACTCGATAACCATACATAATCGCACCACACGTCTTGGAGATTCGGTACTCTGTCGGCTTACCGATCACCGAAAACACGGTGAATGCCGATGGAGCCGAGGAAAAAGTGTGGTTTGAGGGAGGGGCCCACTGTAATATCGCAGCTCGGGTCTAGTTTGTTCGATCACGCGAGCGACTTGACCCAAGTTGTTGTGCCACTGTCACTGCCACCCCCCAGCGATGCATCTAAACTTGAAGGTTCTAGGAGCGAGGATATTTGGGTCCAGGTATGGAAGGCACCAACTATGTCGTTGTTCCTTCCTAGGGCATCGCGCCATTCTCAGCTACTTCTTATGTTACTCGCCTTGGGAAGGTGTTGCAAGCGCCGCCACCCGTTCAGTGACCGGGGGACCCTATTAATGCCCCGCAACGTGTTCGTGGTGTGGTGGACATGAGGCATCTTGTGGGGGATATTTGTGGGATCCTCCACGCAACGCTCCTTACACCTGTACCCCTTCTCCGCCTTTAAGAACTCGGGAAGCCGTTCCTCTACGAATCTCTAACCCAGTAATCGCGCGATGGAGAGGGTGTTCAACCTGTCTGTTTCACGATTCAACTGGCAATCCCCAGAGATTTCGTATTCGTCGGATTCTAACTACTCAAATTCATTGAAACGGCCAGTCCTTCCCGGACCCCAGGCCCCAAAGCCCAGTAACCTCCGAGACCAGAGAATATTGCATGGTCAGCTTCACACTGGACGCGGTGGTGACCCAATCCGCGATTCAACAGCTGATGTACGTTCCTTTCTGCTCTGTGTTTCCGGTTATTTCTCTCTGATGGGAGAATTTTTGCAGTGACCAATATCCTGAGGAATCCAAGGGTAATTGCCGCCATGGAATTGGGCTCTGATGGCTTTCGCTTCCGTGGTCTGTCTTATCTGATATGAGGGTCCCCAGGAATGCTCGTATATCATATCACTACGAAGTTCCAGCATCAGGAACGCCTCCTGGAGGAAGCAAAACGCAGTATAGAGGTGTACAAGATGGCGTTTTCCCTCGTAGAACATGAGAGGCGCGACTTGGTGAAAAGGTTCGAACAGGAAAAGCAAGCCCTGAACGAGGAAATCCGCCAACTCAGGGAACGCTGTATGCACGGCCTCGAAGAAAGGCTCGGGCGGGAGGTGCAACTTGAAGCTCTGAACGGTGGAATCCTCGAACTCAAGGTGAGAATCTTTCCCCTATGTTCAATGCCAAGCTATCGTTCGGTCCAAGCCTCTCGCCACAAGCGATTTTCGCATGATGTGATGCTGATGACTATAACTTTCCGCCTTCCATTCAGGCAATGATAACTCGTTCAGAACAAGCGATGTGTCGGAAAACCCACCCTCCAGTACCTGCCGACACCAGACAGCATGCCGTGGCGTGCGAGGGTGCCCCAACCACGTAGCTTATTTTCCGGTAGCCTAGAATGAAGGATTAATTATCGAAGGCCTGATTTTAGAATTTCGTGTGGGGCTGCAGAGAGGTAAAAACTGCCAGGGAGGGATTGGCTAGCACTTCAATCAAACGTCACCACGGAGTGCAGTCCGTACGCTAGTAGCGCGGATGTCTATAGGCCGGGTTCAGAGATCGCGGTGACAAATAAACGAGACTAGGATAGAGGCCCAGTTGGTCGACGAACCCAACGAGGGAGTCCGAGCGGGAGATCTAGAAGGCGCCCGGCTACGGTACAGGCGCCGACGCAGAGGGACCTCGGCAGCCACCGGTTCCGTGTGGTTAGCTCTATCCAAACCCCTGGGGCCTGGACAGGCCTTCAGCTAAACGACTCATACGGGGGAGAAACGCATAGTACTCTGTTGCACTGTGCTGCCGCCATGGTTTCCACCCGGTCACTTCATGGATATAACTCGGACGTAGCGTTGAAAATGGATCAAAGTCCATGTTGATCTGATCTCGGGTTGGCATGTGGTGCCAAGACCACCTCCACGTCCACATCCATCAGCTCGAATTCGCCCACCCCAGATTTCGGTTCAGTCTTCGGGAGCCCCTACTTTGAGCCGACTGCCGAGGAAACCTCCCCCACCACCCATTAATACGCGATGTTTTCGCTTTTTATCCTACCCTAGCCGCAGCCCCAAATGCCACTTCGTGGCGTATTCTCTATCTCCCGTCAGCGGGAATCGCGCGGATCGACTTGACCCTCAAACGGAAAAGACGCCCGGAGGATCCGTGTTTGCTAGCGGGAGTTGGGAACACCCGAGGATTGCTGGCGAGGGACGTGGGAAGACAAGCGGCGGTCACAGTGAAAAAGTCCAAGACTCCTTACCCGGACATTGCTATTGGTTGCCTTCCCATCGACAAGCCAGCTTGGGTAGCGACAGACAAGGACAAGACAATCAGACAGTCCCATATCATCTCAACTTGACATCGATGCGCGATTCAAATTTCCTCCCTCTCCCTCTCACCTTCCTTATACCATGACCAGGTGGAGCATACTCACCCTGACCTTCCTTTCACTCGTTTGCAATGCTTTCGCTGTGACGCTTTATGTACCAGAGGGCCAAGAGACCCTCTTTGGCAAGACTCCCACATCGACTGATACCAACCTTGCCGCAACTTACACCGGTTCGGCTGCTTATGACCCACGGACCCTCATTCCACCAGCTCCCCCGACGGACCCTCCAGTAAACACTCAGTTTGGGGTTCAGCTTGTGGGCGGGGACATTCCTGGCCTATCTATCCGACACCACGGTGCTTTCCTTGGCTTCTCTGTCGAGTTGTCCGTCTCGAATCACGTTTGTGAGTGTCTTGATATTCGTTTCGGAGTTTTGCCAACAAATTTCGGATATGGCCGTCACATCGTGCAGTGGGTTTTAATGGGTATGTTACCTGTATTCGCTACATGCCTAACGATTAACGTGGTATTTCACAGGTCTACGCTTGCGGTTCCTTTCCTCAACCTTATTGCAAACTTGCAAGCGCGCGCTGGAAAGGTTCACATTCGCGTGGGCGGTAACTCCCAGGAAACTGCTGTCCTCGTTCCTTCTATTCCCGGTGGTATCACTCTCGAGAAGGACCACAGCAGGGTCTATAATCCTGTGAGTTCTCAACGGGATCCCCTCTATTCTTTGTATGCTGAGATATACTTCCAAAGACACAAACGCCACCGTTGATTTTCACGCCAGAAATCCTGTACATGATGTCCAACATCAGCAGTTTGGTCGACGTCGACTGGTTTCTTGGTGAGTTCCTGTTCGACCTCAGGGGCATGCCAAGACCACTCATGCCACCCACTCAAGGAATCCCGTTTAACGATACGACCAATTGGCGCTTGGACGTCGTCAGGTACGGCCAAGCAATTCTCGGTGACAGACTTCTCGGCATCCAAGCCGGCAACGAACCCGATCTGTTCGTTCGTCATAATAACCGACCGCCGGTGAGTCCCGCACTCATGTCACCCAGATGGATACCCGGTGTTCACTTGGTTTGCAGGATTACGGACCGGCCTCTTACCACGGGGAGATTGGCAACCTCATCAACACGATGAGGGAAAACGGTCTCAGGACTCAAGGGCAGATTATCGCGCCGAGTGTCAACGCTGACTGGACTCCCGAGAACGTTTTCGATACCGGCTTCTTGCAAGAATTCTCCGACTCCTTGGGAATAATTACCGTCGAAAAGTATAATTCAGTCTTCGCTCTCCTCATAGCATCTGCTAAGGTCATTTCTAGGTATCCAAACGATAACTGTGCCGCAATCTTCAACACCGGTGGACCGATTCGTCAACCCCAGGATATGCTTGCTATGTATCTCACACATGCTACTGGCGCCAACCTTCTCCAACAGTACTTGAACACTGCCCGTATCGCTCAGGAGGTGGGCAAGCCGTTCATGATGTTCGAGACGAACACGGCATCTTGTGGTGGTTTCCCAGGAATCTCTGATGCCTTTGTTGCTGCCCTTTGGGGATTGGACTATGGGTTGACGATGGCTCAGAGTAACTTTACTGGAGCGTTGTGGCACGTTGGTGGCCAGAACGTTTACTATAATGTCAGTTGTTCTCCTGGTCTGGGTGTCCCAAATCTTGACGTGTTGTTTCCAGCCATTCACTCGTGCGCATCCAACGAAAAGTGACCATCGTTTTGCTTACTGACACTTCCTTAGCCCCTCCCTCAAACCAGACCGCCTTCCGCCAATGGACCGTTGGTGAGTGAATGTCGCATTCTCCGCTGGCCTCTCGTACTCACTGGCTGTCCGCAAAGGTCCGATGTACTACGCTACTCTCGCCATGACAGAGATCATGGGGAGGAGCGGCCAGTCCCAGGTTCTCTGGCTCAATGTCAACGACGGGAACCCTTCAACCCCTGGTTACGCCATCTACGAGAACGGTACTCCGATGAGGGTCGCCCTCTTCAACTTCCTGAATGATCCATCCGGCGCCCACGACTTGAGCGTTGCGATCTCAGTCGGTGGTGGTGAGACTGGTCAACCCGCTGGCACTCCGGCTTCCGTTCGGGTCAAATATCTCCTTGCGGATGAAGTTACGACGAAGGCCAACTTTACTTGGGCTGGTCAGACCCTCGGCGCGAACTTCAAGTCGGACGGTCGTCTCCAAGGCGAAGAGAACGTCGTAACGGTTCCTTGCGACGCTGGAACCAACACTTGTACCATTAGAGTCCCCGCACCAGGTTTCGCCCTCGTCTTTTTGAACGATAAGGCTTACACCGACTCCACACCCCCCGGGACCACCGTTACGTTCGCTACCACCGCTTACACCCGGACGATCAACACCGCGACGATCGACCCGAAGGTGTTGGCAACTTCGAACGGACACAGTGGGAAGGATCGAAAGAATATGAGGAGCACGAGTAAAGGAAGTGCCTCAACCAGTGGTACCACGTCTTTCAGGGAGGGAGTTGTGAATGGGTTGGGGATATTCTTTTGGGCTGTCTTCGGAGCGGGGTTGGTTGCGTTGTTGTAGGAAACGCGGTTTTGTTTTTTGTTTCATAGCTGCTTCCCTCTTTGCTTTGTCCATCGACGTCCCCGCTTGCTACACCATCCGTCTGTGGTGCAGTTTCGCTTTCGGAATCCTCCATTAGAACGAGAGGTGACCCCTTACAGATGCTTGTCCCCTAGGTTCTAGGCTGTGACAGCGATTTCTCGTCTCTCAAGTCTGATCCCTGTCTGTGGGTCATCTATCATACGGGGTATATAGCTTTATACGGCCGCACGTCGAATACAACAAACGACGCCGATCTCGTGTGTTAGCTTGTCTCAGAACTCGAACTAGTATAACGTAATGTCTACGCAGACAGTGGTTAATTAATTCCTAGGGTACAGAGTCTTCCGATACGTGTGCTGATCAGTGAGAAGGAGGGGGGTCGCGGGGGGGATCGGGTTTTTGAAAACTCAAAACTGGGACGGCCCAGCCGGGGACTGGCGCCTCGGCACCGCTGCAACGATATTATAGGAAGACCAGCGACCTTCATGCCCCAGCACGACATTCTGCGGATCCCTCAACACACTGATGCTCTTCATTTCGACTGCTACGGTTCCAGCGGCCAGCTGGGACTTGTCTTCACCCTCGTTGGCAACTTGCTTGAGCTTTGGGTTGCCAGCCCAAACATATCCTTCGTCAGATCCTACGCGTTTGACCCATCGTGCAGAAAGACCCACCGCCAGGATTTGCTTGTCCAATTTCTTCATACTATCGTCTGCTTCGGCCACTGCCTTGCGAACGTCAGGTGTGAACCAGGGGAAGGTCGACGCTTGAGCTGCCCTCTGGGCGAGCATCACATTCACGATGCACCTGCACAGCTGGTGAATACGAGATAGTTCGGAAACGAAACGAAACCCTACTCATCAGTAGTCTCGGCAAGGTTGCTGGCTTGCCCGGGCTCCACCTGACAGCTGGGACCACCCTTCGGCCTATCAAGGTACACGAAGCAATCAGTGAACGTGCGATAACCTAGAGGCAAAACGGAACCCTACCCATCGGGTATCTTGGCGAGGTTCCCCACGACCTCTCCGACCCCCGCCTGCTGCCTTGCGAGGAACACAGGGAGACCATGTGACTTCCACCTGAACAGCCAGTCCGTGGTCGAGACGAGGCGTCCTTGCAGCCGGTTCATGGCAGACGAAAGGCACGATAGGGCAGTTACCGCGAGGGCAATGATTAGGACCGGAACCACGATGGTCGCATTAAGACTGGGCAAAACCAGGGCATATAATGGCGGTGCGCCTTCAGGGAAAGGGGGGGTTGTCGACATGGTGGGTACAAGGGAGGGCAGTGAAGAGGAGAAGCAACGTATGGCTGCTGTGGAACTTGCTTTTTGACGACCTCGATATTCAACCACTTTCGTCAGACCCGTCACATCGCCGTGAAACGAGCGAGGGACAACTGGTTGATCTGGAGGGGAGGCTTTCACGGCCGGCTCGAATCCCCTTCCTGGATAACTTGTCTCGGTAGCGTTGACAACAAACGAGCAGGACGAATTGGCTTCGAAAATGCTGTCCCATGCTTTCCCCAACACGTCGCATATTTCTGGGCCTCGACACGCCCGCATGCAGACCAAATCCCGATCAACCTTCAAACTTCAACCTTCTTCAAGTTGTTCGATGCATGGATATCGGGCTGAGTTCTCATCCTTGTACATCGCTTGACTCTGATCAACTCTACTACTAGAGATTGGCGGCTGTTCTGCCATCGTACGCCCCGTGCAAACGAACCATTTGGTAAAGAGAACCGTATTCGCGGACTGAGCTTGAGAGGAGTCTCAGCCTAGAGTCGTCACAATCAACAAGGTGCACATGCAATCTTATTATTCCATCAGAGGAACACGATGGAGAATGGGGCGAGGGGACAGGATGTCGGTGACTCGCGAAAGAATTTTATTTGAGGGAATCGAGACAACTGCCGATGTTCTCATTTGGTTCCCTGAGCTGAGGATGGAAAGTCAGTCCGCGTCAGAAGCAGCACCATTTCCAGGGGCTTGCCTTCGTCCGCTGCCGCCTCGATCCGTTGGAGGAGCTTCCTAGTGACTTCCGCACGCTCTGTGGCCCCGAGCTTCTTAAACCCATCGGCGGCGCACAATGCCTCGGATTTTGCCTCGTCAAACCTGTCTTGTTTATACCAAACCCGGGCTTGCAGGTCCGTTGCGGTAGCCAGATAGTATGCAATATTGTGCGTATGTGACTTGGCGCGTTCAACGTGAGCATTTGCGTCGTCGAACTTGCCCTGGTCGAAAAACAGCTTCGCCAGGTCGCGATGAGTCCAAAACAGCCGATCGTCCCAGCCGAAAGGGGATGCAATTTCGAGGGCTGTCTCGTAATGGTGGATCGCCTTCTCTATCTCGCCCTCGGATCGATGTATAGAGCCAAGAACACGGTGGCAACTGCAGACCTGAGATTCTCTCCCTTTCTCCGGGAAGAGATTGAGAGCGCGGGATGCGGCTTCTTTCGCGGCGCCGGGTTGTTTGTCCCCATGCAACAGCCAAGCTAGCTTGATCAAACACCAGGCTTGTTCTACTGTGTCGCCAAGCCGTTCGTGAATTTTCAACGCTTCTTCCGCGCATAGTACCCCCTCCTTATGAAGGTCCAACAACAGGTTTGCATCAGACAGGTCTATCAATGCTTGCGTAACCTGACTGTCATGCCCCCATCCTCTCCAGAGTTCTCAAGCGTGGGTGAGGATCCGCTTGTACTCCACGTAATTTCCAATTTCTCCAAACAACAGCGAGAGCCGGAGTAAGCATGATGGTTTGCAGGGGTGGTCATCCGGGAGCTCCTCGATCCTTGGTCCCAGTACTGTGAGCCGTGGTTTGTGCCAATAGAGGTGGTTGATGAAAGATGAACAAGCATCCCAGACATCGCGTGAGTTCGCATCAGTGGCTGTGAAGGCGTCGAGCGGATACTCAGCATTCACATCCTCCGACAAAATCCAACGTGTTTCTCCAAACTCGGGTCCATCAGGATTAATATCAACCGGCAATCGATCGAAGTAATGGCCTTTGGTCATGCAAAGGAGTGGAGATGACTTTGGATCTTTGGGGCGAAGGTGGTCCCGAAGTGGTGCCAGCATTGTGATGAAGCCCTCGCTCTGGTATGTCAGAGAAAGGACACAGAATTTGTCGAACATGTTCTTCCTGTCCGGAATTGTAGGGGATAGCCAATCAAGGTTCTTCTCACCAACCCCTTGAGGGAAGAAGGCAATGACTCCGAGGAGGCCCCGAGCTTCAGGTCTGAGTTCTTGAAACATATGGGAGGAGAGCGAGAGTTCAATGGTGGTAGCAAGGCTCTTATTGTGGTCCGTCTGGAGTATATCCGTCCGGCGCTCATCCCACTCGCTGGCCAACCGAGACGTGTCCCACTTGTTGTGATGCGCAACTGTGGCGAGTAGGGTTATTGACAGCGGATGGAATTCGAGTTGCTCCAGGATGTTGTTGGTCAGTGTGGACCGCTTGTCACGTCTATAGATGCGGTAGAAGGTGTCGCACGCAGCCTCCATCGATAGTGTTGGAACGTCGACCCACTCGCAGATGGGGGGGACGGTAGAGATCCGGGATGTGATACACAGACAGATATTGCTGAGCTGACTGAGCTCCTCTACCACATCATATATATCCTGTGCGTTCGTTCCCTGTGGATCGAGTATGGATTCTGCATTGTCGAGAACCACGAGCATTTCCTTGGAGGAGAGGAATGATCGTAGGTGGGTCAGGTCCTCGGGGTTCTCGATGCCTGCACCGATAGCGTTGGAGAGTCGACGGAGGAAATGAGTGAGCGAGGCGGGGAACTTATCACAGCGGATGAACCGACGGTGACCGCCAAATCGCCGCTTAATGCGGTTATCGTGGAGGACGGTTAGAGCGATGGATGTCTTGCCGATTCCGCCAGCACCGATTAGAGCAACCGGCATAAGGCGTTCTGCGAAACCCACGATCTCCTCGATCAACTCGTTGCGTCCGAAGAAGACCCGAGGTGGCGGGGGAGGGGATTCCCCAGGTACACTAGGTACAAGTATAAGATGCTGGACCCGACGGTGGCCGAGATCACTGACCTATTTTGAGTCTATGCAACGATAAGTCTGTATTTGGCGACGGAGTACAAGTGATACTCACCGATCGATCTTGATCGCCAACCCCTTCCTGACTTTTCAGCACCTCACGGCGAAGGTCTGCAACTTCGCGGTGAACCTCAGAAACAATGGCACGGGTTTTGGCATCATGGCGAACATCGGAGGAGGTTACATGCATACTGAATGGCAAGGGTGGTGATTCGCCGGGTGCACTGAAGGCAAATATTAGACAACGGATCAATTTATATTCCAGATCGCTGACCTGGCGTGAGTCTATGCAGTGATAAGTGGTTATTCGGTGACAGGTCAAGTACGAGTGGTACGTACCGCTCGATTTTTACCATCCTTATCCTCACGGGTTTTCAACGCGTTGTGATGAATGTTGGAAAAAATGGTCCGGGTGCTCACGACGTCATTCTGGACCTCGGAAATGATAGGGTGGGTATCCACGACGTCACGACGAGCTCCGGAAACGATTACACGGGTATTTGAAACATCACGATGGACGTCAGGGACATTGTTGCTAGCGTTTGAACCATCACGATGAGTATCGGAAACAATTGTGTGGGTGCTCGCAACGTTATGGCGACTTTCAGAAACGGTTACAGGTGTATTTGTTGCAAGCTGATCCTGGAAGCAGAAAGTTAGCGATGATCGTGTGTGAAGCGAACAGGACCCACATTGAAGACTTGAAGAATTCCGGTGAGCTCCAACCTCCAGGTGGCGATTGCCTTTTCATCGTTCCTCGCACGGAGGAGTCGAGTGATCGCATTCCGTTTCCCCCGCTTGACAATCTTCCCCTGGATCTCCGCCGCAGTCCTGCCATCGAAGGCATGGTAAGTAAGTTGTGCACAAGATGCATCTCTGCTGGTTTCACGTACACCGTCAATTGTTCAATAGCCTCGAGGGCGGACCGGCTGAACCCATCCGTTTCCCTCCCCTTTGTCCCCCGGTCGAGGGCCATACAGACATCAGCGCAAGCTAGCCCGAGGCCAACACAGTCCACTTCGTCGATCATTGTGTCCTATATACTACATTAGCCAGCGGTTAGTCGATGGAAGAAGGAAACCCACCCTGATCATAACGAGAAGGACACCAACGGAACCGAAGGCAGCCTTGGCTTGTGTGATCCTCGAGTCCTCCTTCGCGAGATTGACGGCATCGATTGCCCTATTCAACGAAGAGAGAGCGCTATCCCGTCCTTTCGGCCGTTGGGACCTGGTTGTCATAGTCGAAATGCGAGTTGACTGCGAGAGAACGGTATGGCGTGAAGGCTACGAGGAAGAACCCGAATCCCAATAGAGACGAGCGGCAATTTTGACACCCCTCATGCAAACGGACCTAGCGTTTGGTGAAGCATCCGCGGCGGTAACATCCAAGGATGCATCCGATCGTTTGATCACCAAACCAGAATTTTCTTTGTTCCCTCGCCCCTCGCTCGGCTTACCCTGAAGAAATATTCCATCTACTGGCTGTTGGTGCAAGAGAGAGTTTCATCAGCTCTGCCTTACCGGTTGCTGCGTCGGAGGCGTCTTTTCGAAAGACCGTTCACCATGCATCCTCTCCTCAATCCCAACTCTCCGTCAATCTTCCGTGTCGGCTTTCAGGGTTTCTGCGACCGGCGAGGATCCAGTCAATTTCCTTTGACACTCCTCCTTTGCCGTGGGTCACTGGACCTTCAGCACACATTCCGTTCACGGCGCCGGACCGGACCCTACCCCACTCCGGACCCTGTTCCTTACTCGACGGGTGCAGCAAAACCTCCCTCGGATATTGTTTTCAGCTGTACGCTACCTGCCAGTTAGTCAACACTAAGTACTCCTTGGGAGGGTGTGTTCTACTGTGCCGTGTCATGCTGCAGACCCCGAGGGCTACATGGAAATAAAGAAGAAAACACACTTCTCTCGATGGTGGTGGACGCGTAAACTGGATACGTTATCACGATGGTCAGCTTAGATGATAGGTCGAAACACCTCTTTTCGGGCCTCGGGTCTACATTTGCACTGGGGTTGGACACCATCAACACACTAGGCTGCGGGACTAGGAGTCGATGCGGTGGTAAAATGGAACTGGGTGAGGAGACCATGGGGAGTGGCAGGGCAGGTCGGACAAAATTTGAACGCCTCGAGCTGTCGGGCGGGTCTCCAGGGAAGCTAGTAAAGTACGCCCGTAGTGCGCCCTCTCCAAAAAATTCCCCGACCCACCGGACATATGGGGATTTTGCTACTTGTCCATATTTATCCAGATACCGGGACGTTTCGATTCTTCAGCCGGCCACAACCCCACCTCGTCATACCAAGGAGACAGGCGACGAGAGCCATGTTCAACTTGACGGTGTCACCTTAGAACCCAAGGGTCAATTGAGCACGTCTCAGGCTCGAGGCCACTCACCCGGCCGGGCTGAACCCCCTTCAAGTTGCCTGCGAACCGTAGGTTTACATTTTCCCCGTGCTTCCGTCCCATCCCCTCCGCCCGCCAATGCCAGTCCAAGACACCCCAAGTTCATACGTGTACATACATTGCCAACAAACTACTGGCCGACTTGGCAAGGCTCGAATATTCTGTAATGATACAAGATCTGGAATTACTTTTAAATGCGTTGATCACTAACTCGTCCGATAATCCATACCCTGGCCCCAACCAATTACAGCGACCACCAAGTGTCTCGTACGCACCGCCGCAGTACACGGTCACAGGATGTTTATCTAGATTCCCTTCGTAATTCTGCGGCGTTACCTCTTTGTGTCAAGATGCATCAGATGAGAAGAACGACTAGGGATCTTTCATCAGTCACGTCTCGACCATGCTTTTTCTGCCAGAAATTCAAACAACCGCCCAGAACCGCCCGCGCTAACGCAACTTGACAAGAACCATGCCTTTACACCAGCTCAACTACGCCATCTTGGGTCATCGCCAATTCCAAGTCTTCCCCTACTCGTTCTACGATCATGTGTTGATCGAAGAGGCCCTCAAAAACATTTGCAAGAGACTTGGGCAATCCGATACGCCTATAAAATTAGAGTTATGGCTGGTATGTGATATCACGGCTCAAGACTGAAATATTGGATCAAGGACTGACAGACTTTTTCCAGTTGAAAGAGCCGATTCCTTTCGATCAAGTCAACTCGAATCCGTGGCTACTTCAAGTTCTTACATCGACAGACCTAGAAGACCACGCCACCCGCGTCTTTTTTGCAGAGAATTTAGCTCACCTCGTGGGCAACCTCGACCACAGGTCCTTGCATGCTGTCTTGCGGTTTAGTGACTACTGTACGCCTTTCACCCCATACCTTGATACCACTAGTTGACACTATTTGCGTGTCAGAGTAACGGCCGTGAAAACTCCCACTCTCGTATTGATAAAAAAATAAAATCATAAGGTAGGGGAAGTAAAGTTTCTGTTAACGTCAGGTGACCGTGACCCAGTGTGACCTGACTCATAAACCGCGGTATTTCAACAAAAAACTCGAATCCGGAGGTGGTGAGTCCCACGAAATGAAGGAAGTAATAATATCTACACTGTAGACGAGTAAAGATAGTGGCGGCCAGGGTATATACAACGAATATGGTAGCCATGAAGTTAAAGGGCTACGAATGGCGCATACCCGACGCTTCGAGATCCAACTTCCAACCTGGAAGAAGTGTACGATGACCGTGGTACTTCCTCCCTGCCCACGCTGTCTGAACAGTGTCCAATCCATTTCGATAGCTATCCAGAAAGATAGCATTGAGCAGATAACCTCTATTTCGAGCCATTACTAAGCTTTTTCGGGAAGGATTCGCTCACTCAACGCGAGTCACTGACCACCGGGGGTCTCGGTTTTATCGTCCTCGACGTTCACTGGGACAGAGATGGGGGAAAGGCAGATAAGTACATTCTACTGCAATGTGGTTCTAAGTGCAAGCTTTCCGCGTGCCCATACGATAAGTAGTTAGCGAGATATGAGATTTTTAAGATTTTCGAAGGTTTCTTGTCACGCTTTTGTCACTCCGGACTGCGGAGGTTAACAAGAACTTTACTTCCCCTACCTTAACAAATGAAAGCAGCGGTGGGCTCGATGAGGCCTCGACAATGGTTAATAGGCCTAGCCACCGGGCCGAATATTAATTTCCGAACAACGGCCGAGTGAATAAGACTGCGGTCACGAACCAATAACATACCTGCCAACAGAACCTCTGGAGGCCATAATCACAGAGATGAGGGGACCTCGTGTAATTAGCTCACCGCAGTTGACGCCTCAGTGTTCTGCCTTACCTAAGGGTTTGAAGATGCCGCCTATCGTTCCTTCCGAGGCGTTAAAACAGCAGCAGTCCAGGCCCGGAGCGCTCGGTTTTGTCATGCGAAATGCGAGAATTGTCCAGATTCTTGTCCAGTCACTCGATGTCGATGAGGCGCGGACCGAGTTTACCGAGTGTGTGAACGATTGGTATTATAGGTGCAAATGACGCTAA
>Ga0307513_10003987_pt1 | contig 19812 bp, 19 predicted proteins | sample 15_EM_MG_FD_202174 | JGI IMG/M metagenome (GOLD analysis project Ga0307513, IMG submission 202174) | Populus trichocarpa ectomycorrhiza microbial communities from riparian zone in the Pacific Northwest, United States - 15_EM | ecosystem: Host-associated > Plants > Roots > Unclassified | place...
CCTCTCATGACGTTCCGCGCGTCGAGCTACTACCCCGACTCTGCGGAACGCAATTCTATTTTCGGGGCCGCCAAAGCATCGACTTCATCAAGCACTCCCTCATCCAGTTCACAAGGTACTGTCGCAAGGGCACCTTTTGTGAGAAAGAAGAGGCCAGTGACGGTTTCTGTCAGCAATACAATCGTCCCTGAGGCCGGCAAGGACAAGGACAAGGACGCTGAACCGTCAACGGTCGGCACCCCGCAGCCTCTGGCAGGTGAGGAGAGAGAATTTTGGCATTTGAAGTTACTGAGACAGAGACCAGAAGGGAGGACGGACGGGCCACTGGCAAGCTTTCCTTCAACCTTCCGTGATAGTCGTGCAAGCTCGATCAGTGGTGGCCAACAAGTAGCTCGGAGAGCGTCTTCATATTCCAGGCGTAGTAGTGATGGCACTACCGTTGTCGGTCAAGGAACCATTAAAGCTGGAAAACGGTTGGATGTAACCAGCTTCATTGGAGGTGAGTCATACAATCATTGACCTTGACATGTTCTTACCATCGGCCATGCATTGCAGAGCTCATGCCAGCAGAAGACGACATGGTCCCCCCTCGTCGACCGTGGCTTCCCAAACCAAGTGATCGCTTCTCAACCGACTCTCAAGACCTCAGAGCAGCAGAGATTCTCAAAGCTCGGAGCACCACCGTCTCCCCTGCTTTCAGAATTGCTGCTTCTCAGGCAATAAACCTCGCCCCCTCATCATCAGTAAGTCAGCGGCCCGGCATCCAGCCTTTAACCCTCACGAACCGCCCCTCCCGCCAATCGTCCACGAAGAGGACAAGCACCGGATTGCCCTCGAACGTCACTCGAGCCCGATCCAGCCGCATGAAGCCTTTGCCGCTCACCAACCCCTCGACCAACGCCCCCCCTCCTGGCAACCGCTTACCGCAAAACCTTCCACGGCGAGGAGCTTTGGTTACTCCCCAATCAAACCTGCCTCTCTCAAGACAAGTCAGTAACCCCAGCACCGGTGGGACAAGCACCACGCTACAAGGACAGCAGTCCACCCCCGTAACCGCCGCGTCGACCGTCTCGAGTATGCCGGAGACCAGTGGAGCAGCCAGTAAGGATAAGGATGAGCGGGAGGCGAGACCTGACACCCCGCCTGCTTTACCTGCTCTGCCTGCTCTGCCTGCTTTGCCTGCGCCCGTAGGGATCGCGCGGATACTAGCGGAGATGACGGACGAAGTCGAGAACGGTGACCGAGTGTGGGAGAAGAAGCCAGACACGCGGAGGCTGCGGACCCCACCGTTTCCGACCAAAAAGTCGAGCCTGGCAACGCGACCACAGCGGTTCTGATTGATCCACGAGTAGTCCGGAACAATTTTTTCTTTTTCTTTCACCCCTTTCTTTCGAGACGTTAGTTGTAAACGAGTGCTCTTTGACGTTATCGAATGGACTCGTAGATACTTCATTTGTTCCTCGTGTGTAGACCACAGTTTCGTGTCTTATCTAGCGCAGTCATGTACGCATGTACGACTAAATTATCAACCGCCGCTCCGCTGTACTGGAGTGATTACATCCTGGACACCGTACTCATGTGCTAAACTAGGGTGGTAGTTCCTACACATTCTTCTTTCATTCGTTCTTGTTATCGACGTCGTAGCGAACATGTATGCGTAGCAGGAAACATAAGGGAACAGCAATGGGTGGAGGTACGACTGCACAACAGCAAGAGCGGAAAGAGAGATGGCGCGCGTCTTGTATGAGCATAGCGAAAGGAAGGATATAGAAAGACTGGAACCAAAAAGGAGAGCAAGACGGAAACGAGACCAACAAGCCGTTCGCATCCATGCATTTACTTCTTCTTGGAGGCCTTCTCCGCAGCCTTGGTGACTATGGTGAGGAACAACGTTAGCATGCGTCGACGAGGTACCATACAAGTGAGTGTACACACCCTTGCCACCGGTTTTATCCGTCTTGTCCACCGACTTGATAACACCGACGGCGACCGTCTGCCTCATGTCACGGACAGCGAAGCGACCAAGTGGAGGGTACTCGGTGAACGACTCGACACACATGGGCTTCGAGGGGATGAGCTTGACGATGGCGGCATCACCAGACTTGACAAACTTGGGCGCGTTCTCGATCGATTTACCCGTTCGACGGTCGATCTTCTCCAAGAGCTCAGAGAACTTGCACGCAATGTGTGCGGTGTGGCAGTCGAGCACGGGTGCGTAACCAGCGCCAATCTGACCGGGATGGTTGAGGATAATGACCTGGGCATTGAATGAGGCAGCCTCCTTGGCGGGGTCGTTCTTCGAGTCAGAGGCGACGTTACCACGGCGAATTTCCTTGACCGAGACGTTCCTGCCATTTGGTCAACGACAATCGAAGATCAGGTGGAGTAAGCAACTTACTTGACGTTGAAGCCGACGTTGTCACCCGGGAGACCCTCAACAAGTTGTTCGTGGTGCATTTCGACGGACTTGACTTCAGTGGTGACGTTTGAGGGGGCAAAGTTGACGATCATACCAGCCTTGATGATACCAGTTTCGACACGACCGACGGGTACTGTACCGATACCACCGATCTTGTACACATCTTGGAGGGGAAGACGGAGAGGCTTGTCGGAGGGACGGCTGGGGGGCTCAATGGCATCAATAGCATCAAGGAGGGTTTTGCCCTTGACAGCACCACTCTTGTTCTCCTTAGTCCAGCCCTTGTACCAAGGCATGCTGAATGAGGTGTCAGTACTAATTGTTGCGAAAATGAAAGTAACACCCACTTGGCCGACTCCTCAATCATGTTGTCACCGTGCCAGCCGGAAATTGGGACGAAGGGGACCGATTTGGGGTTGTAGCCAACCTTCTTGATGAAGTTAGCGGTTTCCTTGACGATTTCGTTGAAGCGCTCTTCAGACCACTAGAACAGGGAGGTAAGTCTCTGATCGAGAGAAATTGGTAAACGCAAACGCGCCTTGGTTGTATCCATCTTGTTGCAAGCAACGATGAGCTGCCTGACACCAAGAGTGAAGGCAAGAAGAGCGTGCTCGCGAGTCTGACCATCTTTGGAAATACCAGCCTCGAACTCACCAGTACCCGAGGCGATGATGAGAATAGCACAATCAGCCTGGGAGGTACCAGTAATCATGTTCTTGATAAAGTCACGGTGACCGGGAGCGTCAATGACCTGGGAAGCCCATCAGTTGACGTCCGTCTGATGGAGGCGGTGGAGATCTCGCCGGATCGATGGGAAATACGCACAGTGACCATGTACTTGGGAGTTTCGAATTTCCAGAGAGCGATATCGATGGTGATACCACGTTCACGCTCAGCTTTTAGCTTATCGAGCACCCATGCTATTAAAAATATCAGTGAGAGGTCGCGTAAAATGTCGATCGAGAATCGGCTAAGGCAGGTAATAGCCATAGGAGAATCTGATTTAAGGGTAGGCGACATACCATACTTGAACGAACCCTTGCCGAGTTCTGCTGCCTCCTTCTCGAACTTTTCGATGGTACGCTTGTCAATACCACCGCACTTGTAGATCAAGTGACCAGTGGTGGTCGATTTGCCGGAATCGACGTGACCGATGACTGATCAGCCCGAGGTGCGAGCGAGTTGATCAGCGGCGGGCACGATGAGTAGGACGAGCAGGCACTCACCGACGACGTTAACGTGGGTCTTATCCTTTCCCATTTTTTAGTAGTTGGATCTGGTCTGGAAGCAGAAAAACGGCGACGATTGTGGGAAGAGGGAAGCAAAAGCTAGTCAGAGGCTGAAAAAGGGAGATCGCCGCCACCCTGTTCATCTCCAGAGCATCTGAAAGACATCTAGAGGTTCTCCGAGGCCAGAGGGCGGCTAAGAAGGACAAGGAACTTACAGAAGGCAGTGGCGAGGAGGAGGTCAAGGCGAATAAAGTTCGCGACGCTTACCGTTTAAGAGGATGAGGCCGAGACTCCTGCCACCCCAACGAACACCGACATCAACTGGACCGGCGACACCACACCGAGCGTTGAAGACCTTGTGGTACTTTCCTGGGTATCCCTTGGATTTTAGTAGTTTCCTAACTGCGCCTGCGTACCGCTCTCGAACTGTTTTCATCTGGCCAGACAATCGGTCCTTTCGTGGTCATGAAAGAAGATCGGCGGCCATCCTACCGCTTGCTGGCTCGTAAAATACCTCTTTTAATCACCTCAAGGCCTTTTTGAGATCATCTGTGTAGCCATCAACCCCCGATTGAGAGTACGGCCGAGTGGCTGGGGTCCCTTTAATCCATTCCGCACTCCAGGACGATCACTAGCAGAACCTAAAAGCCAATATTTACCCCTCCAATTAATGTCTCAATGACCCTAAGATTTCCTGAACCCATTGGGAACAGTCGTGCCCGCGATTACGATTATTTGCACTTCCACTGGTCGTGATCGGATATTCCATGTCATATCAATAAACCATCTCAATGTATTGGGGGGCGGCCCATCATCTTCCAACGAATACAATGGGGCCAGCAAGCAGTAGGCTCCGTCATGAACGAATATATAGAAGACCAACTTCACATTCTCTTGGACCTAAAAAAGATCTCATATACCCAAACGCCAGACCCTTCGATTGGCTTTCTCGCTCGTAAATTCCAAATGACGAGACTTGACGATACCTAACCATCAAGAGAAACCTCTTTGCCCTCCACCAATAGCTTTCGAATGTTCAAAAGCTGCCGAACAGCCTTTTTGACTTCTCCATGCCCCATGAACTCCAGCCCCACATCCAATATCTCGATCGCAGCACAGCAACGAAGTAGGAACCGTGGGAACGACGCGAGGGTATCGTCTTTGTAAAGATAAAATTCTGTCGTTGGCGCGTCACGCATATACTGGGCGGTGAGAGACCGCAGAGTGGAATATCGCTCAAGGAGAAGTGTATCGTAGAAGATACGGCGGCACGACTCCACGGATACGTGAGATAGACGAGGAAGGGAGGGGAGATCCAGTGTAGGCAGCTCGCCATACACGTCATGGATTTCAAGATAGGTCACAGTCGGAATCTCCAGAGAAGAAGTACATCGGATCGGATCGGTGAGAGATAGCTGAGTTAGGTTTGTGTAGGCTCCACGCATCAGATCCTCGGGTGGATCCGATGCAAATGCGAGTCGCTTCACGCAACGGGTATCGTCGAGTCGAATAAAACCACATGGACCCATATCCACTTCTTCTAACCTTGGTGTACTGGCAATGGAGAGATCGAAGGGTACGCAATTGTCGATGAACTGAACGCGGCGCAGTCGAGGGAAGGAATGAAAAAGGGTGTTAGGACCATTTCGTTCCACGTGTGCGCGTGACCCGTTGAGAAGTCAATGGCGAGGAAAGTCCAACGCGGGACTTCGCGCTGCTCTTTTGAGGTTGAGCATCCAGCCAGAAAATCCAATATTCCTCGGATTTCAGCGATGTTTTGCATGACCCCCTCCGTCCTGTCACCGTACTTCCAAGACGGAAAAAATTCTTCCTGATCACTGTCCTCGATGATGAGGGTAACCTCCAGATCCAATCCATTGCTCCGCGCAAGACAACCCTCTACAACCTGCTTTGTTCGACGGACTAATTCCCTCCATACCGAGAGTCGCAATGTCATTTTATTCCACAAGCGTGGCTGGTGGACAATAGACGCGTGCCAGAGTTTGCAGACGAGCATCAATTGCACTGTCATTGTGCGTCTGCTGCTAGCCGTAAGGAAAAGGATATCGTCGAGAATCTCGGCTGGTAAGGAGTTGATCGAGATCGTAGGAGGGGAAGGTATCATGTCGTCTTCGTCGTAGGGAGCGATTCGATGCGTTGTTCATTGGATGGGTTGAGCAAGTCTGCTCCAATCGGGACAGTACTAGTGGATTTTAGGAGGATATGCTTTTAATTGTATTTTGATAACTCGCGGCGAACAACCTGATGGAAAGCGCTAAATGGAGTGGTGTTCGTTGTGGTGCTCTAGTCGCACAAAGGTCGATGAGAGGTCGTGAGACACTACAAAAGGAAAAGGGACTACCTTTGAGTCGGAATTTCAGGCTCCTTGAGTATTCGTGTTGACCGATGTGGGTCTGAGTTGTCGGACTCTCTAGTGCACAAATAAGAGCATATGTGTGGTCACTTGATCGAAATGAAAGGTCCCCAGGAGGAGCTATGAACCATCTTACCGCCATTTAGCCACTGTTCGTTAATCTCCGTATGCGAGCTACAATAGGGGTGGGAGAAAGGTCGTGGTAACTCCTCAAAGCATGAAAACAAAGAGGACAAGCCCCATCAGATCTTCTCACTGGGAAGTGGGCCAGTCCTTGCTCGAGGCTGGTATCTCGATTGGGGACTGGCACTAATGAGCACCCCTTACGCGAAATATTAGCACAATGGAGGAAACCAGCTCGCTAGTATCATGGACAAAGTGACTGATCAGACCTTTGTAGTGAGTGTTTGACTGATTGTTCTCAAGGCGAAAGGCAATGCACGCCACAATTTTATATTCCATTGGATAATAATCAACAACACTTCAAGGCACTCAATTAGTTGTATAAATAAGAGGGCTTTCCAAGTAAGCAAGTGCCCCCCATCACGAGAGAAGACCCGAGCGGACCGCCAGCAGGAGAAATCGAGATGGTCAGCCCAGGCGGCGGTACCACGAGCGTCAGCTAGATAGATAGGGTCTATAGAAAACTGACAACAGTGACTATAGCGTCTGTACGATCCTCTAAGAGAGGGATTCGAAACAGATCTAGAATGAGTGAGAGAGGAAAGAAGTGCGAATGACATAGAATCGGAGACATAGAATCGGAGAGATCAAGAAACGAGGCAAGTTCATAGTCCTATTCAGGCGATGGAGCATGGGCGAGATACGGCATATATGACGTTCTGGTATTGAAGGCAAACTTCACATTCTCTTGCACCTGGACACGACTTGACGAGGCTTAACCATCAAGAGAAACCTCCTTGCCCTCCACCAATAGCCTTTGAATGTTCAAAAGCTGCCGAACAGCCTTTTTGACTTCTCCATATTCTATGAACTCGAACCCCAGATCTAATGTCTCGATCGCAGCACAGCAACGGAGTAAGAACTGTGGGATTGACGCGAGGGTATCATCTTTGTACAGGTAAAAGTCTTCTGTTTGCGCGTCATGCACATACTGCGCGGTGAGAGACCGCAGAGTGGAATATCGCTCAAGGGGAAGGGTATCATAAAAGATACGGCGGCACGATTCCACAGATACGTGAGCCAGACGAGGAAGGGAGGGGAGATCCAGTGCAGGCGGCTCGCCATACACGTCATGGATTTCAAGATAGGTCACAGTCGGAATCTCCAGAGAAGAAGTACATCGGATCGGAACGGTGAGGGATAACTGAGTTAGGTTTGTGTAGGCTCCACGCATCAGATCCTCGGGTGGATCCGAGGCAAATGCGAGTCGCTTCACGCCACGGATATCGTCGAGTCGAATAAAACCACATGGACCCATATCCACTTCCTCTAATCTTGGTGTGCTGGTAATGGAGAGATCGAAGGACACACAATCGTCAATGAACTGAACGCAACGCAGTCGAGGGAAGGAATGAGACGAGAAAAAGGGTGTTAGGACCTTTTCGTTCCACTTGCGCGCGTAACCTCGTAAGAAGTGAATGGCGAGGAAAGTCCAACGCGGGACTTCGCGCTGCTCTTTTGAAGTTGAGCATCCAGCCAAAAAATCCAATATTCCCCGGATTTCAGCGGTACTTTGCTGGACCTCCTCCGTCATATCGACGTAATGCAAAAACAGAGAGGAATTTTCCTGATCACCGTCCTCGATGACGAGGGTAACCTCCAGATCCGATCCATTGCTCCGCGCAAGACAACCCTCTACAACCCGCTTTGTTCGACAGACCACTTCTCTCCGTACCGAGAATTGCAATGTCACTTTATTCCACAAGCGTGGCTGGTGGACAATAGACGCGTGCCAGAGTTTGCAGACGAGCATCAAGTGCACCGTGAATGTGTGTCTGCTGCTAGCTGCAAAGAATAGGATATAGTCGAGAACCTCGGCTGGCAAGGAGTTGATCAAGATCGTAGGAGGGGAAGGTATCATGTCGTCCTCGTCGTCAGGGAACGATTCGATGCGTTGTTCGTTAGATGGGTCGACAGGTCCTCTCCAATCAAGACAGGACTGGTAGAGTGTATAGATTGTGCTTTTAATTGTGTTTTGATAACTCGCGGTGAACACTCTGGTGGAAGGCGCCAAATCGAGTGGTGGTCGTTGCGGTGCTCAAGCCCCACAAAGGTCGATGAGAGATCGTGAGACACCGCAAGGGGAAAGGGGATTATTTTTGAGACAGAATTTCAGGCTCCTTGTGTTAGAATTTGGCGTTCGGGTTTCCTACAGTTCGAACGATATAGTGTTTGTTGTGATTCACTACAAACACCTAACAGTACGTCGAGTTCTTATATACCTGAACTATGCAGCGCCTCGCCAGTCTCCGGGCTGCGCCTTCCGCTGGCAAGCGCTGTATGCTCTACTGCTGACACCTTGAGTATTCGTCTTGACCGATGTGCGTCTGAGATGTCGGGCGCTCTCGTGTACAAATCAGATGGTCACTTGATCGAAGTGAACGGTCCTGAAGAGGCGCTATGAACAATTTTGTCGCCATACAGCCACATTATACCCTTATTTGTTAATCTCCGCATGCGAGCATCAATAGGGGTGGAGAAAGGTCACGGCAACTTCTCAGAGCATGAAAACAAAGAGGACAAAGCTCCATCAGATCTTTTCACTGGAAAATGGGTCAGTCCTTGCTCGAGGCTGGTATCTCGACTGGGGACCAGCACTCTATCGAGCGCCCCTTACGCGAAATATTAGCATAATGGAGGAAGCCAGCTGGCTAGTATCATGGCCACAGTTACTGATAAGACCTCTGTAGTGAGTGCTTGACTGGTTGTTCTCAAGGCGAAAGGCAATGCACGCCATAATTTTATATTCCATTGGATCTTATCCAACAATAATCAACAACACTTCAAGGCACTCAATTGTACAGGTCAGAGGGCTTTCCATGTAAGCAAGTGCCCCCCGTCGCGAGAGAAGACCCGAGCGGACCACCAGCAGTCGAAATCGAGATGGCGGCGGTACCACGAGCGTTAGTTAGATAGATAAGGTCTATAGAAATTTGATAACAGTGACTATAGCGTCTGTACGATCCTCTAAGAGAGGGATTCGAAACAGATATAGAATGAGTGGGAGAGGTGAGAAATGCGAGTGACACGGAACCGGAGAGATCAAGAAACGAGGCAAGTCCATAGTCCAACTCAAACGATGGAGCGTGGGCCATATTCGGCATATATTCGGTTCTGGTTTTGAAGGCAAACTTCCTTCTCTTACACCTGGACGCGACTTGACGAGGCTTAACCATCAAGAGAAACCTCCTTGCCTTCTACCAATAGCTTTCGGATGTTCAAAAGCCGTCGAACAGCCTTTTTGACTTCTCTGCACGCTATGAACTCGAACCCCAGGTCCAATGTGTCGATCGCAGCACAGCAACGGAGTAGGAACTGTGGGAACGACGCGAGTATATCATCTTTGTACACAAAAAATCGTGTCGTTTGCGCGTCATGCACATAGTGCGCGGTGAGAGACCGCAGAGTGGAATATCGCTCAAGGGGAAGTGTATCGTAAAAGATACGGCGGCACGACTCCACGGATACGTGATCCAGACGAGGAAGGGAGGGGAGATCCAGTATAGGCGGCTCGCCGTACACGTCATGGATTTCAAGATGGGTCACAGTCGGAATCTCCAGAGAAGAAGTACACAGGATCGGAACGGTGAGAGATAGCTGAGTTAGGTCGGTGTAGGCTCCACCCTTCAGATTCCCGGGTGGATCCGAGGCAAATGCGAGTCGCTTCACGCGACGGATATCGTCGAGTCGAATGAAACCACATGGACCCATATCCACTTCCTCTAATCTTGGTGTACTGGCAATAGAGAGACCGAAGGGTACGCAATCGTCAATGAACTGAACACAACGCAGTCGAGGGAAGGAATGAGACGAGAAAAAGGGTGTTAGGACCTTTTCGTTCCACGTGTACGCGTGACCTATTAAGAAGTGAATGGCGAGGAACGTCCAACGTGGCACCTCGCGCTGCTCTTTTGAAGTTGAGCATCCAGCCAGAAAATCCAATATTCCTCGGATTTCGGCGATGTTTTGCATGACCTCCTCCGTCCTATCACCGTACTTCCAAGACGGAAAATATTCTTCCTGATCACTGCCCTCGATGATGAGGGTTACCTCCAGATCCGATCCATTGCTCCGCGCAAGACAACCCTCTACAACCTGCTTTGTTCGACGGACTAATTCTCTCCATACCGAGAGCCGCAATCTCACTTTATTCCACAAGCGTGGCTGGTGGACAATAGACGCGTGCCAGAGTTTACAGGCGACCATCAATTGCACTGTCATTGTGCGTCTGCTGCTAGCCGCAAGGAAAAGGATATCATCGAGGATCTCGGCTGGCAAGGAGTTGATCGAGATCGTAGGAGGGGAAGGTATCATGTCGTCTTCGTCGTCAGGGAACGATTCGATGCGTCGTTCGTTGGATGGGTCGAGCCGGCCTGCTCCAATCGAGACAGCACTAGTAGATTTTAAGAGAATATGCCTTTAATTGTGTTTTGATAACTTGCGGCGAACAATCTGATGGAAAGCGTCAAATCGAGTGGTGCTCGTTGTGGTGCTCTAGTCGCACAAAGGTCGATGAAAGATCGTGAGACACTACAAAAGGAAAAGGGACTATCTTTGAGTCGGAATTTCAGGCTCCTTGAGTATTCGTGTTGACCGACGTGGGTCTGAGTTGTCGGACGCTCCCGTGCACAAATAAGAGCATATGTATGGTCACTTGATCGAAGTGAAAGGTCCCAAGGAGGAGCTATGAACCGTCTTACCGCCATATAGCCACATTATCTCGTTGTTCATTAATCTCCGCAGGCGAGCATCAATAGGGGTGGGAGAAAGGTCGCGGTAACTCCTGAAAGTATGAAAATAGAGAGGAAAAAGTTCCATCAGAGCTTCTCACTGGAAGGTGGGCCAGTCCTCGCTCAAGGCCAGTATCTCGATTGGGGACCAGCACTCCAACGAGCACCCCTTACGCGAAATATGAGCACAACGGAGGAAACCAGGTGGCTAGTGTCATGGCCAATGTTGCTGGTAAGACCTCTGTAGTGAGTGTTAACTGATTGCTCGCAAGGCGGACACAATTACATATTCCATTAATAATCAGCAACACTTTCAAGGCACTCAATTAGTTGTACAAGTAAGAGTGATTTTCAAGTACGTAAGTGTCCCCCATCACGAGAGAAGACCCGAGTGAACCGATCCCTTGCCGAGCAGTAGAAATCGAGATAGCCAGCCTTGGCGGCGGTACCACGATCGTTCTAATACAACGAGTCAGCTAGATAGATAGGGTCTAGAGAATTGACAACTGTGACTACAGTGTCTGTACGATCCTCTAAGCGACGTATTCGAAACAAATCTAGAATGAGCGGGAGAGGAAGGAAATGCGAATGACATGGAATCAGAAACGAGGCAAGTCCGTAGTCCAACTCAAGCGATGGAGCATGGGCGATATTCGACATATATGATGTTCTGGTATTGAAGGCAAACTTCACATTCTCTTGCACCTGGACGAGACTTGACGAAAACTTAATCATCAAGGGATACCTCTTTGCCCTCTACCAATAGCTTTCGAATGTTCAAAAGCTGCCGAACTGCCTTTTTGACTTCTCTATACTCTATGAACCCGCGCCCCAGATCCAATGTTTCGATCGCAGCACAGCAACGGAGTAGGAACCGTGAGAACGACGCGACAGTGTCATCCCTGCGCAAATAAAATTGTGCGTTTTGCGCGTCACGCACATACTGCGCGGTGAGGGACCGCTGAGTGGAATATCGCTCAAGGGGAATCGCATCGTAAAAGATACGGCTGCACGATACCACGGATACGTGAGCCAGACGAGGAAGGGAGGGGAGACCCAGTGCAGGCGGCCCGCCATACACGTCATAGATTTCAAGATGGGTCACAGTCGGAATCTCCAAAGAAGTACATAGGATGGGAGCGGTGAGAGACAGCTGAGCTAAGTTGGTGTAGGCTCCGCCCTTCAGATTCTTGGGTGGACCCGCGGCAAATGCGAGTCGCTTCACGCGACGGATATCGTCGAGTCGAATGAAACCACATGGACCCATATCCACTTCCTCTAATCTTGGTGTACTGGCAATGGAGAGGTCGAAGGGCGCGCAATCGTCAATGAACTGAACGCAACGCAGTCGAGGGAAGGAATGAGACGAGAAAAAGGGTGTTAGGACCTTTTCATTCCACTCGCGCGCGTAACCTTTTAAGAATTGAATGGCGAGGAAAGTCCAACGCGGGACTTCGCGCTGCTCTTTTGAAGTTGAGCATCCAGCCAAAAAATCCAATATTCCTCGGATTTCAGCGATGCTTTGCTTGGCCTCCTCCGTCCTATAACCGTACTTCCAACCCGGACCATATTTCTCCTGCAGATCACTGCTCTCGATGACGAGGGTAACCTCCAGATCCGATCCATTGCTCCTCGCAAGACAACCCTCTACAGCCTGCTTTTGTCGACTGACTACTTCTCTCCATACCGAGAATCGCAATCTCACTTTATTCCACAAGCGTGCCTGGTGGACAATAGACGCGTGCCAGAGTTTGCAGGCGAGCATCTTGTCCACTATCCCTGTGTGTCTGCCGCTAGCCGCAAAGAAAAGGATATAGTCGAGGATCTCGGCTGGCAAGGAATTGATCGAGATCGTAGGAGGGGAAGGCGTCATGTCGTCGTCATCGATGCGTTGTTCGTTGGACGGGTCGAGCCGGTCTGCTCCAATCGAGACAGAAGTGGTAGATTTTAAAACAGTATGCTTTTAATTGTGCTTTGATAACTCGCGGCGTACAATCTGATGGAAAGTGCCAAATCGAGCGGTGCTCGTTGTGGTGCTCCCGTCGCACAATGGTCGATGAGAGATCGTGAGACACCACAAGAGGAAAGGGACTATCTTTGAGACGGGATTTCAGGCTCCTTGAGTATTCGTGTTGACGGACATGGGCCGGGTCTGAGTTGTCGGACGCTCTCGTGTACAAATAAGAGCATACGTACAGTCATTTGATCGAAGTTAAAGGTCCCAAAGATGGGATATGAATCATCTTACCGCCATATAGCCACATTACCCCCTAGTTCGTTCATCTCCCCATGCTAGCACTAGGGGTGGGAGAAAGGTCGCGGTATCTCCTCAAAGTATGAAAATAAAGACAACAAAGTTCTATCAGATCTTCTCACTGGAAGGTGGGCCAGTCCTCGCTCAAGACCGGTATCCCGATTGGGGACGAGCACTCTAATGATATGAGCACCCCTTACACAAAATATCAACACAATAGAGGAAACCAGTTGGCTAGTCTCATGGTCAAAGTTGCTGATCAGACCTCTGTAGTGAGTACTTACTGATTGTTCTCAAGGCGGAGGGATGCACACCACAATGATCTGTCCCTTGGATCTTATCCAACAATAATCAACAGCACTTCAAGGCACTCAACTAGTTGTACAAGTAAGAGTGCTTTACAAGTCCGTAAGTGCCCCCCATTACGGGAGAAGACCCGAGTGGACCGATCCATTGCCCAGCACCAGAAATCGGGATAGTCAGCCCTGGCCGCGGTACCACGAACGTTCTAATATAACGAGTCAGCTAGATAGATAGGGTCTATGGAAAATTGACAACTGAGACTATAGCGTCTGTACGATCCTCTAAGTGAGGATTCGAAGCAAATCTAGAATAAGCGGGAGAGTAAAGAAACGCGAATGACATGGAATCGGAGAGAGCGAGAAACGAAACAAGTCCATAGTCCAACTCAAGCGATGGAGCATGGGCAAGATCTGGCATATGTTCGGTTCTGGTGCACATTGGGTCACATGACCTCGAGATGAGGAGTGTCACCTATAAATAGATCGTCACTCGGAACGCCAGACTGATACCAGAGCTCTCTCTCCAGCTCCCGGCCCGACACCAAGATTCTTTTCAAACCAGGCAAATGATGAACATTGGCATTGACCGCGTCGATGAACCAAGGATCGATATCAAGCTCATCTAGATGCGAGCAACTTGAGATGATAAACGCGGTAGCAACTTCTATGAATTTGGCGGATGGTAGGTCTCGATTCTTTGGGTCATATCGGAGACAGAAGCACTTCCAGGTCTCATAATGATTGACATTAAGCTCTGGGAGAAAGTCTGCCATGTATGTGACGATGGATATTCGCTGGACACGGGGTAAGATTGGGAGTGCCAGACTCAACTCTTCAACGTCGTTGTCGATGAGATCGAGGATGGTAACAGTAGGAAGCTCCAAATTGGAGCAGAAGATGGGTATGTGGAGAACGAGGTGGGTGAGGCTTGTGAACCGCGCAGTCGCAAGGCGGACAGGAAGCGCGTCGCTGAATGCGAGCTTCCGGATATTATTAACATCTCCGATTAGGACATCTTTGGCACCAGGGAATGATACGTCTTCTAGTAGGGGAGTGTGGTGGAAAACTATCTGCCCAGGGAAGAGCCCGACCAACAAAAGCACGCGTAGGCGAGGGGTCCCTCCAAGGTTGAGGACGGGGGATATGACCTCCACAACCCACTTTGCACGGTACATGGACGTCTCGATCCGGTTGAACACCACCAAGCGTTTCCATCGCGCCAGGTGCTGCCCTTGTTGGCCGGAGAGGACCTCGAGAACGGCGCGGTTGGCACTAGTCCACTCGCTGCACGCGGAACAATTGTCAAATACCCGACAGCATGCGCACGATTCCTTGGACTTTCCAATCCTAATCGTGATGTCCAAGTCAACCGCTGCACTTCGATCGATGCAGCGCCGTGCGACCTTAAAGGACGACGAAAAGGATTCTTCAGAGCGTGTCAGATTGAGCTCTACCTTTGCCCACAGCAATGGCTGTTGCATGATTGCATCGTGCCAGAAATGTGATACGCACATCAGCGTTGCGATGGCTGAGCGTTGTTGTGTGGCCACTTCGGTGATTATTTGGTTGAGAATCTCGATTGGAAGAGTAGATATTGATGACACGGGAATGGGTAGATGTGACATGGCGTCATTCATGGCGACGGGTGTCGACTTGCGTATATGGTATATGGCGGAGAAGATTAGCTGCTATGAAATATACGAGTATAGAGGAGGTGCGCGTGCAAAAGAAAGTTTTCAAAAATATAATATTGGACGAGATGGGATGAAGATGGGTCGGAGTGACTTTTTCGAATGGCTTGAAAGTGGCTTGGATGGGAATTGTGAGATGCCGCCGTCTCAATGGGTTCCTCTGGAGAACGCTAGACGTGGTTGACGTCAGAAGCGCCCTGCTGTTGTGGTCCAAAGTCGTTCAGGCGGATGTGGCCTCTGGTATGCAGTCCAAATATGGTATGTCATTTACTTTGCCAGCATATCCACTTCTCAATCCGGTACCGAGGCCACGCCCGGGCCGAATGATGGGCCGGCCAACGTTGACCCCGATCCCTTCCGCCTCGTGTCGTGCCAGATGCCGGTCAAGACTATTTATATCGCTCGACATGGTACCTCTGTCCTATCATAGTGATGATCATGTTCTAAATTCCGGTCGCCAGGTTTCCGATTGAACTGGACGAACCCTCATTGGTACCATCCTAACTCTTGAAGTTCCTGGGGCACGAATGATAATATCTTAGGAATCTAGTACAAGTTATACGGGTGTAGCGAGAGACCCCCCGTTGGCGGCGTATGGCGAGGTTGGTTGACGGTTCGCCTTGAAATCTACCATAATTGGATAGAGCTACATTCGCCTAACGGAACGAAACACCGCTACATTGTTCAGGCTCAAGCTAAAGAACTCGCCGCATATCTTGCAAACCTGCCCGAGGACGAACGACCGACCGCGATTTTCACATCCCCCTACTGTACGTGTTTTCAAAGTCTCCATATCCCATGTAAAAAGCGACCTGCATGGAGCAAAGAGAAAAGGAAATTCTTGCCAACCCCGTTCTTTTCCTACAGACCGTTGCATCCAAACCTCCCTCCCAATAGCCGACGCGCTCTCGCTCTCGCTCTACGTCGAGTTCGGTCTATCGGAGTGGTACTCACCCGTAACGCCAGGAACGGGTCTACACCCCCGCCCGATGCCCACAGATGATCTACTCCAGTACTTCTCCCGGCCCAGAAACGAATCCTCCACTGGAACCAGAGCCGGAGCAACGAACGCCAAAACTCCCATGAACACGAGCGCGGATGGATCGTATATCGACCCAAGGTGGAAACCCACGTACCTCGTAACACGCAAAGGCGAGACGGTGGCCGAGCTGTACGCACGCTGCGAAGAGTTCCTGTTGGCCTTCATACCGCGAGTGGAAGGCCGGTATCCCTCTTCGTCTTCGCCCCCTTCCGCTCTCCCCGCTGATGCAGTACGAGGTGCCCTCGCCCCCGCTATTCCCTCACCCAACTCGACACCGCGCACAGGTCAGGAGCACAGCTCGCAAGTCGGCGTCGGACATGAGCGTATCCTCCTCGTCTCGCACGCGGGGACAATCATCGCGCTCACACGCGTGCTAACGGGCGACGAGGGGATCGAGCGGGGCATGCGCGTGGGGTGTTGTACGCTGACGACGCTCCAGCGGACCCCGACCCCGACCCCATTCTCGTCCTCGTCGTCCTCGTCACCTCCTTCCATTGCGGCTGGTTCCTCCGAATCTTTGCCGGCCCTGCCACCGCCGCCACGGACGCCATCTGCACCTGCGGTGCGTGGTGTCATCGGCAGGGGCGTATGGACGGTGCGCGGTGCGCCGGCGGACGGGGCGTTCCTCGCTGGTGGGGTGGAGCGCAGCTGGGGCATGGCAGACGTCGAGACGCGTGAGGGGGTCGTCGTCGAGGACCCTGGGATCCCTGGAAGCGAGGGAGAGGAGGATGGGCCGAATGGGGTGCAGGTTTGGTGGTCGATGGAAGTGCCGTCACCGAAGATGTAGATCGGCGGTGTATGTGTGTGGGGGGTGGGGGTTGGGACCACTTGATGGATGCGATATACTTAGAGGTGATGTCAGCGATGCCAAACCATACTTACGTGAGATGGTTCCTCTACTGTAATTAATCTTCCGTCTCGTTTTTCATCGACGGTTGGCCCGCCCTTGCATAATCACAAAATAGAGTTTCCATTTGAAGGGTTAACTGTCTTTGAATTGACAAGTAGGTTAATCGGTATTTTCTCACCTTGCAAGAACTTCAGAATGTAGAATCGCCCCCTGTGATCCTATCAATTGTGTCAATGATGTAATGAAATCGTAAGCATCTTGTCGCCGGACGTGGGCGGGTCGCGCGGGGCCGTCGGAGAACCTCCGTTGAGAGGGAAAGAAGATACCGCGTTCGGGTTGGGGGTGTGGGTTGTATGAGAAGGGATATAAGATCGTATGGTGACTGAGATATGAACGAATAACCCAATATCGGTACCCTCCTCGCACGCCGTCTCGAATAATAATTACCAAACCATCAATTATTAATACCCGGGACCTACGACGCGAGAGCTGACCAAAAATGCAAAAAAGGGTGCTCTTTGTAGCCACATTAACCCCACTCGCCTCTTCCTTATTCGCCTGCCCGACCGCCCACGGCCGCTTGAATTGCGCATACGAACGACTGACACCGCCGGAACAGGGTAATGGAGGTACATACACAACCGGAGGGACAGTGCGGAGCACGGAGCCGCGACGAGACCCGCCGTTCGTGCTGCCGCTGAGCGTGGGCGTGGTCATCGTCGGGCTGCTGTGCGGGCTCTGGTTCGCGTGGCAGTGGTACGACCGGCGCGCACGGGTGGGGGAGCGGAGCTTGGCGGGCGACGTGTACGGGTTTCAGTTCCAGCTGCCGGACGGGGTCGGTTCCGGAGCTGGGGCGGGGGACATGCGTCACACGTGGCCACGGGAGCGGAGGGAAGATTTACGTCCCGGTGGCGCAGGGGCGAGAGGACGAAGTTGGCGGGTGCGGGTGGACGAGCGGGAGCGGGAGCGGGAGTGGAGGGACGAGGATGAGGGCGTCGGCGATGGTGAGAGGACGTCGAAGAGGACGGTGGGGATGAGAGTTGCCCTTCCAAAGTTGTGGGAGGTTGGGATTAATAATGCTGCGCGTTTGCGGTTGTCGATAGATGAAGAGAACGGGGTTGAATGCGATCTACGGAAGGTGGGCTACGTCTTTCCTCCTCCTCCTAACTACGAGCCTAGCAACTGACTTGAGCTTGTGTATCGTTGGGTTGGGTTACTCGATTTGGTTGCTCGATTGCTAGCCCTTAACGGTCGGTCTCCTTGATGGTGGCAATCCCGCTGAAGACGTGAGCAACGGCGCAATCGAGAAAAACTTGTCAACACTGAGCAGAGAAGAACATGTCGAGGTGTACTACGAGGTGGTGTGTCTCGTGCGGATGCCAAGTTCCGAGGTCGTGCTTGGGGTTACACACCCATGGAGAATGAGGGTCTTGTAATTCGTAAACGTCGTTGTGATCTGCAACGCCTCCTCGAAGACGTTCAACAGGGTTGTCCGACTCTGTCGGAACCATCTATTCAATAGGAGAGTGTGTGTCAAGCGTGGTGTGGTCTTGTGAGGGGACTCGTGAGCGACGAAGAATCTCAGTGAGGCAAATATCGGAAGGTACCGCAGATAAGATAAGCAGACAAACGTTTGTGCTACTAAAACGTGCGCACAATGCTGGGTTAATGGTTGCGTTGGCTGCCGCGGGCTGCGCTGTCTGGGTTGCTGCTGCTGCTGTGAGTAAATTTTAAGAAGATAATCCATAGATTGCCGCGGGTCATTCGGCAACCTTCGGCAATAACGCAATTCTTTATTCAATTTAGTTTAGTGCACGTTCCCCGCCTCCTCCTGTCCCCGAGGCTGCCGAGTTCTCGCCTCCCTCCTCTCCCTCCTCTTGGACCCAGCTGCGACTCGTCCTCCCAACAATCTACCTTTATAATATAAAATAGAATGAGCACTTTGCTCACAGACAATCGATCTACCGCCACCACCACCCATACACCTACCGCCACAACCACCACTGCCAGTACCACCACCCGTCCTCTCCTTCTCCACCCACAGCGTCCACCTTCTCGCAACAAGATTCTCTACGAATTCGCACAAAGCCAGGGCATCAACTCCTATGGCTCATGGAGATTCACCGCCAGCGACGAAGACGACACTAAACAGCTCAACAACAATCCTTACAAAGACAGCGATGGCTCGAGGCCTGGCTCGCCCATTTCTTCCAGCAGCTCATCAGAGCGGGATGACCGGTTACCAGACAGCATCGGCAGCTCCGGCTACGACCGAGATGTCCTGCGCGCACGGGCGTCGCGGGGAAGTAGTTCGCTAGGCTCATCTTGGGGCATATCCTCTATAGGCAAGTCGATCGACCGGGCATGGAATGCGAGTGACGGTACTGGTGGTACGAGTGATGCTGATACCGACCCCATGGACGATGACGACGACGAAGAGGACCAGCAACGACAGCGACAGGAGGCCCAGGAGGAGCAAAAATGGCAGGCGCCGCTGCGCCCAACACTGCCGACGAGTGGTAGCTACAACAATAATATCCCACACGAGAGGCCGCTCGAGTCGCCTAAGCTGGTGAGATCCATCGGCTTTCACTCGATTGGCTCCCCGCTATCTTTCCCCTCGACCACTACAACACCAAACAACATTATCGACCTCTCCCCCTACAAACACCATTTTACTTCTAACCTCAACCCACTTTCCCGCATCGCCATGTCCGTCGCCACCGCCCCACGCCTCG
>Ga0307513_10003988_pt1 | contig 19809 bp, 16 predicted proteins | sample 15_EM_MG_FD_202174 | JGI IMG/M metagenome (GOLD analysis project Ga0307513, IMG submission 202174) | Populus trichocarpa ectomycorrhiza microbial communities from riparian zone in the Pacific Northwest, United States - 15_EM | ecosystem: Host-associated > Plants > Roots > Unclassified | place...
CTGCGTGGACTGGCGGGTGGCGAGTCGATTCCCGAGCTCTCGGAATCGGATCTCCACCGCATCATGAACATCGGCGCCGGCGAGCAAGTCCCCGACGAATACGTCCCGATGGGTCTGAGCGAGAACAATCTGGACATCGGGCAGAAGTATCGCCAGTTCAGCTGGACGAAGGATCCGGCCGAGCTGCTCCGCGACTTCTCCGTGGTGGTGATCGGGTGTGGAGTGTCCGGGATCGCTGCCGGAGTGCGGCTCCAAGAAGCCGGGATCCCCTTCGTCATCCTCGACAAGAACGAGGAGCCGGGCGGCACCTGGTGGGAGAACAAGTACCCGGGGTGCGGCCTCGACACGCCGAGCGACACCTATCAGTACTCGTTCTACCCCAACAGGGCCACGACCGGCCCGTTCATCAAGCGCGACGAGGTGCTCGCATACCTCCGGTCGACGATCGCCGCCCATGGTCTCGAGGGCTCCATCATCTCCGGCGCGAAGGTCTCGAGGGCCGAGTTCGTCGAGGACAGGAAGCGGTGGCGGGTCGACTACACGAAGGACGGCGTCGAGCACACCCTGATGCCGAACGTCGTCATCTCGGCGGTCGGCGCGCTCAACACCGCGAAGGTGCCGCCGTTCGAGGGGCTCGAGGAGTACGAGGGGGACGTTCTCCACACCGCCCAGTGGGATGACGAGACCGAGCTGGCCGGGCGCCGGGTGGCGCTCATCGGAATCGGCGCCAGCGGAATGCAGGTGGGGCCGACCATCGCGCCGACCGTCGGGCACCTCGACGTATTTCAGAGGTCGCCGCACTGGGCGATCCCCGATCCGGACTATTCCGCGAAGCGGACGCCGGGCGAGATGTGGGCCGCGGAGAACGTTCCCTACTTCGCCTCGTGGCGCAGGTTCCTCGTGATGTGGGCCGGCTTCGACCGGTGGTGGCCCATGATGCACTCCTCCTCGCGGGAGATCGAGGACCTGCGTGGGACGTTGACCCAGTTCATCCAGAGCCAGCTCCACGACCGGCCGGATCTGCTGGCGGCCGTCACTCCCGACTTCCTGCCCTTCACGAAGCGCATGCTCTACTACAACAACTGGTATCCGATGCTGCGTCGGGAGAACGTCTCCCTGGTCACCTCGGGAATCGATCGATTCACCAGTCGCGGCATCCTGACCGCAGACGGCGTCGAGCACGCTGCTGATGTCGCCGTATTCGCAACGGGCTTCGACATGACACAGATGCTCGGGTCGTACGACGTCATCGGCAGGAACGGCGTCGACGTCCGGGACCTGTGGGCGGACAATGATCCCCGCGCGTACCTGGGAGCCGCCGTCCCGAACCTGCCGAACTTCTTCACGCTGTTCGGGCCCAACAGCGCGCTGGCCCACGGAGGCAGTTTCATCTTCGTCGCCGAGTGTCAGATGAACTACGTCCTGCAGGCGATCCGGGAGCTGCTCGAGGAGGGTTACACGTCCGTCGAGTGCCTGCAGTCGGTGCACGACGAGTACAACAAGCGGCTCGACGATCAGAACTCGCTGATGGTGTGGTCGAACCTCCAGGTGAACAACTGGTACCGGAATGCCGCTGGGCGGGTGACGTCGACGTTGCCGTGGCGACTCGTCGACTACTGGAACATGACTCGTACGTTCGAGCCCGATGACTACGTCTGGACGCGGTGAGTGGAGAAAGAAATGAATGCGGCTGATGACGGATCGGCGGACCTGATCCTGCGCAATGCCAACGTCATCACGGTGGACGAGGGGCTTCCGCGGGCGGAGGCGTTGGCCGTCCGAGCCGGACGCATCGTGGCCGTCGGTACCGAGTCGGACACATCCGGTTTCGTCGGCCCGCAGACCAGGGTGGTCGACATGGGCGGGCGAACCGTCATCCCGGGGCTGATCGACAACCACACCCATGCATTGATCGCCGGAGCGTTCCTGACGGGGATCGGGGTGGCGCTGGCCGACGTGACCAGTGTGGGGGAGATCGTCAGCCGGGTCGCGGAGCGGGCCAGGACTACCCCGCCCGGAGAGTGGATCATGACCACCGCGATGCCGCGGATCGCGCTCGCGGAGGGGCGGATGCCCAACCGATGGGATCTCGACCGGGCGACCGAGAGCCATCCCGTGTTCGTCGCGCAGTCCGGCCGGAACATCATCGTCAACTCCCTCGCACTCGCGATGGCGGGGATCGATCGGGACACCCCCGATCCCACCGGGATCCCGGAAGGCGCGGAAGGTCGGATCGTGCGCGACGAGAACGGTGAACCGACCGGTCACCTGATCGCCGGCGGTGGCGACGTCGGAAAGGCCCAGTGGTGGAAGCTCATGGGCAAGCCGCCGCGGTTGTTCGGATTCCCGCACCTGGACTTCGACGAGTCCGTCCGGGCGCTCAAGTTGCAGATGCACGAGTTCAACTCGGTGGGGATCACGAGCTTCCGCGATCTCGGAGCGACGGAGGAGGAGATCGCGGCCTACGCCCATGTTGCTCGTACGGGAGAGGCGACCTGCAGAACCGACGTGACCATCGGGCTGCCGGCGAACTACCTGACCAAGGACGAGATCGCTCCCACGCTCGATCGCTATGAGCGGGTCCGCGGATTGGTCGTCGACGACTGGATGCGCATCGCGGGCGTGAAGGTGATCATCCAGAGCGATGGTTGGCAGTCGGTGTCGGCCGACAAGGCGCAGTACATCGTCCTGGAGGCGAACAAGCGGGGATGGGATCTCGCCTTCCATGCCGGGTCGGGCGACACCGACGAGGTGAACAGGCTGCTGATCGAGATCCTGGAGTTGGCCAACAAGGAACGTGACATCACGGATCGACGGTTCTCGTGGGAGCACGGTCTGGGGTTGTTCGATGCAGATCTCATTCGCCGGATTGCGGATCTGGGAGTCGTCGTCTCCTGTCAGCCGACGTTGAGCTCCGCTGCCGCGAGCAGGACCATGAGCATGGGCGCCGAGATGGACAAGCTCGGCCTCGTCAAGCCCGGGTCGGCACCCAAGAGCGACGGCATCCAGCGCGTTGTCGAGGAGTGGGGACTTCCGCTGAAGTCGTGGTCCGACGCCGGGATCACGGTCACCCTGGGCAGCGACTGGCCGGCCAGCCGACCGACGATCGACAACCCGCTCGCCCAGATCCACTTCGCCTGCACGCAGATCAGCTCGGTGGGGCCGCTCCAACCCGCGGAAGTGGTCCCACTGGATTCCGCGCTGCGCATGGCAACGGCGAACGTCGCCTACTCGATGCGCGTCGAGGACCGGATCGGGTCGCTCGCCGTCGGAAAGCTCGCGGACCTCGTCGTCCTCGATACCGACCCGCACGCGGTCGACGTCGACGATCTTTCGACGATCAGGGTCCTGGCAACGATGGTCGACGGCACCGTGGTCTTCCGATCACCGGATCTCGAACTCGACATCTAGTCCGACGTCGGAATCCCCGCTGACAGGATCGAGTATCTCCATGGCAATTCCTGAACCCGTACTGGTGACCGGCGCGACGGGGAAACAGGGTGGCGCCGTCGCCAGGGCGCTGCTCGCCACCGGGGTGCCCGTCCGGGCCCTGGTGCGCGATCCACAGTCGGCGTCCGCGTCCGAGATCGAAGCACTCGGCGCCACGCTGGTCGCCGGGGACCTGAACGACAAGGACTCGTTGACAGCCGCAGCCCACGGCGCGCGGGCGGTGTTCTCGGTCCAGACCCCGGACCGGGCCGATCCGAGCTCGGCATCGGAGATGCTCCAGGGCAAGAACCTGGTCGAGGCGGCGAAGGCCGCGCAGGTGGAACAGTTCGTCCACACCTCGGTGGCTGGTGCCGGGGAATTCCACCGCACGGCACCGGGCTGGACGGAAGGCCGGTGGAACCGGCATTTCTGGGAGAGCAAGGCCTACACCCAAGAACTCGTCCGCGACGCCGGGTTCATCTACTGGACGCTGCTCAAGCCGAGTTTCTTCATGGAGAACTTCATCCGGCCCTCGGCGCTCTTCGCCGACGGGGTGGGGGATCGCCTCGTGACGGCGATCGCGCCCGACACGGTGGTCTCGCTGGTGGCGGTGCAGGACATCGGCCGTGCGGCCGCCGCCGCCATCAACGACCCTGCTCGATTCACCAAGGTGGAGCTGGAACTCGCCAGTGACCTGCTGACGATGCGCGAGATTGCAGCGGTCCTCTCCGACGTCCTCGGCACCGAGATCGAGGCGCCTTCGCTCACCGCGGAGGAAGCGGTCGCCGCCGGACTCCCGGTCGGCGCCGTGCATTCGCAGCAACGCATGAACGAGGTCGTCGGTCCGGCGGTGCCCGAGTACGCGCGCAACCTCGGCCTCACCACCACCGGATTCCGCACCTGGGCGGCCGAGAACATGAAAGGACGATGATCATGAGCATCGAGCAGATCGACATCAGCACGCCCGACGGCGTCGCGGAGGCCTACCTCGGCCGGCCGGACGGCGGTGGTGACCATCCCGGCGTGCTGTTCTACATCGACGCGATCGGGCTGCGGCCACGGATCGCGGAAATGGTCGAGCGGATCGCCTCGTGGGGATACGTCGTACTCGCACCGAACCCCCTGTACCGCGCCGGCACGGCCGCCGAGCTCGCGCCGAAGAACGGCCTCGGGTCGATGGCAGACGTCGGGGCGTTCTTCCAGTTCATCGTGCCGATCATCGACGAGCACACCGCAGACCAGGCGCGCATCGATGCCGACGCCTACATCGACACCCTGCTCGGGCTGCCCGGCGTCGGCGGTCGGAAGATCGGGACCACCGGCTACTGCTGGGGCGGACGCCTCGCGCTGCGCGCAGCCGGGTCGCGTCCCGATGAGGTCGCGGCGACGGGGATGTTCCACACGGGCGACGCCGTGACCGACGCCCCTGACTCTCCGCACCGCGTCGCCGGCAACGTCCGCGCCGAACTGTTCATCGGCCACGCCGACAACGATCCGTTCAACACGCCGGAGAGCATCGCCGTGCTGGAGAAGACCCTCGACCAGGCCGGGGTGACCTACACCTCGGAGGTGTTCGAGGGTGCGATGCACGGCTACACGATGTCGGACTCCGCGATGGCCTACAACGAGGCCGCGGCCGAACGTCATTTCCGCGAGCTCGAAGCGCTCTTCCGCCGGACTCTGCAGAACCAGTAGACCGCCGCTTCGGCGTACCCAGTGCCGCGTGAGGAAAGGCTCGGCACGTAACTCGGCGGCCCAGACGCCCGCTGGCGGCGTTGCCGCCCTTACAGATACACCCGGTATGAGCTGCGGGCGGCGCCTTGCCAGCGAACGCCTGGACGACCGATCTACGCACCAACCTTCCCTCACGCGGCACTAGACAAGGAAGTGTGGAATGTCAGAGCACAACGAGCTCCGCAGCATCCTGGCCGGCGAGGTCATCCTCCCCGGAGACGATTCCTACGAGCAGGCGCGTCGCGTGTGGAACCTCGACATCGATCGGCGCCCGGCGGTCATCGCGATGTGTGAGAACACCGCCGACGTGAGCGCGGCCGTGAAGTACGCGAACCGGCGCGGGCTCGAGATGGCGGTGCGCTCGGGTGGGCACAATATGCCGGGCCTCTCCGTGTGCGACGACGGGATCGTCATCGATCTGTCGAGGCTGCGCGGCGCCGACTTCGATCGCGAGACGGGGATCTTCAAGGCCGAGGCGGGGCTGCTGCTCCGGGATCTGGACCGCGAGACGCAAGAGGCCGGCCGAGTGGTTCCGGCGGGGCAGGTGACCAATACCGGCATCGCCGGCCTCACGTTGGGCGGTGGCTTCGGCTACCTGTCGCGAAAGCACGGCCTGACCTGCGACAACCTGATCGCCGTAGAGTTGGTGACCGCCGACGGCGAAATCCGCCATGTCGACGACGAGGCCGACCCGGAACTCATGTGGGGCCTGCGGGGCGGCGGGGGCAACTTCGGCATCGTCACCGAGTTCACCTACCGCAGCCACCCGTTGACGTCCGTCTACTCCGGGTGGCTGGTGTATCCGCAGGATCAGGCCGACACCGTCATGCAGACGTATCGTGCCGTGGCGAACGGCGCTCCGCGGGAACTCTGCACGATCGTCCAGTACCGCCTTCCCGCGCTGAAGCTGCCCGCCGAGCTGCAGGGCGACGGGAAGGACTACCTGGGGATCTTCATCGCCTGGAGTGGCGATTCGGAGGAGGGCGCACGCGTGGTGCGCCCGCTGCAGGAGTTGCGGCCGCTCGTCGACACCGTGCAGACGAAGACGTACCGCGAGCTCCAGGCCGAAGGCGACGATTTCACGACGTACTCGTTCCGGTGGTACATGCGTGCCGGATACCTGGACGACATTCCCGAGGAACTGGTCACGCTGGCGACCAAGCACCTGGCGATCGCGCCGTCGACTTTCTGCCTGATCAGCACCTTCTCGCTCGGCGGTGCCATCGCCGACGTCGGCGAGGAGGACACGGCCTACAGCTCCCGCGATGCGCAGTACGCGTTCGAGGTGATCGCGGTGTGGGCCGACCCGGCAGAACGTGAAACACACGTCAGGTGGGCCCGGGAGTGGGCGGCGCTGATCGATCGATTCACCCTGGGTGGGGTCTACGTCAACATGGTCGCCGCCGACGAGGGGGCGGAGCGGGTCCGCTCGCTGTACGGATCCGGGAAGTACGAGCGCATGGCGGCCCTGAAGGCCCGAATGGACCCGGGCAACCTGCTCCACCTCAACCAGAACGTGAAGCCTGCTGCTCAGGTGGCTCCGCGATGATCCGGATCGGGCCCATCCGCTACGCGACCGCGTCCCGGTTCGAACCGCCGACGCCGACGGACTCGATCACGCCGGAACCGCCCGCGGCTGCCCGGATCGCCCCTCAGCCCCCATCGCGACTCGAGGCCGTCATGGGACCGCAGCCCAACGAGCCGGCGCACGGCGAGGACTGCCTCTTCCTGAAGGTGACGACGCCGGCGATGGATGACGGCCGGCGGCCGGTGCTGGTGTTCATCCACGGCGGGGGCTACCAGACCGGCGCCGGACTGCTCGACTGGTACGACGGGGAAGCGTTGACGCGGGAAGGCGATCTCGTCGTCGTCTCGATCAACTATCGCGTGGGTGCCCTCGGCTTCCTGCTCCAGGAGGGCATCAGCGAGGGCAACCTCGGTCTCCTCGATCAGATCTGCGCGTTGCAGTGGGTGCGTGACCACATCGACCGGTTCGGTGGCGATCCGAACGACATCAGCCTCGCCGGGCAGTCCGCAGGCGGGTACTCGATCGATGCGCTGGTCGCGGTGCCGGCCGCTGCCGCGCTGATCCGGCGGGGGATCATCATCAGTGCGCCGATCAAGACCCGCCGGTCCGTCCGGGCCGACACCACCGCGGACGCCGCCGTTTTCTCCGCGCACCTCGACACGGACCCGCGCGTCGGATCCGCGGACGAGATCATCCGAGCGCAAGCGGCGACCCTGGTCGCCCATCGCGAGCGGAACGGGTTCGAGTCCGTCCCCTTCGGCCCGGTCGTCGACGCGAGCCCGTTCCCGCGCACGCTGCCTGCGGGAACTCAACCGCCACCGGTCGTCGCCATCGACCTGCTCGTCGGGTGGAACCGGGATGACAGTTCGGCCTTCGGAGTGCCGGCCGACGTCCTCCCCGGCGTGGTCGACCGCAGGTTCGCAGCCCCCTGGGAACAGCGGGCCCTGGCGTATGAGGAGGCCGGTGGGACGGTGACCGGTTACCGGCTGGATTGGCGCCCCGAGGGCTCGCCGTTCGGTGCGACGCACTGCGTCGAGCTGCCGCTCGTGCTCGGCAACGCCGAGGCATGGGCCGGGTCACCGATGCTCGGCCGGGAGCCGTGGACGACGGTGGAGCACCTGGGCAGGCAACTCCGTCGCATCTGGATCGAGTTCATCCGTTCCGGCCGCATCGCGGTCCCGGCCGCCACCGCCGAGAGCCTGCCGATCGAGTTCGTGCGGGGAGCGGGTCAGCTGGCCACGCTCCGGGTGTCCGAGGCAGCGTCCGTCGGGCCTGCGACCTGAACCCGTCGAGGAGGAAGCAACGATGACGGACATGGCACCGGGCGTGTACCGGGTCGGCGACGGAGTGCTGAACTTCTACGTCCTGGTCGAGGGCACGGACCTGACGCTCGTCGACGCCGGGTTTCCCGGGCACTACGACCAGCTGGTCGCCCTGCTCGAGGGCATCGGACGAACTGTGCGGGACGTGCGTGCAGTGGTGCTCACCCATGCCCATCTCGACCACATCGGCCTGGCCGAGCGACTGCGCACGGAAGCCGGCGCGACCGTCTGGGTGCACACCCGTGAACAGCCGGCCCTCGCCGACCCGTTCCGGCGCCCGGCCGATGCCAAGCCCGAATCAGGCATGGGCGGCTATCTGCTCCGCCATCCCACGGTGCTGCGGCTACCCGTTCGATGGGCGCGGATGGGGGCGTTCCGCACGCGCGCCGTCACGCAAACCAGCTCGTTCGACGACGACGCGGTCCTCGACGTGCCCGGGCGGCCGCGGGTGGTCGCCGTGCCCGGGCACACTCCGGGCAGCGTCGCGTTCCACCTGCCGGCCGACGGTGTCGTGCTCACCGGGGACGCGCTGGTCACCCACGACGGACTGATCGGCTGCACCGGCATCGGGCCACAGATCGTCGGCCCGATGTTCACGCACGACACGGCGCAGGCACGCGCGTCACTGGAGGCCTTGACCTCGCTGGACGCCGGACTGCTGCTGCCCGGCCACGGCGACCCGTTCCGCGGACCCGTCGCGAACGCCGTGGCGCAGGCCCGGCGCGCTCCGGTCTGAAGCGGCCGGCACGGTCGACGCCAGACGCTCCCTAGCGCCGTCGTGCCGCATTTCCGTCGATTGTCGCCGGTATAGTCAATGCGTGCCCGACCTGGCCCAGGAGGAATCCAGCACCTTCAAAGGTCTGCGCCCACGTTCGCTCATCGTCACGATCTACGGGCTGTACGCACGCGAGGCCGGCGGATGGTTGAGCGTGAGCACGCTCATCAAGATGATGGCCGCCTTCGGCATCGAACCGCAGGCCGTGCGTTCCTCGATCGCACGGCTCAAGCGGCGCGAGATCCTCGATGCCACAAAGCTCGGTGGCGCTGCCGGCTATGCACTCTCACCGCATGGTCGCGAGATTCTCCAGCGCGGGGACCGCAGGATCTTCGAACGTCCCCGCGCGACGACGGCGGACGGGTGGGTCCTCGTCGTCTTCACCGGCATCCCGGAATCCGAGCGGGAAAAGCGTTACCAACTCCGCGCCAGCCTGTCGTGGCTCGGCTTCGGGACGGTCGCCAACGGAGTCTGGATAGCGCCGGCGCACGTGGCCGACGAAGCGCGGAACGTACTGCGGGACAGCAACCTGACCGAGTACGTCGACCTGTTCCGGGTGGACCACTTCGCGTTCCAGTCGCTCGCCGGGAACGTCGCCACCTGGTGGGACATCGCCGAGCTCGACCGGATGTACGGCGAGTTCGTCGGACTCTATCGACCCACCGTGACGCAGTGGCGACGCCTGCGTCGTTACGACGACGCTGCCGCTTTCGTGGACTACGTCGAGGTGCTCACCCACTGGCGTCGCCTGCCGTACCTCGATCCCGGCCTCCCGGCCGAACTGCTCCCCCGCGAGTGGAGCGGATCGCAGGCCGCCGACATGTTCTTCGAGTTGAGCAGACGACTCGCGCCGGCGGCGCGCCGCTACGCCAAACTCGTCGCCGGTACGGAAATCGCCAAGGTCGATTCCCCTTAGGCTCAGCGGCCCCTGAAGACCGGTCGGCGCTTGTCCAGGAAGGCGGCCACTGCGTCGCGGTGATCCTGCGAGTCCTTCGTGAGGTTGATGCCCTCGAACTCGTGCGCCAAGGAATCCATGAGGCTCCGGCCGGCGGCGAAGCCGACCGCCTCCTTCGTAGCTCCGTAGGAGACGGTCGGACCCTCGGCGAGGGTGCGCGCGAGCTCGGTGACCGTCCCGTCGAGTTCCTCGTCATCGACGACGGTCGTGGCGAGTCCCAGATCCAGGGCGGTTGCGGAGTCGATCGTCCGGGAGAGCATCAGGAGCTCGATCGCCCTTCCGTACCCGACGAGGCGCTGCAGCGTCCACGACGTGCCGTTGTCGCACGACAGCCCGATGCCGGAGAACGCCAGGCGGAACGACGCCGAGCGGCCGAGGACCCGGAGGTCGGCCGCGAAGGCGATCCCTGCTCCCGCCCCGGCGGCAACACCGTTGACGGCCGCGATGACCGGCTTGCGCATCTGGCTGATGACTGCGACGACGGATTCGGCCGCGTCGAACTCCAGCGGTTGATGGCTGCCACCGCCGGCTGCCACCTCGGCCCGTACCTCCTTCAGGTCCCGACCGACGCAGAACGAGCGCCCGGCACCGGTGATCACCACGACGCGCACCGCGTCGTCCAGTGCCGCGGCCCGGAGTGCCTCGAGCAGCGCAGCCCGCGTGGCTCGGGTGATCGTGTTCATGCCGTCGCGATTGCTGAAGGCGATCCTGGCGATCCCCTCCTCGACGACGCAGCTCAGTTGCGCGGGCTCGGTCATGGGCCTCTCCATCCTCGATCTTGTTCGCGGCGCCGGCGCCCATCCCCGGTTGGTCGAAATTCTGACGATCGTTCTTGCAACAGCATCTCTGTGCGATAGGCTAGCGGCGTGATCCGGGTGGCGCCACCCCTCGGGATCGAACTGACGTGCGCCGACCGGTACCGACCAGAAAGGCTCGTCGACCATGGGCGTGTTCACCGCCACCCCGCTGGAGTTCGTCCGTTCCAGGCACGAGTCGGACGACGTCCACACGTTCTTCTTCCGCCCGCTGAGGGCGCTGTCGTTCAAGGCCGGACAGCACGGTCTGCTGGCCATTCCCGGTGCCGGCCGGAAGCCGTTCTCGCTGGCGTCGGCTCCCGAGGACGAGCACGTCGCCATCGGGACCCGGGTGCGGGCGGGCAGTGCCTACAAGGCCGCCCTCGCCGCGTTGTCGCCAGGCACGCAGGTATCACTGCGCGGGCCGCTGCTGGACTTCACGGTCGCCCCGTCGATGGCACGTGTCGTCCTTCTCGCGCAAGGCATCGGGATCACACCGTTCCGCTCGATCCTGCGGCACCTGTCGCACGTCGCGGGCGATACGCGGGCGACGCTCGTCCACGTCGCGACGGCGAACCATCCCTATCGCGACGAGACGGCGGCACTGGCCACCCTCGGGCACTATCCGACCGAGCAGGAAGAATTCGCCGTCCGGGTGAAGGAATCGATCGTCGAGGACCCGACTGCGACGTACTTCGTTTCCGGTGGATCCGCGTTCGTCACCACGACCACGGCGGTACTGAAGGCCGGCGGGATCAGGCGCGCGCAGATCAAGAAGGACCGGTTCCTGGGGTACTGACCAGCCGGAATCCACCGGCCATGCCCGGCAGGGCATGGCGTGGCTGGGGACTGGTATTGGTCGGACATGGTTCATCAAGGACAGACTGGGGCGACAAGCCAGATCCTATGCAAAAGGGAGTCATCGATGCCTGAGGCCGCAGTGGTCGTTGAAACCGCGTCCGCCGAGGACGCATTGTTCGTCTACGAGGAATGGCATCGCACCGTCACGTCCTCCGATGTGGAGGCGCTGCTGGACCTGTACGCCGACGACGCCGTCATGGAGACCTTCATGGCCCGGCTGCTCCTGAAGCAGGACAGCGGCGTACTGCCGGGCAAGAGCGAGATCCGGCGCTTCCTGGAGGCCAACTTCGCCACCCGGGAAACCATCATGAAGCTCGAGCAGGTGCGGTTCTACCGCACCGGTTACCAGTTCGACGGGCACACCCTCATCTGGGAGTACACGCGGGAGACGCCCGATGGCGATTCCTACGAGATGGTCGAGGTGCTGGAGCTCTCCGGCCGGAAGATCCAGAAGCACCGGATCTACTTCGGTTGGTACGGCCTGTCCGGCCTGACCCCCATCCAGAAGGGCATGGCGTCGTAGGTTTCGGGACGAGGGAGTCCGGGGTGTGCTCGGCTGACGCGAACGGTGGGCCCGGCCCGCTCGACGGCGTGCGGGTCCTCGACCTGTCGCGGGTGATCATGGGGCCCTTGGCGACGCAGATCCTGGGTGATCAGGGCGCGGACGTGATCATGCTCGAAGCGGCGAGCGGCGACACGAACCGCGTCATGGGTTCCGGGCCGCATCCGGAACTGTCGGCCATCGCCCTGAACCTGCTGCGCAACAAGCGCTCGGTCGTGGTCGATTTCAAGACCGCCGAGGGCATGGAGGTCGTGCACCGCCTCGTGTCCACCTGCGATGTGGTCGTCACTACGATGCGGCCGCACGTGCTCACGCGCCTGGGTCTGGACTACGAGAGCCTGCGCCCGCATCGCGAGGACATGATCTACTGCCAGGCCCAGGGGTTCTCGATCGCGAGCCCGCAGGCGAACGAGCCGGCCTACGACGACATCATCCAAGCCGCCACGGGCGTCTGCGACATCATGGCGAGGGTGTTCGGGGTGCCCGCCCTGATGCCGACGATCTTCGCCGACAAGGCGTGCGGTCTGATCATGGCGCAGGCAGTTACGGCCGCCCTGTTCCGTCGTGCGCGCAGCGGTGCGGGGCAGCACATCGAGGTTCCGATGGTGCAGGCGATGAAGGCGTTCATGCTGGCCGAGCACGGCGGCGGCGCGACCTCGGCCGTCCACTCCGAGGGCGACCATGAGCCCGTCGCCGGGTACGGCCGGGTGCTGTCCAAGGAGCGCCGGGCCCATCCGACCACGGACGGGCTCGTCCACATGCTGCCGTACCTGCGCAAGCACTACGTCGCACTGTTCACCGCCGTGGGGCGAGCCGATGCCGCGACCGATCCGCGCTACGCCGACACGCGCGCGACGATCGTCAACGCGGACTCGCTCTACCGTGACGTCCGGCAGGCGTGCTCGACGCGCACCACGCAGGAGTGGCTCGAGTTCTGTGTGGCAGCCGGGATCCCCGTGACGAAGGTCGTCACACTCGAGGAGATGGTGGCCGAGCTGCCCGTCGTGGCCCATCCGGTGGCGGGCGACTACCACCTCACCTCCCAGATGGCGAACTTCTCGGCGACGCCGGGCGGGGTGCGGCGGCCGGCGCCGATGATCGGCGAGCACACGTCCGACGTGCTGGCCGCGCTGCACAAGGATCCATGGCTACCGGCACTGGGCGACGACGTGGAAGGCGACACCGATGACCGATGACCTGTCCGTCGAGACGCTCGACGGCTTCGTCGGCGTGCTCACGATGCGGCGCCCGCCCGACAACTTCTTCGATCTCGAGCTGGTGCGGGCACTGGCTGACGCCGCGGAGCAGCTCGCGGCAGGCGACACCCGTGCCATCGTGATCGGTTCGGAGGGGAAGCACTTCTGCGCAGGCGCCGACTTCACGCGTGGCGGAGCGAGCGCGGATGCGGCCCGGCTCCTCTACGTCGAGGCAGTGCGGCTGCTGGAGATACCGATCCCGATCGTCGCCGCGGTGCAGGGGTCCGCGGTGGGGGGCGGACTCGGACTGGCCTGTGCCGCCGACTTCCGGGTCGCGGCACCCAGCTCCCGGTTCCACTGCAACTTCGCCCAGCTGGGGTTCCACCCCGGCTTCGGACTCAGCGAGACCCTGCCGCTGATCGTCGGGCAGCAACGCGCGCTGCACATCATGTGCGCCGCGCAACGCCTGACGGGCGACGAATCGCTGGCGATCGGGCTGGTGGATGTGCTCGCATCGGATGGTGAAGTGGTACCCGCGGCGATCGAGTTCGCCCGCACCTTCGCCGCCATGGGGCCGCTGGCCGTGCGTTCGATCAAGCAGACGCTCCGTGGCGGACTTCCTGACCGGGTGCGCACCGCTGTTGCACGCGAAGCCGCTGAGCAACAGCGACTCCGGGACACCGACGACTTCCGAATCGGCCTCGCTGCCAGTTTCGAACGCGAACGGCCCACATTCATCGGGCGCTGAGCGTCGTCGCGTTCGGCCGTATGCCCCGACCAGGCGTTTTGTATTGTTGACTTGTCATCACGGGTATAGAATTTGCAGATGGTATTGGATGCCAGAGCCACCGAGCGCCTGCTCGACGGGCGTCTCAAACTGAGGCATCTGGTGCTCGTCGTGATGATTGCCGAGCACGGCAGCATTTCCCGCGCGGCCGAGGCGCTGTGCGTGACACAACCCGTCTTGACCCGCAACCTGCGGGAAGTGGAAGAAGTGCTCGGCGTCGCATTGTTCGACCGGTACAGCCGCGGGGTGAGCGTCAACGCCTACGGCACGTCCTTCGTGGATCATGCCCGGGCCGTGCTCGCTCAGATCCGGCACGCGGGGGAGGAGATCTCCCTGCTGAAGTCGGCCGACCTCGGCACGGTGACCGTCGGCTCCTACCTCGCCGGCACGAACGTGCTCCTCCCTCGTGCTGTCGCTGCGTTGAAGGCGAGCCACCCGCTGTTGACCGTGGTCGTCGCGGAGGCCACTCCCGATGTCCTGGAGGTCGACCTGCTCGCCGGCGAGGTCGACCTGACGGTCGGCCGTCTGCTCGCCGCCCCGCCGCCCCGACTGACCCAGGAGCAGCTCTACCTGGAGCCGATCAAAGTGGTCGCCCGGGAATCGCATCCCGTGCACGATCTGGTCAATCCCACGCTGAGCGAGCTGTCGTCGTATCCGTGGGTCCTCCCGAGCGGGCGAACCGTCCTCCGGCGAGAGATCGAGGACGTGTTCCTCGCTGAAGGTGTCGCGCTGCCGAAGAATCGGATCGAATGCACAGCGGTGCTCACGCTGTGGCAGCTCCTCGTCGAAACCGACCTGATCGGGTTGTTGCCCGCCTCGATCGCGATGCAGGAGACCCGGTTCAAGTTCGTCGCGGCATCGCTGAAATCGGTCCGACAGGTCGTCGGCGTGTCGTGGGCCACCGACCGGCTCCTGACTGCCCCCGCCGCGGCCCTCCTCGCCCATCTCCGAGCCGAGGCGACCACGCTCGCCCGCACCCTGGAACTGGAATTTGTGCAAGGCGAGCCCTGAGTCGTCAGGCGCCTCGGCGGCGGGAACCGTCGGCGAGCTGTCCGGCGCGGGTGGAGGCGAAGAATGCGTGCGCCGGGGCCGCGAGCCGCTCCCGGAGTTCGGCGAACATGTCCGCAGCGAGAATTCCGTTCCAGCCGCGCGGGAGCAACTCGAGTGGCAGGCCCGGCTCGATGTACGGCAATCGACGCCAGTAGCTCATCGCCGCGGTGTAGCAGGTGAATGCTTCCTGCTCCGAGATCGTCGCGCGCTGCTCGTAGCCGGCGAGTACTGGCCCGAAGTCGTCGACGAACGTGGCGTACTGATCCTGCAGGCGATCCAGGTCCCACCACTCCGGAACCCGCTCCGCGAGAGTGGCGAAGTCCCAGTAGGAGCCTTCGAACAGATCGACGTAGGTATCGAGGCCGGTCCGGGTCAGTAGATCGTGCGTTTCGTACTTGATGTGCGACGGCGCGATCCAGACTCCTGCCGTGACCGTGCCGAATCCCAGCCAGGTGAGCCGATTGCGGAGTTGGGCGCGCTTCTCGCGCTCTGCCTCGGGGACACTGAAGACGGCGAGGATCCAGCCCTCGCCGGCAGCGGCCCGGCGCCGCTCGAAGATGCGTCGGTTGCCCTCGTCCAGCCGAACCCGAGAATCGTCGGACATCGTGTACCCGGCGGCACCGCCCACCCGCTCGGCGTTGAGGACCGGGACCTCGCACCTCTTCAGTCGGGAGATGGCCGAGCGGACAGCCTGTGCGTCGACGCCGAACTCGCTCATCAGCTGGACGATCGCGGCGACGCTGAGCCAGCTACCGATATCGCGGGTGTAGAGGCTGTAGAGGGTGACGATGAGTGCCCCTGGCCGGTGTCCGCGCATGCCGGGCACCTGTTCAGGCATGGACACACCGACACCATAACCGGCTCGTGCCGCTGCACGGCGGCGGTGCCTCACCGGGGTGGAGTCTCACCGGGTCCAGTGGTACTCGCCGGGCCGGAACTCTCGGGTCATGTTCCAGAAGTCGACGAGTCGCCACGGCAATGACGCCGTGACGCGACCGGCGGCATTGCGGTACCAGTTGTTGACGCGGAGGTCCGACCACGCCATGCGCGAGTTCTGCTCGTCGAGGCGCCGGTTGTAGTCGTCGTGCACCGACTGCCGACATTCCACGGACGTGAAACCGCCCTCCAGGAGTTCCCGGATCGCCTGGAGCACGTACTCCATCTGGCACTCGGAGACGAAGATCAGGCTGCCTCCGTGTGCGAGGGCGCTGTTGGGGCCGAACAGCATGAAGAAGTTCGGCAGATGGGGAGCGGCCAGGCCCAGATAGGCGCGCGGATCGTCATCGGCCCACAGCGACCTCAGATCGACTCCGTCCCTGCCGACGATCTCGTACGACCCCAGAGCCCGAGTCATGTCGAATCCGGTTGCGAACACGATGGCATCGGCGCCGTGTTCGACGCCGTCCGCGGTGCGCACTCCGCGTTCGGTGACGTGGTCGATCGCTGACGTCACCAAGGAGACGTTCTCCCGGCGGAGCATCCGATACCACTTGTTCTCGAGGAGCATGCGCTTCGCGTACGGCGGGTAGTCCGGCGTGGCCGCCGAGAGCAGGTCGGGGTGGTCCGCGAGCTCGCTCTCGATGTGCTGGGTCAGCTCCTTGCGCAGCGCCTCGATCTCGGGCGAGCCGATGTGCATCATCGGCCACCTTCGATCGAAACCACCCCACAGCGTCAGGAATCTGCGCCACGAGGCGAAGTGCGGGATGCGTTCCGCGGCCCATCTCTCGCCCGGCGTGTGCGCTCTGAAGTAGTTCGGATCCGACCTGGCCCAATGGGCCTGCCGCTGGAACACGTCGAGGTGCTCGACATCGGCGGCGATGGCGGGACCGACCTGCATTCCGCTCGCACCGGTGCCGATGAGGGCGACCCGGCGGCCGGCGAGGTCGATCTCCTCGTTCCAAGCCGCAGTGTGGAGCACATCGCCGGGATACTCGGCGAGGCCTGCGATCGCGGGCACCTTGGCCGAGTTGAGCAGACCCACTGCCGAAATGACGATGTTGGGTGTCAGAACGTGCTCGGCGCCGCCCTCCGTGTAGGAGACCCGCCACCGCTTCTCGTCCTCCAGGAACTGGATCTTCGAGACTCGTGCGTTCGAGACGATGAACTCCTGCAGTCCATGATGCGCGATCGTGGACAGCAGGTAGTTGAGAACCTCGTCGCGCTTCACGTACGGGCGGGTGGAAGCCTTGTTGGGGTAGAACGAGTACGCGTAGGTGTCGGCCGGGGTGTCGACGCCACAGCCTGGGTACTTGTTCTCCCACCAGGTGCCGCCCGGCGATGCGTTCTTGTCGAGGATCGTGAAGGGGATCCCGGCCTCGCGAAGTCGTACCCCGGCCGCGATCCCGGACACTCCGCACCCGATGACGACGACCGAGAAATCGTGGAGCCGTTCGCCGGGATCCTTGGCCCATCGAAACCGTCGACTGCTCTTCCCGTTGTCCAGGCCCGTCTCGCTCAGTCCCATGGCGACGTACTCCTGCGGGACCTCTTCGCCGACGCCGATGCGCATGATCCGGTGGTACTCGGCTGCGGTGAGCTCGGGCAGGGAACCACCTCCCGCGAGATCGCGGAGGATCCCGATCAGGAGTTCGACGGATTCCTCGTGCATCGACCGCGGCACCAGTCGGTGGAAGCTGAACGGTCCGGTGATGAACTCCTGGGCACGTTCGAGTCGCGTCGCATCCCCGGACAGATGCGCGATCAGCATCAGGGTCGTGACGGCATCTGCCTCGAGCAGCGCAGCGCGAAGCGCGGGTTCGTCCTGCACTGCGCGGCGATATGCCTCGCGATCGGTCTCGTCCACAGCCGCCCTCCCGGGTCGAAGGATCACGCTGATGTGGGCCGGCTCGCAGCGCTCGCGAGTGCACGGGTGCGCATCGAGATGGCGAGCGCCCCGATGCACGTCGCGGATGCGAAGAGCGGGATCGCGTAGAGGAAGAACACGCTGTCCGGCGACCAGCGTGCAGCGAACAGGTAGCCGACGACGATCGGGGAGACGATCGCGATGAGCCGGCCGATCCCGATCATCCAGCCGGTTCCGGTGGCCCGCGTCCGCGTGGAGTAGACCCGCGGGCTGACGGTGTAGAAGCCGAGGAGAGCGGCGGAGATGAGTACGCCGAGCGCGGCTGCCACGAACAGTGCGATTCCGAGTTGGCCCATGACCAGGCCGAAGACGAGGAACGAGACCCCGGCGGCGACGAGGATCCCGATCAGCAGGCTGCGGACGCCGATGTAGATGGTGAGCAGCCCGAAGGCGACGGAGCCGATGATGCCTCCGAAGTTGACGATCGTGCCGATGGTGACACCGAGGGAGGGGTCACCGGTGGCGGTAGCCATGATCTTCGGGGTCCAGGTGTTGGCGAAGTAGTAGCCGGCAGCGAGCGCGCCGTAGCCGATCCACAGGAGAATGGTGCGATACGCCTGGACGCCGGTGAAGATTTCCCGGATTCCGCCGGAGTCGGCCTCCCGATGCTCGACCGGAGGGAGTGCGTCGAGCGGTGGTCGGTCCATTCGGCGGAGGGTCGCATTGATCTTCTCCAGCGCGCCGGGTGGCCGTTTCGTGAGCAGGAACTCCAACGACTCCGGCAGGTGGCGGTAGGCAACCACCAGCATGAGCACGGTGATGACCGCGCCGACGGCGAAGACCGACTGCCAGCCGAACTGGGGGATGAGCGGCCGAGCCAGGAAACCGCAGATGGTGGCGCCGATGGGGAAGCCGGTGCCGTAGAGGCCCATCGCCAAGCCGTGGTGCTTGTCCGAGGACAGCTCGATCACCAGCACGTTGAGGTTCGCCGCGATCCCGCCGATGCCGAAGCCGGTGATGACGCGAGCGGCGAACAGCCAGCCCTCGTCCGGGCTCAGCACGGATCCGATCATGCCGATGCTGATGATCGCCACGGCGATCATCGTCAGCGGTCGGCGACCGATCCGATCGGCGAGCGGGGTCAGCAGGATGGACCCTGCTGCCATGCCGAAGAGGCTGGCGCTGAGCAGGAATCCCAGCTGGACATCGCTGATGCCCCAGTGCAAGGAGAGGGCCGGGGCGGCGAAGGACATGACGGCGAGGTCGTACCCGTCGATGAGAACGATCAGGAGTGCGATCGATATCGCGAGCTTCTGGTACCGGCTCATCGGTGAATGTCGGAGATCTGTGAGGACGGACATCGTTGCACATCCTTCTGCGCCCGCTGAGAACTGGCCGGCGTCGAGTGTTGGGCGGTGTCACGACGGAGGCCGCCGGAGGTTCGGCGTAGCAGTTTTCGTTTCTCTGCATCTCGATCAATGACGATCCGTAGATCTCCCGGCGCCCGAGGGTCGCTCGGCTCCGTGGCGCCAAAGTATGCAACAACTCGGACGGTCGTCGCAAGAGCGATATATAGATCTTGGGTGCGGTCGGATGCTGAGCATCGCGAATCTGCACGCGTTGGCGTTCGGTGTGCGGGCGGAAGGCGCAGGGCACGTGGAACCACGGGCGAGCGCACGGCCGGCGTCAGCGCGGTCCGCACCCCGAGGATGGGGCCGTCGGGCTGGGGCCGGCACGAGCTGACCGGCCCGCCGTCACAGTGGGAAGGCGAAGAGGCTCACGGGCGTGGCTGCCACGACGAGCGCGGTCGCCACAGCGATCGTGGTGATCAGTGCGCCGGAGCGCCGATGGGGGATCGGGTGGTCGAGCCTGTCGATGCGGTGGTCCAGCGCAGTAGCGGCGGCCGCGAGCGTGTGGGGTGGAGCGGCCGAGAGCAGGCCGTGGTGACGCATCGACCGCAGCGCGGACAGGAGTGGGCCGCGGCCGACACGGCGGGCGGCCTCGTCGTCGGCG